>Ga0307380_10009191_pt1 | contig 12574 bp, 18 predicted proteins | sample UN3MG_FD_202239 | JGI IMG/M metagenome (GOLD analysis project Ga0307380, IMG submission 202239) | Soil microbial communities from Risofladan, Vaasa, Finland - UN-3 | ecosystem: Environmental > Terrestrial > Soil > Coastal area > Acid sulfate soil | place: Finland: Risofladan, Vaasa | collected... | reverse complement strand
TCAGAGTCCGGGATTTCCGCGTGCCGGGATGATCCGTGACAACCTACGAACGTCGGTCAGTATCCAACACACGGGCCCTTCAACATGCCCGCTTGCCAACAACGATGGGGCGACTACTTGCTCAACCGGGCAACAGTCGACGAGACGGCAAACGGCGACGAACGCGCCGAAGGCCATGCCCGGAAATTCGTCGCCGGGCCGGAGCCAGTCGCGGGACTTGCCCGCGTGGATGGCGAGCGGCCCGCGGTAGTTCGTCCGCCAGGTGCGGTTCTCGACGCGCTTCTCGCCGATCGCGATCAGGTGAGCGTAAGGTTGACAGACGGTGAGGGCTTTCATCGGTCCTCGTCCTCGTAGTCTTCAGGGGCGATCGTCGTTCCAATAGGCGTCGAAAAGGGCATTACGTTATCAGGCATGGCAACATCCACCAGGTCCCGCGCACACGGCGCTGCCGTTTAGTAAGCAACAACTCATGCAGCAACAGCCAGAGGTATAACTGTTCAGGCTCGATCATGTGGCCCTCGTCGTGCATCCGTCCCCCTTGGTGGGCTGTGCCCACTCTACTGGCCGACGCGGGCGATCTCAGCCTCGCGTCGCTTCCCGATGTTCCGGTTGTGCAGTTCGACGATGTAGTCTCCGAGTTCCAGGGTGCTCGGTATACAGATTACACTAAGATAGGGTTCTCGCGGAAACCGCACTGCGACCTCTCGACCGTTGAACCACCACTCTCGCTCTTTCCACCATGCGTCTCGATCGTCCATGTCTGCTAATCTCCGGCGGGCAGAGCCCGCGCTACGACGTCCTTTCCACCCTACTTGCGGTATTGCCAGCCGCGGGCCTTGGCGATTCGCCGGGCCGCTTTCCGGGCGGCCTCTTCCGACGGGTATGTGGGCTTCTCGCAGCAAAACAGCTTGCCGTGCACGTGCAGGCACAGGCGCCAGCCTTCGAAGTGCATGCGGGAGCCCACGGTTACGATTGGCGTCTTCATCTGATGCTCTCCTGTAGCCCCCGACCGTACGCGTCGCGGGCGGCCTTGTACGCCGGCCAGTAATACTTGAGCCAGTCGCCGCGCTCCTCCAAACGCCAGCGGGTGGCGCGGGCGACGCAGCGCCGCTTCGGCAAGTCGGCTTGCCACTTCCGGTTGTCGTTCCAATACTTGCCCATGCCGTTGCACGCGGCGTCGTCCTGGTCGCGGCGGTTCGGTTTGAACGTTCCGATCGTCGGGCTGCCGAGCCACGCCATCGAGACCTGCTCTTCCCACACCGGATCGTCGAGGCTCTGCGGACCGGGCGTGTTCGTCTCGCCCCACATGGTGTAATCGCAAAGAGAAACCAGTTCGACGTCGAGATACCCGGCACCGGTCACCGCGTAGGGCTCGATGCTGCGGTGTAAGGTGATCGACTTGCCGAGCGACTTGAGCCGCTTCAGGACCCACAAAGTCTCGGTGCGGTTGCGGCCCAAGTGCCCGCCGTCAAACACGACGCCGTCCCATCCCTGACGCTGGACCTCGCGAACGATCGAAACGCCGAGGCCGTCATAAGTCCGGTGCGCCTTCCAGTACGCCCCGCGCCAGGCCTGGTCGTGCATGTAGCCGATCACCCGAACGTTCGCGTCTCGGGCCAGTTGCATGGCCTCCCGAATCCGGTCGCGAAGTTCCGGCTTGTATTCGTAGCGGACCTGCTCGCCGTCCACGCTCGGGGTCGCTCCCCCGACACAGAGATCATCCCCCCACAGAACCATTTCCCCGACGCCGTGCTCGTTCCACCACGTCACGCGCGAGCGGTTGACGTCGCAGACGTCGATGTCCGTATAGACCAGCCACTGATGGGGTCTCGCCCCGACCCCGAAAAGACGCTCCTCCAACGGGGTCCCGGCCGGAGTGATGGGGATGGGGGTTGGGGAAGGCTGGAGGCTGGAGGCTGGAGACTGGAGGCTGGAGACCGGAGGGGGATCGGCGGTGACAACGCAGGCGGTGAGAAGGCCGGCGAGGATAAGGAGACCAACGGCCGCAGGGACGGGCCTGTCCGACAGGCGTGTTTTAGTGTTCATCCGTGAACTCCTAATCGGCCGCTCCCTCACGGTCGCGGCTCGGATCCGCAGTGGTACACGAGAGATAACCGGAGCCGCAGGCGTCGCAGGCGGCGCAATTGTCGGCCGGGTAGTCCTGGCCGAAGTACTTGAGCAGAAACGCGCGGCGACAGTCGGAGTGCCAGCAGTACTCGTACATCGCGGTCAGGTGCAGATAGCTGTGCTCCTCGAGGCTGTGTGCGCCGACGCCGTGCCGTAGATTCTTGAGGCACTCCCGGCGGTCGATCTTCATGATCCGACACCAGGTGTCGAAGTCGTCGTCGTCGTAGAACATGACGCACGAAGCGGGCAGGCCGTCGCGACCGGCGCGGCCGATCTGCTGGTGATACATCTCCAGCGACGAGGGCATCGCCGCGTGGATGACGTAACGCACGTCGGGCTTGTCGATGCCCATGCCGAACGCGACGGTGGCGACGATGACGTCGACGCCGCCGGCCATGAACTTGTCCTGGACCCGCTTGCGAGCGTCGTCGGGCATGCCGGCGTGGTAAGCGGCGGCGCTGATGAAGCCGCCCTGCCAGAGGTCGGCGGCGATGCGTTCAGCTTCGGCGCGGGTGATCGTATAAACGATCGCGGGGCCGTCGAGGTCGCGCAATAGATGGCGGAGCTGGAAGTCGAGGTCGACGCGATCGTCGACGATCAGCGTCAGGTTCGGGCGATCAAAGTCGCCGACCAAGACGCAGGGATCGCGGAGCTGTAACGCCGCGACGATCTCGTCACGCACGCGCGGCCTGGCGGTGGCGGTGTAAGCGTGGATCGCCACGCCGGGGAATAAGGTCCGCAGGTTCCCGAGCTCGCCGTAATCGAGCCGGAAGTCTTGGCCCCACTGACTGATGCAGTGGGCCTCGTCGACGACGATTGCCGCCAGTCGATGCTCGCCGTAGAGACGAGTAAGCAGGCTCAAGAAAGGCGGCGACATGCAGCGCTCGGGCGAGACGTACAACAGCACGACGTCGCCGGCGAGAGTCGCGCGGGCGATCTCCTCCTGCTCTCGCGGGTGCTGAGTCGAGTTCAAGAACGCGGCGCCCAGGCCTCGGGCCTTGAGGGTGTCGACCTGATCCTTCATCAAGGAGATCAGCGGCGAGATCACGACGGTGACGCCGTCGGCGTACAACGCCGGAGCCTGGTAACAGAGGCTCTTGCCGGAGCCGGTGGGCATGACCACGAGCGAGTCCCGGCGGGTAAGGGCGGCTTCGATGGCCTCACGTTGTAAGGGACGAAAGTCGGTGAGGCCCCAGGTGACAAGGATGTCGTCGCATACGGGAGCATTGACGGTGGTCATGGGTTTCGTCCTCCTCTGCGTCGTTTGGGCTTGGTGACCGCTCCCTTACGGTCGCGGCTCGGCTTGTGATTTCCGTCTTCGTACAACCTCTCCATCGCAGCCACGAGAAGGCCGGCCATGGCGCCGCCCGAACACATCACCAGTGCGCAGTTTATGAATTCCAATAGCCGCATCAGCTCGACTGCCAAATCAGTCATCGCAGCTTTCTCCCGTTGTCGCTTGGCGGCGGGTGAGCATTTGCTTCAAGACGGCGATGACCTCACCGGCCCGCTCGGCGGTGCCGAGCTCGTGAACCGAGTCGACCTTGAAGTTCTTGCGGAGCCATTTGACGAGGCCGGCTCCGTCGACGTCGGGGGCGAAGTACTCCTCGCCGAGACGTTGGATCTGCTCGACGTGGTCCGGGGCGATCATGCGGACCGTGCCGCGGGCGGGCGGCTTGCCCTTGTACGGACTGGGCTTCTCGCCCGGCGGGTTCGGCAACGGCCGGCCGCTGAATCGCTCGATCCACTTCGAGGCCTCGGCGGCCGAGAGCTTCGTCACTGAACCGCCCACCATCTTGCGGATCTCGGCGAGCGAGAGGCCGCGACGCTTGCCGGCGACGACCAGCGTACTACGCTGCTTCGCGGTGCTCGATCCGGGCTTGGTGGAGAGTTCGGGCACGATCATCCAGGCTTCCTCGCCTTGCGGAGAGCACGATCAGCGCGGGCGATTAGCATGTCCTTGCGCTCACTCTCGATGAGTGCGGTGGCCAGGTCACGCCGAAGTTCGTGGTTCTCGCTGCGCAGGGCCTTGACCTCGGCGGTAAGAACCTCGACCTTTTGGTCCGTGGTCATCGAATCAGTGACGCACTTCGTCTTGGTATCGGCGCGGGCCGTCTTGGCCGGAGCCTTCATGCGCTTCTCGATGATCCAGAGCTGGCCCTTGCGGACGTACTCCTTTTCGGTCATGCCCTCCTCGATGGAGTGAAAGATGGCCGACTGGGTATCGCCCATCGCTTCGATAACCTCGAAGTGGCCATGTAGCCAGGTGTCGATGTCCTGTCCGACTGAGGCCGCCTCGGCGAGCAACTGATTGTGGTGGTGCTTCTGGATCGCCAGCAGGCTTTTGGCAAACCGGTACGCGGCCCGGCGGAAGAGCCGGACAGTGGACCGGATGCCGTTGCAATGCTTGACGGCGAGGGCATGATACTTCAGGATGTCATGCCACAGCGGATCGAAGCGGGGAACCTGTTCGGTAGTCATAGTACGGCTCCTTGTTTTTGGTACATCGGTGACGGAAGCAGCGGGGGAAGCTCTTGATCTTTGCGAGCTTGGAAGCCGGGTAATGGCCCAGCGCCTGACCACAAATGCCACAGTAGACGGTCGCCCCGTGTCGCATAAGGCTTCTCTGCGCGTGTGCTCGACAAAGGAATCCCCTGGTGTTGGCTTGAAGCTGGCATGGCGCCTTCCAGCTGGCGGGCGCGCCGCAGATCGCGCAATACACGAGGCGCCCGCCGGTCCAGGCGTGAGATAAATGTCCTCGGCTGGTGCGAGCACCGCGGCCCGCGAGTCTTCGTCGAAGAGTACGCAAGTTGCGGGTGCGCGCGCGGCGTGCCCGATTTTTGGCGAGTATGTGGTCGCGATTGGCTCGCCAGTACGCCCGGCTCTGTGCCCGGAAGTGCGAAGCATTAGCGGCACGCCAGTCCCTCGCATAGAGCCGGCCGTAACATCGGCGACAGAGGCCGTTGGCACAAAGCTCCCTCTCCTCCCCGCACTCCTTACAGATGATGATGCGTCTTGCCATAACGGAATCCGTCAGGCCGAAGCCGCGGTGGCGCGGCGGGCCTTGATGATCTCGACCTCACTGGCCTCCTGACGCAGACGAGTCTCGGCGAATTCGAGGTCGTCGGCGGTCACGGTAACGGTGTCCTCGTCGCCGAGGTTCGAACGCTTACGCGCTCGACGGGCGGCGTTGGTCAATAGAATCCGACAGCGACGCAGCGAGCCGTAACCGAGCTGGTTGGCCACGTCGGTGAGATACTTCGCGGCGTCGCCGCTGAGGCGGATCGGGGCCTCGTTGTACAAAGCCCGGATTTCGGCCACGGTGAAGAGCTGCTTGCCGCCGGCGTGGACGTCGCGACCCTGAGTCAAATGATGAGTGATGTCGAAGCGGGAATAGACCTGGCCGCGGTCGGGGTCGGCGTTACGCTGAATGCGATCGTGGAGCTCCTTGGTGGCCAGCAGCAATACGGGAACGCCGGCGGCGTCGTGAATCTCCCGCAGAAGCTCGATCGCCCCGGTCTGTAACTTCTGAGCCTCGTCGATGATCAGCAGACGATTGCTGTCCCGCAGAACCGCGACCACCCGCTCGACCTGGGTCAGGTTGGCGTGCTCGCTCTGGATGGTCTTACGCTGGCGCACGCCGAGCTTCTCGGCCAGGGTCATGGTCAGACCCTTGGGGTGATAGTAGCCGAACATGACGGTCAGGAAGATCGAGCCGACATACGTCTCATAAAGCGCCTGGGCGCAGCGGCTCTTGCCGATCCCGGTGGGGCCGACGACCAGGCCCATGGTCTGGTTCTCGCGCACGAGGCGGGCGACGGCGAGGATCTGCTTGGCTACGCCGGTGTCCACGAAGCCGCCCTCGAGCTTGACCGCCTGCTGGCGAGCGTGCTGCTCGACCCAGTTGTTGAGCTTGCGAATGTGCTCGTCGGCGTGCTCGCGATAGGTACCCTTGACAAGTTCGCGAATGGTCGAGGCACGCGGCTTGCCCATCTTGCGGGCGACGTCGGGAATCTTGATCGCGTGCCGGGTGATGTACGCGGAGAAGTTCGCCAGGGCCTGCAACCGCTGAGTGTCGGTCAGAGGCCCCTCGTTCGGAAGCATCCATGCCGCCATGAGAACTCGATCCCTATCCCTGAGAAACGCAGTAATGTCCTGCTGATCGGTCACAGCAACTCGTCGAAGGGGTCGGGGGCCTCCTGCGGCTCCGACCCGAGGTATAAGTCTTCAAAGCCGAAGTTGTCGGGCGGATCGTCGCGATCCGGCGAATCCTCGGCGTACAACTCCGCAATGGAACCCGTATCGAGCATGATCGGCCGGGGTCTTGAAACCGCCCTCGACGCGGCTTCGAAGCGGGTTTGAACGGGGACGATATTAGGGCACACACGAGGTGTGGTTGCTTCGCCGCCGGGGGCGGCGGTGGACAAGCCACCAGTGGGACCCGGGACCGCTCCCTTACGGTCGCGGCTCTGAGCGAAGCCACGGCCGGGGACGTCGTCGGTGCCGGTCTTGCGCAGCTCGGCGAGCTGGCGCTGCTTGAGTTTGCGGACCTCCTGGGCGGCGGTACGTAATCGATCGGGGGCCTCGCGAGCGGCGCGGGCGAACGTCTTACGCCGACTGGCAACCTTGTGAATCGCGTCACGAACCTCGTCGATTGACGCGTCGGCCGGGATCCGCTCGTTGGAATCCAGCCGACCGACGTAACGGCTGCGGTCCGCAGTGTAGGCCTGGCAATGACTCAGGTCGGCCGGGTCCAAGGTGATGAACACGTCGCGGCCGACGAGACGGCGAAGCGGAGCACTCTCGGCACCGTAACCGAGGGTCGTGCCGCCGACGCGGAAACGCACGCCGTTGGCACCCACACGGTAAACCCCGCGGGCCTGCATCAAGGCCAGAAGCTGCTTGTCTTCGGCCCGGTGCAGACGCGTGGCGGTGCCCCAGATCCCGAGCGGAGTGCCGCCCTCCAGCCCGCGATGCTCCGCGTGGTGATAAAGCTCGATCATCTCGGCGACACGGTCGCGAGCCTCGTCCAGGCTGGGCACGTTCGCGGGGTCGGGCAGTATTTTCCTGAGGCACTCCGGCCGGGCAACGGGGTTGTTGCCGCAATAGGTCGCGAAGGTCCTCGCACATTGATCCTCAAAGGTGCCGTACCATCGCTCCACGATTCCCTTGCTCCAGGCGTGATAGGGGATCGCGTAGATGACCTCGATCCCGAGCTCGCCCAAAACCCCGGTCCAAAAGACCTCGGCGTTGTCGCGCAAGACGTTACGCCACCGGGGCCCGAGCTGCTTGCGCAGGCGGTGCCGCTCCTTCTTGGTCACGCCGGTAAGCAGCTTGGAAGTGAAGTCCAACCCCTGGTCAATCCGGATCCGCTCGGGGATCGCCCACTCCTTGAACGCCATACGCAAGGCGGCGAGAATCGCGTCCTGATGGGGCGAGTCGCCCAGGTGCCAGCCGACGACACAACGCGAACGACAGTCGAGAATACTGGTCAGCCAGGGGCGGATCTGACGGCCGCGGAACTCACACCAGAAGTCGCACTCGGTGTGGTCGGAGACGTAGAACGAGCCGGGCTCGATCATACTCCAGTCGATCTCGACGTGGGGAAGGAAACGTTTCGAGTAGGCCCGGATGCCGTCGCGCTGGAGACAGGTTTCGTCGCGGCGGTCGTAGTCCCGCAGCCAGGCCAGGGTCGCGCTGTAGCTCTCCGGCCAGGACCAGCCCTGACGCCGGGCCTCCAGAACCGTGGCCTCGTGGCAGGTCTTGGCGCTGTGCTTGGCCTGCGAGTGGTAGATGGAATAGAAGTAATCGATGGCCTCGGAGCTCCGGCCAGGGACCGCTCCCTCACGGTCGCGGCTCTGATTGGGGTCGCGGCTCTGATCGCCGTCGCGGCTCTGATGGGCTCGGCTGTACTTGGGGACGAGGGCCTCGATACCGCGGATCATGCCGTCGGGGCCGAGCTGGTTGTAAGCCTTGTGCCATAGCTGGAGAGCACGGACGCTGATCGAGCAGTCGTCGCCCTCGAGCCGCTTGGCCTCGGTCACGACCTGGGCGGCCAGGTCGCGGGCGCTCCCGCCCCCACGCGACGTGGGTTCACTCCCACCCGACGTGGGTCCACTCCCACCCGACGTGGGTCCACTCCCACCCGACGTGGGTCCACTCCCACCCGACGTGGGTTCATTGCCGACCACCAGGCCACGCCAACGACGCAGCCAGCGATACTTGCGGTACGCCGCCTCGACGTGATGGGCAGGGAATCGAGCGAGCAAGGACTCGCGAACCCGATCGGCCCGGATGTCATGCGTGGAGCACGCGGCGAGGCGGGGATCCAGACATCGATGGACCCACCAGACGGGCTTGCCCGTGCCCGAGCGGGGAGGGGCCTGAAAGGCGAGGGAGCCGCGGGCGGCCTGAGCGGTTGCAATCTGTCGCCAACGCCGAACTGACAACCCGGTGAGGGCGGCGGCCTCGTCGATGGGGAGATAGTCGGAGCCGGACACACTGGTGGGCAAGCCACCAGTGGCACCCGATACCGCTCCCTCACGGTCGCGGCTCTGAATGTGCTGGCTCAACGCTGCGGTCATGAAGCTCCTTATGCCACGCGGGCCTCGGCGAGCCGCTGAAGAAACTTCGCGAAACAATCCGGTTCGGTGCGGGCGTGGTAGGTCAACGGGAAGATCGTGCCGTCGGGATACTCCGAAAGCTCGATGCCCGCGCCGCAAAACTCACACAGACAATACCAGTCGACACGGTCGGGCAACTCTTGCCGGACCAGGTCCTGGCGGGGGATCGTGCCGCTGCATCGCGGGCATTCCTGAAGGTCAACCAGCAGCGACATGGTCGGGCTCCTCTACCTCGGGGGCCATCGCGGCCACAGTGCGACAGATCGGACAGCCCTCGCTGAGGGTCTGACGGAATCGCTCGACGTCGACCTGGTCGACGATCAGAGCGTCGACCATGACCTCACGCCCACAGTGACAAGTGATCGTCATCCGCCGGTCGCGGTAGTAGTCGCCGATGCTGCAGGCGAGAAAAGCGAAGACGATGAGGATGATGGCGAAGGTAATCATGGGGCGGCTCCGGCCGCGTTGCGGCGAGTGTGGATCGCGAGGTGGAGCTGACTCAGCAGGCCGGTGAGCCGGTTGACCTTGAGGTCAAACTCGGCGATCGAGGGATCGTCGTCGGCGTCCACCTCGCCGTCACTCTCGATCTCGCAGAGGCTGTCAACCGCGCCGGCGAGATCCCGGAGCAGCGAGCCGACCTTGTTGCGCAGGTCGCCGAGGTCACCCATCGCGGCATTCGGCGGGGTGAAGTTGACGTAGAAGCTGGTGCCGATGAGCAGCGGCTTGAAAACGCGATGAGCGATCGCCAGCGATCGCTGGGGATCGGCCGGAAAATACGCCTGGGCTTCCTGCAGAATCGCGTTGAAGGCGGCGACGGGGTCGACCCGGTCACGCCGGCAGATGTCGGAGAGGTAGTCCGGGTGGCGATGAAGCCGGGCGGCGACACGCTTGGGCTGGACAAGCTGCTCGACGAAGACGAGATCGTAAAGGGTTGTCTGCCAGCCGTTCATCAGGGCGTTGTCCACGATCAGGCCTCCGTGCCGATGGTTCCCGCCGGTTGCCGGTGGCATCCGTGCACGCGGCGGAGTAGGGTCATATTGACCGCTCCCTTACGGTCGCGGCTCCGATTGCACACCGACACGACGTCGGTTGGATAGCGTGCCCTTCCGGGCGGGGCGGATCGATCACGACGCGGTCAGGGGCCGTGAGCTGGAACTTTCAGGCACCGGCGGGTCACACACCCACACTCGTGGGTAACGCACCCACGTTGTACATCCTTGTACGGTGCCGGGCGCTTTGATCCGTCCCGCCCGGGCTGGGCGAAAAAAGAGAAACACTGCGCCGCCGGGAACGTCCCGGCGACGTAAGGCACAGTCATAGCCGCCGCCGATGGCGGCGGTCCGATAACTTGGTGGTCCGCCAGCGAATCCCGAGGGCACGCTGAACCTCGCGGGCGACGTCCTCAACCGAGGCGTTGTAAACGGTAAGCGAATGGCTCTTGCCCTCGCGCGGGTCCAAAACCCGGACGGCGATGCCCTTGCCATTTAAATAGCTGCGCGTCGCCATGGTCAGCCTATCTTTCGCTTGCGACCGTTCCGGGATGCCGCTTTCCGGTCGGCGTCCCATTTGTGAAACTCCGGGGTGCCGCGCAGCAGGACGGCGGCGGAATTGGTGGCGCTGCCGTAAGTGCCGGCCATCTCGGATAGGAATTCGAGGATGTCGCCGTAGGCACCGTGCCGCTGGTTTCGGGTGATGTTGACCGTTGTGATCATCATATACGAGTATAAACCATGATCCGCCCCTGTCAAAGAAAATCTGGGTTTTTATTCGTTTGCGGTGGTCGGGCGGCGGATTAGGCTATGGGCATGAGTGCGGATAGGCGTAACCTTGAGCTTCCGCGGGTTGTGGATGAGCTTCTGGATCAGGAGCGCTCGCGGGGGACGACGATCACCAAGACGCTGTGCGCGGCGCTGCATTGGTATTTCAATCGGCTGGTGGCGGCGCAGCGCGAGCTGGCCCGGATAGAGGCGGCGGAGTGGGCCGAGACGGGCGAGGTGCCTGAATCGGATATCGCAGATGAGATGGAGGCCGCGTTGCGTGCCGCGCGAGGACGGGCAAAACGGCCACCAGGTCGGCGGTCGTCAGGAGCGTGATCAGTCTGCACGCCTCGCGCTCGAGATGATCGCGGGAGTTTAGGTCGAAGGATGGAAAGGACACGATCTGCTCCATGTCTGCCGCCCCTTTCAGCCCACGGGCGCGGAGAAGGGCCGGAGGCAAAACGGTAAGGGTCGGGGCCGGCATCCGTGCCGGGCGATTCCTGGCTGCCCTGAAAGGATGAAGCGACTGCATGGGCCGCGCCCATCACAGATAATATATGCGGATCGGTTGGGGCAAGTCAAGAGGGAAGACCGGAGACCGGAGACCGGAGGATCGAGGATGAAGGCCGGGCGGCAATCGGCCCGCGCCATCGGGCCATGCCTCAGGCTCCTGCCTGTGGGATGATCTTGACAACCCGATGGCCGGGCTGGAGATTAAGATGGTTATCTATTGTCCGGAGTGCGAGGCGGCCAACGCGGCCGACGCGGAAGTGTGCGGGCAGTGCGGGCATAGGTTGGGGACTGAAGAGCAGAGACCAGAGACTGGAGGCTGGGGGGGGAAGCGGCGATGGGGACTGGGACGGGAAGTGCCGATACCGGAGGGCTCGGGGGAGCCATCGCATGTCGACGAGACGGCGCGGCGGAGACTGAGGGATCTGGGGGGAATCCGGATTATTGCGGGCTTGGTCGCAGGTGCAGGAATGGTCGCATTGTTCATGGGCGGCGGCGTTTCCGTCGCAGGTCGGATGCTGGGTTTCGGGATACTGCTGTGGACGCTCACCGGGATCTGGGGGACACTGGAGAGGATGGCCGGGAAGTAGACTGGAGGCCGGAGACTGGAGGCCAGAGGCTGGAGGGGAAAAAGTTTTTGAGTTTTTTGTTGACTACTGCGCAGGCGAGCCGTAATTCGAGAGACTGCTGAGGCCAGAAAAGGCCTAAAGGGTGAGTAAGGCCACCCTGAAAGAGAAACACGAATCGCAAGAGCCGAGAGATGAGGCCGGAGACTGGAGACCGGAGGCTGGAGTCAGCCGCCGGATAGGCTCCACGCGACTCTGATCGGCTAAAAACGACCCGAGACCGGGTCCGCGATTGTCCGAGCTGGGCAAGTGCGGACCCGGTTTTTTTACGCGCAGGGAGGCGCAGCGAGTGGAACGGAGACCACGAAAACTTCGGTCCTCCTTTTACCGGCGGGGAACCCGCGGGGGGGTGACGGCCCCCGCGGGGCCTGCCTGGGCTCCGGAGACTGGAGGCCGGAGGCACCCGGCGGGCAGAGCCCGCTCTACGAGAGCCCGATGGGGGCGCGATGCCTCCTTAACGTCGATCCGGCACGCGGGGTACACACCAACCAATGGCCCCGCGTGCCCCCCCACACACACGCAGAGCGTGTTTACTTCCGAACAACCCCCACGAAGGCGCCGGCGGCGGCCAGGGATGGCAGGGCAAGGATGCCCGCCGCCGGCGCCGTGCATTGGAGAGGCACTGGTGGACAAGCCACCAGTGGCACCCGGAACACACAAGTGTGTTTACTCACGCAAAGCGTGTCTACTCCCAACGGGACCCCGCGCGGCGGGGGAGACGAATCGCATCAGAGACGACGGCGGGCAGAGCCCGCCCCACGCCACATTTAAGGAGAAAGTGACATGTTCTTGACAGATGGACTCGGCAAGGTTTGGACTATTATTCTAGTGCTTTTCGCAGGTGTCATGCTGTGGCCCTGTGGAGGATGCTGCGCGGACGGCGGGGCGGCCACGGTCGAGATAGGCCGGGCCGAAGATCCTCCCATCCTGG
>Ga0307380_10009189_pt1 | contig 12575 bp, 11 predicted proteins | sample UN3MG_FD_202239 | JGI IMG/M metagenome (GOLD analysis project Ga0307380, IMG submission 202239) | Soil microbial communities from Risofladan, Vaasa, Finland - UN-3 | ecosystem: Environmental > Terrestrial > Soil > Coastal area > Acid sulfate soil | place: Finland: Risofladan, Vaasa | collected... | reverse complement strand
GTCGGCTCCGGGTGCATCGAGGGCACGGACGTGCCGGTGAATTCTCTGGCCGGGCTGGCGCTGAAGCCCCTGCTGGACGGGCGGCTGCGCTTTATCCCCGAGCGCTACGCCGGCGTCTACCGGCACTGGTTGGAGAACCTCCGCGACTGGCCCATCAGCCGGCAGTTGTGGTGGGGGCACCAGATCCCCGTTTGGTCAGAGGAAGTCTTTGGCGGCGATCAGGATGCGTTCGAGGAATTCGAGAGGCGACTAGACCGGTGGCACGATGAGGGGCGAATCAGATTTAGAGGACGTCCGAGGTTTGAAGGCGGACCCGTTGATCCTCACGAAACTTATCCCAGGTGGTTTATCTGCGTCCGCAGTCCGAATGACTCCGAAGTCATCCAGGGCATCGAGAAGTGGGGCTTTCGTCGCGATGAGGACGTTCTGGACACCTGGTTCTCCTCGGCCCTTTGGCCGCTCAGCACGATGGGCTGGCCGGAGGAGACGCCGGAGCTGAAGACGTTTTATCCGAGCAACGTCCTGTGCACGGCCCGGGAGATCATCACGCTGTGGGTCAGCCGGATGGTCATGTTCGGCCAGTATTTCCGGGGCGAGGTGCCATTCCGTGACGTGTACATCCACGCGATGATCCAGGACGGTCAGGGGCGGAAGATGTCCAAGAGCCTGGGCAACGGCATCGACCCGCTGGACATCATCGGATCTCACGGTGCCGACGCCATGCGCTTCACGCTGGCGTACATGACCACCGAAACGCAGGACGTCCGCATGCCGGTGTCGGAAATGGCCTTGCCGGACGGCCGGAAGGCCAACACGTCGCCCAAGTTCGACATCGGCCGGAACTTCTGCAACAAGCTGTGGAACGCGTCGCGCTTCGCCATGATGAACCTCCAGGGGGCGCCCGCCTGGACTGACATCGATCCGGATGCACATCTTTCCGACGCGTGGATCCTCTCCCGGCTCAACCGGACGATTCGACAGGTCACCGAATGCCTCTCGGAATATCGGTTTCACGAGGCGGTTACCTCGCTTTACCGGTACATGTGGAACGATTTCTGCGACTGGTATCTTGAAGTTGCCAAAGTCCGGATGGCCGGGGGCGAGGCGGCGCCCAAGGCCGTCGTGGCCCACGCACTGGACGTGCTGCTGCGGCTGCTGCAACCTTTCATCCCGTTCATCACCGAAGAGATCTGGGGGCAGTTGAACGCCGTGGCGCCGTACCGCGGGCCGGGCGATGCAGCGGCCGAGCCGCTGCTGGTAAGGGCGGCCTGGCCGCGGGCCGAGTCCAGGTGGATCAGTGAGGCCGTCGAGCGCCGTTTCGACATGCTCCGGGAGCTGATCAGCGGCGTTCGCGAGGCTCGCAGTCGGCACAACGTCCCGGCCGGCACGAAGGTCAGGCTCACCGTCGCGGCCGCGGGAGACGATGAGCATTTCATCGCCGACAGCGCGGCATTGATCTGCGCCCTGGCAAACGTTGAGAACGTGCAAATGGACGCACAGGCCCAGCCCAGCGGCGCCGACGCAACGGTGCTGGCCGGCAACGTCCGGGCACTCGTCCGCGACGTGATCGATCGGGAGGCCGAGCTGGCTCGGCTGACCGGGCAGGCCGAGACTCTCCAGAAAGGCATACGCGGCATCCAGGCCAAGCTCGCCAACGAAGGGTTTGTGACCCGCGCCCCGGCCGACGTTGTCCAGCGTGAAGAGCAGCGCCTGCAAAAGCTGCAAGCGGAGCTGGCAGCCGTCGCCAGATCACTGGAGGCGCTGAAATAGGCCTGGGGCGATGCCTGTGGTAACGAAGCCAACGGGCCCGGAGGTAAATGATTTCGCGCCGGCCGGGCAGCAGCGACAACCCCCAAAAGCGCGTTTCAGCGTCGGCTTGTGAAAGCACCCACGGGGAAATACAATTGAACATACAAGACTTCGGCTATTGGGAGAGGTGAAGTGGCGAACGTGCCATTTGAACTGTTTCGGGTCGTGATCACTGAAACCTCGCCGCATCAGGTCATCGTTTTGAAGGAGACCGGCGGCGAGAGGGCCTTCCCCATCGTCATCGGCATGCACGAGGCCTGGGCCATTCACCGCCGGCTGGGGGGCAAGCCGACCGTTCGCCCGTTTACACACGAGCTGCTGGCCGGAGTCATCGAAGCCATGGGCGGGCAACTGGAAGGCATCGTCATCAACGATCTGCGCGACAGCACCTTCATCGCCAATCTGGTGATTCGCCGCGGCCAGGAGTTGATCGAGGTGGACTCCCGACCCTCCGACGCCATCGCCCTGGGCGCGGCCTTCAAAACGCCCATCTTCGTGGCCGAACATGTACTGGAGCAGGTCGTCAGGGACCCCTCGAACATTGCCGGCCAGCGCGGGAACCTGGAGCTGAAGCGCGACGAGCTGATGGCGAAGATCGCCGAACTGGGCGGATTGCTGGACGATGCGTCTTCGGCAACAAAGACTTCTGACAAGCAGACGAGGAGCTTGCAGCGGCAGTTGAAGGAATTGCGGTCCGAGCTGGAGACCATCGAGGAAATCCTGCGACATCTGCCCGAATGAGCCCGGCAGGGGGCCGAAACGTTCGGCTCACTGGTCGGCGGGGAAGATGCCCAAGTCTACGATCGTTCCCTCAGGGTTGAGATACATCGCCCGCACGGTTGCCGGGCTGACGCTGGCCAGGATCAGCCCGTAAAGGTTGTGCTCCTTGGCCAGGGCCAGCTCCCTTTGGCTCGGGTCGGCCTGCGAGACGTCATTTACAGGCCGACGGAAGTGTCCAACGAAGAACGCCATGGAATCGATGGCGTCCTCGAGCCATTGCTGGGGGGGAACGTATTGATCGTCCCCGCGTTTTTCGGTCGGCGGGTACAGCTTTGCATCGGCCTGGCCCTGGTCATAGCGAACCAGCCCGCCCCATTGCGTCTGGCGGTCCTCACTGTCCCTCTCGGCCATGATTTTCAGAGCCAGCCGCACCCGCGGGCGGTTGAGCATTTCATTGATCAACAGCAGGTTCCATAGATCCGCCGTTGACAGGCTCTCGGCCTGAGCACTGAAGCTGACCAGTCGCCGGCCGCGGAAGACCGGTCTGCTCACGCGTCCGGGGCCGGCCGATCCGGCGCGGACGGCGATGCCGCGCGAGATTTCTCGGATCAGTTCGCGACGCTGCAGCGGCTTTCTGAGCGGATCGCCGGCCAACCGGCTCAGCAGATGAAAGTCGCGAACGTTGAAGCTGTACTCGTACCGCAATTGCCACTCGTAGGCCAGCTTGGCCGCCAGATCCAGCCGTTGCCGCTCTCTGCCGTGCAAGACCACGCAGCACAACAGCTCCCTGCCGGTCTTGGGCACGTACGCGAATCGCTCCGAGAAGTACTTCATCGCTTGAGCGGCAGGTGTGCGGGCAGGCAGCAGGGCGATTTCTCGACGCAGCCGAACGGCGGGAATGCGCGCGGCCAATACCTCGATGGCCGAGCCCCGTGCAAAGAAATTCTCGGCATTGATCGCGTTCAGCAGCGCGGTGTCCCAGTCGCTCGCCGACATGCGCTCGACGATTCGACGAAAGCGGCTCTCTACCTCTGGCTCGGCCTTGCCCTCGGCCGCCCATAGCTTGACCACGTCGGTCAGCAGGTTCGGTGAAGGGTGCTCGAGCAGCCAAGCCACAAGTGCCGCGCGCAGCTTGGCGTCGGTGGCATGCGGCAGTGCCGCGACAACATGTTTGTCGAGGCCGGGGTAGTTCCTCCCGATCAAGAGGGCCAGCACGCCGTGACACAGCGCCGGTGGGGCGTCGGCCTCGCTGAGAACCCGCGCCAGGGCGGGGTACGCCTCCGCGTAGGCCGCGTCCAGTCGTTCGACTACCTGCATGGATGCAACGCGCTGATCGGCGGGAAGCGACTTGTCCAGCACGCGCCGGACGTTGTGCAGCGCGATCGTCCGGTCGGTGAAGTCCTGGGAGCCCGATTCCCGGTGTGCCTCAAGTGCGGCCAGGGACTGCGGCGGGTGCGCCGGAGGCTGTTGGCAGCCGGCGCAGGCCAGTACGCCCATCAATGCGACCATCCGGATGAAACAAGGGAAACACTTCATATATGCGAGAGCCTTCTACTTCCGGCTATCCCTGGCAGGCGGCGAGGGCCTCGACCGGGCAGACGCACGGTCCCCGGCGGCGGCCCGGCTTTCCTCCGCCAGCTTGCGCTGAACAGCGGTGGGAATCTTCTCCAGCTCGGCCTTGAGCTGTTGGAACAGTTCGCCCACGGGTCGGCGGCGCTCCCGCAGCCGTTCCAGCCGCTGGCGGAAGCCTTGCATCGACTGATCAGTCCGGCTCGGCTGCGTGGCCGGCTGCGTGGCCGGCTGCCTTTCCGTCTTCCTGGCAAGTCGGGCGGCCTTGGCCTTGTACTTGCTCAGCAGGTCCATTGCCCGGAGCTTCTGCACCTCGTCCAGGCGATACTGCTCGACGAACCAATTGACATATCTCTCCCATCGATCCATGCTCGAAGCGGCAAGATCCGCCGGCCGCGTCCGCGCAACCTCTCGCTGCTCGCCCCGCCCGGAAGAGCCCGGCGGCACGGAGTCGTCCCGGCCGAGGGGGGCTCTCCCGGCCATCATCCGAACACGCATCCGTGCCACCTTCATGCCAAGCTTCATCGCCTTCTGATCTCGCTCGAACTGCTGTTGCTGTTCCGGATCGAGCGACTCGCCGAAGGATTTCGCAAAAACCGTCATTCGTTTTTCCGCCGCGTCGATCAGCGGCAGCGCCCGCTCGGCCAGATCCTGCTTGATGTCCGGCGGCACCTCGTCCCAGCCGAGCTGGTCTTCTTTCACGAACTCGCGCAGGGCGTTGCCGCGCTGCACCAGGTCGAAGACCCTTTGGCCGTGATCCTCGAGGAAATCCTCGGCGGATTTGCTGATCAGACGGTGGGCCCATTCCTGCTGCTCGTCGCGCAGCTTGTAGCGTCTGCTGATCCGCGTTGCCATCCTCTCAACGTGCTTGTCCACCTCCTGGCGGAACTCATTGAAGGCCTTGGCGGTCTCCTCGTCGACGGTCGGCTCGGCCGGAGGCGAACTCGCCCAGAGCCCGGCAGCTATCGCTGGCATCATCACAAGCAGCGGGATGTGTCGCATCTCAGGCCATCCTTCCCAAGCTTCCCCACCTGTGACATTCTATAGGCGATCCCCGCCTGTGACAAGGCAGTGGTGAGGCGCTCCCGCCTGCGACAAAGGATTTGAAAAGGTTTCGGCCGCAGGCTAGACTCTCCCGGCTATGGAATCGACGGCTCAACCGGATGTCTCCGCGCAGATGGAGGTATTGCTGCGCGGCGCCGAGGCGGTGCACTCGCCGGAAGAGCTGGAGCAGCGCCTTCTCGAGTCGAAAAAGACCGGCAGGCCGCTCCGCGTCAAGTACGGCATGGACCCCACGGCCCCCGACATACACATCGGCCACTCCGTGGTCCTGGGCAAGCTGCGCCAATTCCAGGATCTCGGCCACAAAGCGGTCCTGATTATCGGCGACTACACCGCCCGGATCGGCGACCCGAGCGGACAGGACCGGACCCGCCCGATGCTCACGCCCGAGCAGATCAAGGCCAACGCAAAAACCTACTTCGACCAGGCCGGAAAGATCCTCGACACGACGGCCGCGAAGTTGGAGATACGCTACAACAGCGAGTGGCTGGAGAAGCTCCGCCTCGCCGACATCCTCCAACTGGCCGGGCAGATGACCGTCGCCAGGATGATGGAGCGGGACACCTTCACCCTCCGCTACAAGGACCAAGTGCCGATCAGCCTGCACGAGTTCCTGTATCCGCTCATGCAGGCCTACGACAGCGTGACCGTCAAGGCCGACGTCGAGCTGGGAGGCTCCGACCAGACGTTTAACAACCTTTGCGGGCGGGATATCCAGCGGGCCTACGGCCAGAGGCCACAGGTCGTGCTGATGCTGCCGCTGCTGGTCGGGCTCGACGGCAAGGAGAAGATGTCCAAGAGCACGGGCAATTACGTCGGGATCACCGACGAGCCCAACGACATGTTCGGCAAGATCATGTCCATTCCCGACAAGCCGATGGAGAATTACTTCACGCTCCTGACGGACCTGCCGAGCGAGAAGATCAAGGAGCTGGTGGACCCGGACAGGACGCATCCGCGGCGGGCCAAGGCGACCTTGGGCAGGACGATCGTTGCGCAGTATCACGGCCAGGCCGCCGCCGAGGCCGCCGCCGCGGAGTTCGACCGCGTCTTTTCCGCCGGGCAGGTTCCGACCGAGATGCCGGAAGTGGTCATCTCCGACGGGCAGATCAGCATTGTGGAGCTGATCCTGACGGCCGGCTTCGCCGAGAGCCGCAGCGCTGCCCGCCGGCTGGTGAGCCAAAACGCCGTCAGCATCGACGAGGAGAAGATCACCGACGCCGAGGCCGAGCGCGAGTTCCAGGAGGGGCAGGTGCTCCGCGTCGGCAAGCGGCGGTTTGGTAGAATAAGCCTGAAAGGGCCGCCGAGCGACGGCAGTGAGCAATGAAGCTGCCGAGACTGCAACATCCCGATCGTTACGTCAGCTTGTACGTGGTGGACTTCGGCCGGACGGTCAGCGTCGGCTACACGGCCGATGAAGTGGCCATGCTGCTGGAGTCTGAGGCCTATCGCGACGTGAAGGTCTACCGCATCTACGACGCCCGGCCGGATGGGGCCATGGAATTGAAAGGCGTGCCGTTCCAGCGGTTTCAGTTGGAAACGGGCCTGTTCTTCTACTGCCGGGACCTGGCGGGCGCCCGCCGAGAGTTCGGCCAGATCCGCCGCCTGGCTGAGGAAAGCCCCTTGCCGTGCCGGGCTCAACTGCTGCTGGGAAAGCTTGCAGAGGGCTCGCGCGCGCCGTATGTGGTTGGCTTGGCGTATCCGGCCGAGCACGACGAGGACGTCTCGCGCTGGATGCTCGACCACGACGTGACCGCAGGCGAGACCGCCGACGGCGGCACCGGCAGACTCCAAGTGGTCCGGCGCGACGCCCGGATCATCGAATCGGAGCAGTTGCACGCCGACCCCGCCCGGCGAGCCAGAAGCCGTGACGAGGTACTCGCCAGCGTCGGCGAGCCGGTTCAGAGGACGGCCTGATGCGACCGAGCCGGAGGATCAAGGCCGCCATATTCGATTTCGTCCTGCGCGTCTCGCCGGCGCGGCGGCCCTCGCCGGAAGACTACGCCCGGGCGGACTTCTCCACCCGCCCCGGCGGCAAGGGCCTGCGATTCAGCCAGCGGCTGCGAGACGCCTTCCGGCGGAGGTGGTTGAGGCTTCGACGATAGGAGGTTTGGTCGAACGATCGCCTGCCATGGGTAACTCCGGAGACATCAGGGTCCTCCGCGACCTGGCCAAACAGGTGGCCGAGATCGCCGCCAAGGAAATCCAGGACCGGCGGCGTGACCTGTGGCGCAGGCACAACAGCCTCCAGAGGACGCGCCCGCTGCTCTACGTCCGCTGCTTCGCCTGCTGGCAGGAAATATTCCCCGACGAGAAACTGCAATGCGAGGATCCCTTCTTCCGCGGCCACGAGCGATCGCTGCGGCAGTCGATCTATCAGGATCGGCTCGGCGACGATTACATCATCGAGCCGTGGATCACCGTCCAGGCCTCCTACGCCACGCCTGACGGACTGAGCCGCTGGGGGCCGGAAATCCGCCACATCCCCAGCCCCGAAAAACGCGGCGCCTGGAAGTTCGACCCCGCCCTGAAGACCGAGGCCGACCTGGACAGGATGGTGCCCCCGCGCCACGTCATCGACGAGGCGGGCACCGCAGAGAATCTGGCGAAGTTGCAGGACGCCGTCGGCGACATTCTCCAGGTCGCCCTGAGCCGGGCACCTTGCTTCCGCCACTGGAGCGCGGACATCTCCACCGACCTGGTCCAGCTTCGCGGCCTGGAGCAGTTCATGCTGGACATGATGGACCGGCCGCAATGGCTGCACAAGCTGCTGGCCTTCATGCGGGATGGCGTGCTCCGCGTGCACGAGCAGGCCGAGGCCGCCGGCGACTGGCGGCTGTGCGATCACCAGAACCAGGCCATGCCCTACGCCCTCGAACTGCCCGACCCGGCCGCCAACGGCGAACCCGTCAAGCGCGACCAGCTCTGGGTCTTCCTGGCCTCTCAGGAGACCACGCTGGTCTCGCCGCAGATGTTCGAGGAGTTCATGCTCCGGTACCAGGCACCCATCATGAGCAAATTCGGTCTGGCGGCCTACGGCTGCTGCGAGAACCTGACCCGCAAGATCGATTGCCTGCGGAAGATTCCCAATCTCCGGCGGATCTCCGTGACCCCCTGGGCCGACGTGCGGGCCTGCGCCGAGCAGATCGGCCAGGACTACGTTTACTCGTGGCGGCCGAGCCCGGCCGAGATGATCTGCACCGGCTTCCATCCGGACAGGGTGCGCCGAGTCGTCCGCGAGGCCATGGACGCGACCAAAGGATGCCACGTGGACATCACGCTGAAGGACGTCGAGACGATACAGGGCCGATTCGAGGACCTGATTGAATGGACGAGAATCGTCAGCGACGTCTCGGATAACTACGCCTGAGGGGCGGCCGCCCGCGTGCGATCTCTGCCAGTGGACTGAAGAGGCGCTCTACTTTCCGGGCGTCGGGCCGAAGCCCGGCAGCTTTCGAACCTCGATGGCCGCGGGTGCCGATTCGATCTTCCCCGTCCAGAGCTTTGCTTTCTCCTCTTCGCCGTCCTTTGCCTCCTCGGCTTCGCGCTGAGAGCTGTAAGCGGCGTGGAGCTTCCAGTTGCCCGGCGTCAGGGGCATGCTGACGCCGATCCTGCCCTGGCCGGGTCCATCCGGGCCGGTGAACAGCACCTCCCCGGGTGGGATGGTCGCAGTGTATTTCGGGTGGAAATCCGGCTGCCTGTCGAAGCGATAGTACTTGTAGAAGTCGTGCTCGACGGTCTTGCCGTCGGGACCGATGGCTCGCAGCGAGAGGAACTTGTCCCACTTGTACATGTTAATGGTGATCGGCTGCTGAGAGGTGTTCCGGAGGGCCACCACGGCTTGGACGTGGGCGCCGCCGACCCGCTGCACGGCCGGGCCCTGGCCGCGGTCGGCCCCACTGGCGATGATCTGCTGCCGTTGAAACGGCAGCACGGACTTGGCGGCAACCACGGCGATCTGGAGCCCGGCCAGCGCCTCCCCCCACGGCCAAGCGTCGACGTTGGCGGCCTTTTCGATCCGGGTCACTTCCGTCCCGCGCGCGCGGGCATAGTTCATGGGATTCGACGGCAGGTAGTACTCGGGCCTGTCCGGCAGGCTTCGCAGCAGCAGGACATACTGCCACCTCTGCACGAGGCGGGGATGGCTGCCGGGCTTGGCCTGGCCGGTTCTGCGCTGGCCTTTCGGAGGGTCCGAACAGGCCAGCACCGCGATCTCCGTCCCGCGAGCCGGTTTGGTGGCAGCCTCTTTCTCTGCCGCATCCTCGGGCGTTTTCTTGTCCCTCTCGGCCTCAGAGGCGCCTTTATCCTTGATCACCCGGGCGATCTTGACCTTGTAGGTACGAAACCAGCCCTTTACCGGCTTGGCCTCGTCGGGCAGCGCCAATTCCAGCTCCGCCGGCTGGCCGACCTCGCTGGCCTGGCCGATCACGATCAGCTCGCTCTTGTAGGCGACGATCTCCGGGGGAATGTCGTCCGGCATGCCCCCCGCGCCGGTCGGCAGAGCCAGGCCGACCAACAATGCCCCCAAGATGGCAGTGTCCTTGACCACCTCAGAGTCCTCATGAACGCCGGCCTCGCCGGATTGGATCGTACGGGCCCAAAATGCGAGCCGTCAAAACCGGGCCGGCTCAAGACGCGTAGAACTTCTTCATCTGCTTCAGGCTCTTGGGCTCGATCTTTCCGGCGTTGCCCGCCTGGCCGAAGGCGGTCATGCGCGAAACGCACACCTTCTTCATCGCCTCGCGGGCCGGGCCGAGGTACTTCCGCGGATCGAACTCCTTGGGATTCTCATGGAATGCCTTGCGGATCGCCCCGGTCATGGCCAGCCGGTTGTCGGTGTCGATGTTGACCTTTCGCACGCCGTGGGCGATGCCGCGCTGGATCTCCTCGACCGGCACGCCGTAGGTCTCGCCGATGTTGCCGCCGTGGTCGTCGATGATTTTCACCAGCTCCCGCGGCACGCTGGAGGAGCCGTGCATGACCAGGTGGGTGTTGGGCAGGCGCTTGTTGATCTCCTCGATCCGGCTCATGACCAGCACGTCGCCGGTGGGCTTGCGCGTGAACTTGTAGGCGCCGTGGCTGGTGCCGATGGCCACCGCCAGGGCGTCCACGCCGGTGGCCTCGACGAACTCGACCGCCTGGTCGGGGTCGGTCAGGTGCTCGGCGGCCTCCTCGGCGGACAGGCCGGCGCCGTGGCCGTCCTCGATGCCGCCCAAGGCCCCCAGCTCGCCCTCCACCGTCACTCCCCGGGCGTGGGCGTACTTGACCACCTCCTGGGTGACCTTCACGTTGTACTCCAACGTGCTGATGTTCTTGCCGGCCTCGTCCAGCGAGCCGTCCATCATCACCGAGGTAAAACCGTTCTCGATGGCCGAGATGCACGTAGCCGGGGAGTTGCCGTGGTCCTGGTGCATGGCCAGGGGGATCTGCGGGTACAGCTCCACTGCGGCCAGTATCAGGTGTCGCAGGAAGTTCTCGTTGGCGTATTGCCGCGCACCGCGCGAAGCCTGGACGATGACGGGGCTTTCCGTTTCCACCGCGGCTTCCATGATCGCCTGAATCTGCTCCATGTTGTTGACGTTGAACGCCGCCAGGCCGTAGCCGTTCTCGGCCGCGTGATCCAGGAGCTGACGCATCGAAACCAGTGGCATGGGAACCTACCTTTCTTTTGCCGGAGTCCTCGGGCTTTCCCAGAAGTTCAGGGAAATTATAGTGGCGACGTACGGACATGCAAGCTTATCTCAAGGCCCAATGGCCGGCCGCAGGCGGGCTTGTCCAAGCGCCAGACCCGCCCGCAACGCATTATTGAAAAGAGCTTCCGGGTGTGCTATGGTCTGGCGCGTCGAGAAGGGAGTCATCGCGCGTGCATCCTGTCTGGATCTTGTTTCTGTTCGCCGTCGGGGCATGCGTGGGCAGCTTTCTGAACGTGGTGAGCTACCGCCTTCCCCGCGGCGAAAGCATCGTGTTCCCTGCCAGCCACTGCCCCCGGTGCGGGGTGACCATCAAGTGGTACGACAACATCCCTCTGGTCAGTTGGTTCGTGTTGCGCGGGCGCTGCCGACGCTGCAAGGGACCGATCTCGCCACGGTACCTTCTGATTGAATTCCTCACCGCGGTGCTGGTATCCGGCATGTACGTCTGCTACTTCGTGCTGAAGCTCCGCACGCCTCTGGACCCGATGGGCCAGGCGGTGCCCGGGGCGCTGGAGTTCGGCATGGCCTGGCCGATGTTCCTCGCCCACACGGCGCTGCTGTGCGGGCTGCTGGCGGCCTCAGTGGTGGACGTAAAGTTCTTCATCGTCCCGCTGCCGGTGATGTGGGTGTGCGCGGCCATAGGGATCGGCGCGGTGGCCTTCCGGCCGCACCCGTTCATGCCGGTGGTCTCGGCCGCGACCGCGGCGGCCTCGCTGGCGGCCATCCTCGGGCTGATCGTTGCCAGGATCCTCTTGCACTTTGGATGGATCCGGCCGAGCTTTCTCGACGCCGAGGACAGGCCTTTGCCCGTCGATTCGGCCGGCGGAAAAGACGGTCAGGACCGAGGGGTGGCCATTACCTCCGCCTCCGGCGTCAACCCGCGAACTGAGATCCTGCGGGAGCTGCTGTTCCTGACCCCCGCGATCGTGCTGGCGCTGGCGGCGTACCTTGCCGCCACTCGCATTGGCCCGGTGGGGCAGTTTCTCGACGGCCTGCTCGGCCCGCGCGCCGCCGGCCCGCTCGCCGCCCACTTGGCCTCGGGGGCCGGGGCCATCTTCGGCATGCTCGTCGGGGCGGCGTGGATCTGGGGAACGCGGATCGTCGGAACCCTTGCCTTCGGCAAGGAGGCCATGGGCATGGGCGACGTGCACATCCTGGGCGCGGTCGGGGCCGTCGCCGGCTGGAAGGTTGCCTCTTTGACTTTCTTCGCCGCCCCGGTCTTCGGCCTGATCTGGGCGTTGTACCTGCTGACCGTCAAGGGCAAGAGAGAGCTGCCATACGGCCCGTGGTTGGCACTGGGAGCACTGGTGGTGCTACTATTCTACGATGGGATTGTGGCCCTGATCTTCCCAGCGGCCTGGCCGTGATTCCGCACGGAGACCTGACAATGAACTGGAAACTGCTGCGAGGATACGTCCTGGTGATCGTGTCCGCCCTGATTCTGGTGGCGGCGGCAATCATCTTGATCAGCAACATACGCCGGGACACCACGATTCAACTGTTCGTCGGGCCGCGAACGCTCAGCGCGTCGGCCTGGCTGCTGCTGGCCGCCGCTGGCGGGGTCGTCCTGTGGATGACCTTCACCAAGCTGCTTCCGTGGTCCGTCTCGGCGTTCAAGGCCGGAGCGAAGCAGCGTAACGAAAAGGCCGCCCAGCAACAGTTGAAACAGCTGGCGGACCGGGAAAAGCGGCAACAGCGGTGATGAGGCACGTGGTTTTCCGA
>Ga0307380_10009187_pt1 | contig 12576 bp, 8 predicted proteins | sample UN3MG_FD_202239 | JGI IMG/M metagenome (GOLD analysis project Ga0307380, IMG submission 202239) | Soil microbial communities from Risofladan, Vaasa, Finland - UN-3 | ecosystem: Environmental > Terrestrial > Soil > Coastal area > Acid sulfate soil | place: Finland: Risofladan, Vaasa | collected... | reverse complement strand
GATCCGCGCTCCCTCCTGCTGCACATACAGCCGCGACGTGGCCGTGAAGCTCGGCATCGCCTTCTTGAGATAGATGAACGCCGCGACCGCCGAAACCGTCATCACCGATGCAATCAGCCACTTGTAGCGCCACATCAGCATCAGCAGCTCACCCTGCGGCACTGCACCGTCCATCCGATTGGGTTGTTCCCAGGACTTCGTGTCGTTCATGTTCGATAGCCTTTCGTTACGCATCCTGAAAGCAGCCGGCCGTGCACCTACGGAAGCAGGTCTACCCGGCCTCCCACGTCCACGCCGACGCCGATTATCCTGGCCAGGAAGCTCTTGACGCTCGACCCCGACGTATGGTCCACCGAAATCAGGTCGCCCGGCCTCACCGGGATGTTGATCGCACTGTTCGCGTCGTTGCCGGTCAGCCTCACCTTTGCCTTCAGCACGCGACCATCCGTATCCTTGCGATAGATGTGCACGAGGTTGGGAGCGAACTCGCCCGCCCCGCCGGCGAACCCGATCGCCTGGGCGAGGTTGTACTCCTCGCCGCTCGGATACGGATACGCACCGGGCTTCACCACCAGGCCCGTAACCGTGAAATACTGCGGCTCAGCGCCCTCCACATGGATGACGTCGCCGCTCTTCAACGGCGTGTTCGTAAATGCGACGTTCGTGCCCTTCACGGGCACGGCAACCAACCGCTCCGCGCTGCCGTCGCCATTGCGGATGCGAACCCTGCACGAGCCGGCCCCGGCAATCCCGCCCGCCTTCATCAGCGCGTCCACCAGCGTCAGCTCGTTGCGCCGCACCTCGTACGTCCCCGGCCGGGCCACCGCCCCCAGTACGGTCACTTGCGATATGTCGTATTCCTGCACCTTGACGATGACGTTTGGCGGGTTCACGAGGAAGCGAGGATGGTATGATGCACTGATTTCATGCTCGATCTGGCTGATCGTCTTGTCCTGCACCTTCATCTGGCCGATCAGCGGCAGGCTGATCATCCCGCTGCCGTCGATGCGATAGCGCTGCGGCTCAATCGGGGCAGCCGCCGGGGGCGGAGCCGCCTCTTCGACCGGCCTCACGATGTCGTCCACCTGCACGCTTATCACGTCGCCCGGCCCCAGCTTGTATGGCCCGCACGGCTGCACCGCAAGCTTCGACAGGTCGACCCTCAGCGGAGTGTACGCCTTGGTGAACGCCGCCAACTCCTCCGGCGAGGATGTCCGCCCTCCGCCGCACCCCCAGCACAGCACGGCCACCAGCAGCAACAGGCTCGCCATCCCCGGGTGCACCGGTACTCCCTTCATCGCCATCTGAATCGCCCTCCTGTTCAACTGTAGTTCATGCATCGCTCGTGAACTGGCCAGCCGCCGAATCGTCGCCGCTCATTTCCGGCCCGGTCCGTCCTGGTGCGGCCGATCTGAAGTCGTCATGACATGCTGTCGATCCGGTATGGTGATAGGTGGCCGCCCGACGAGCAGACCCGGCTTGCCGGGCCGCTCCCAACAACCCGCGGGAATCCGGCACTCCCTTCGTTCTCATGCCCGGCGTCGCACGCACCACCGGCAGTTTCCCCGGGAGCCGGAGCTCCAATCTCCGCGGCATGATGACGTGTGAACCGCGGTTCCGTTGCCTGCCTTCTGAAACACCGCCCCCCGCAAGCGCTGCGCCGCTCCACCCTTCGCTTTGCCGGCACACGGCATCGGATTTGGCAACAGCGCCCAGGACCAGGATTCAGGAGAAGAAAGCCACGAAGGTCACGAAGAAGAAAAATGAAGGGATGATGAGATGAAGCGATGAAGCGATGAAACGATGAATGAATGAATGAATGGATGAATGGATGGATGAACACCATCTTTCCCATCAACTCTTCATCCCTTCATCTCTTCATCTCCCTCTTCTTCGTGCCCTTTGTGTCCTTCGTAACTTCGTGGCCTTCTTCGTTCTTCCTTCCTCAGGCGCACACGATTGCGCTTGACACTCCCCATCACCGCCGGTATAATTTTTCAGAATAGCTTATTGCAGAGGTCTGGCACGGAGTGCTCTGACACGGAGACCCCTCATCATGTGAAAAGGAGGAATCATGGCAGGAACTATTCCGCGTATGAAGCTGCTGGCGGCCGGCATTCTCATCATTTCCGGCATCATTCTCTCGTCATCCGCCGGACTGGCAGCAACATACTACGTCGATGGATCCAACGGCGCGGACACCAATCCGGGCACGCTCGCCCAGCCGTTCCGCACAATCCAGAAAGCCGCAAGCACCCTGGCAGCAGGCGATACCTGCCTTGTCCGCCGGGGCGTCTATCGCGAAACAGTCGTGCCGGCTCGATCCGGCTCGCCCGGCGCCTCCATCACGTTCAGACCCTATGGTACCGAGCAGGTAACCATCAGCGGGGCCGACGTCATTTCCGGCTGGACTTCCCACAGCGGATCGATCTGCAAAGCCCCGATGGCCTGGGACCGCGGCCCCGGAGCTAACCAGGTCTTTGTTGACGGCAAGTTCGTTTTCGAAGCGCGCTGGCCCAACAGCACCGACCTCTCCCGGCCCACCTGCGCACCAATGGACAGCGGCAGCGCCTGGACCGCCGCCACCACCGGCGCCATCCGCGACGCCGATCTAAGCCAGCCGTCCGGCACATGGACCAACGCCCTTGTCTACATGCGACCCGGCTACAAATGGTACGCCCGAACTGCCCGCGTCACCAGCTCGTCGTCCGGGTCCATCAACTTCACCATCCATTCCACCGGGCACCTCTCATACGAAGACATCGCAAAATACGGCGGCGATTACTTCATCACCGGCACGATGGCCGCTCTGGACAAGCCCGGCGAATGGTACTCCAACGGCTCCACGCTCTACCTCTGGGCGCCTGCAGGCGATAACCCCGCGTCCCACCTCGTTGAAGCCAAGCGCCGCCAGTACGCATTCGACATCAGCGGCCGCGCCCACGTCGTCATCCAAGGCATCAACGTCTTCGCCTCCGCCATCAAGTCCGACTCCGGCACCTATCGCTGCATCATCGACGGCATCAATGCCAACTACGTCGACCACTTCTTCGTGATCAACCGCGGACCGTATGCCCAGGGGAACCAGGACTACACCGGCATCATCCTCGCCGGCGACTACAACGAAATCCGCAACAGCAAGATCGCCTGGAGCGCCGGCAACGGCATCACGCTCCAAGGCTCGCACAACAAGGTCACCAACTGCCTCATCCACGACGTCGTCTATGCCGGCACCGACGCCGGCGCGGTCAACACCGCCGCCGCACCGACTTCCAACCACGAGATCACGTACAACACGATGTACAACTCCGGCCGCAGCCTCCTCGTGCACATCAAAGGGACCGCCCTGAAGATCACCAACAACCACATATACAACGCCGGCCTCCAGCTCACCGACCTCGGCGCCACCTACACCATCGCGAGTGACGGCGCCGGCACCGAGATCGCCTGCAACGTTGTCCACGGGTGCCCATTCTCCGGCATCTACCTCGACAACAACAACCGCAACTACAACGTCCACCACAACGTGGTTTACGACGTGAAGTATGCCCTCCACCTGAACAGGCCAAGCGTGAACAACAAGGTGTATCACAACACCATCGGGCCGCTTCGCGCAAGCGGACAGGCTCTCGCCGGCTTCCCCGACAAGACCACGGCCCAGTACCGCTCGGACATGACCGGCACGGTCATTCGGAACAACGTCTTCCGGGCATCGTCGTGGGACGTTGGCACCGATCCGCCGCCGACGATGGACCACAACATCGAGTCGTCGGTGGACCCGAGATTCGTGAACAGCTCCACAGCGAACTACCAGCTCCAGTCCGGCTCGCCGGCGATCAACGCGGGCGTATCAACACCCTATTCCGGCCAGATCACCGGCAGCGGCCCCGACTGCGGAGCCTTCGAATACGGCATCCCGGCATGGACTGCCGGGCATTCCGACGCCGGGCCGCGGCCCCCCACCATCAGCCAGATCGGCGACCAGCAGGTCGCGGAGGGCCACCTCCTGGTTTTTACGGTGACGGCATCTGAACCGGACGGAGATGCCGTCTCACTCGAAGCAGCCGGGCTTCCCGATGGAGCATCATTCAACCCCAACACCGGGCTGTTCTCCTGGACGCCCACGTCGTCCCAGCTCGGATCCTGCAGCGTCGCCTTCACCGCAGCCGACAAGGACGGCACCGACGCGGTCACCGTAGCAATCACCGTCGTCGGATTTGTCCCCCCACCCGCCGACATCCTCGCATACTGGAAGTTCGAGGGCTACACGCTGGATGAGGTCAGTACGATCGATGGAACCCCCCAGGGCACCGTCGCCTACACGCAGGGCAAGATCGGCCAAGCCTTCTCGGGCATGCAAAATGGCTATGTCAACCTCGGCTCGTCTCCCGCCCTCGACAGTCTGTCCGAGCTGACCATCGCGGCGTGGGTGATGCCGATCCCCGACTCCCCGCCCACGCAGCAGCCGATCATCAACCTGTACAAGAATGACGTCGACAGAATCTACATGAAGATCGAGGCCAACAGCAGGATCCGCGTGTTCAATGACATCGCGGACACCAGCACCGGCCACAACAGTGCCGACATCCCGACCCTGATGAACACGTGGTTCTTCGTGGCATGGACCTACGCCGCCGACGGCACCTCCCAAATCTACGTCAACGGCAAACCCAGCGGCCCTCCGATGAAGTACGCCGTATCACTCGCCAGCCTCGGCAGGGGCTTCAACGCCCAGATCGGCTATGAGCCGTTCATCGGCTCCTTCTTCCACGGCGCCATCGACGAGGTGAAGCTGTTCGACCGCGCCCTCTCCGCCGACGAGATCGCCCGCGTCTACGAGAACCCCGGCACCATTCAGCCTGTCCTCAACGATGTCGCCAACGCCATCATCAAGGAAGGCGGCGAGCTTGCCTTCACGGTCTCCGTCAAGACCGGCGGCCCGGCCACCTTCGCCGCCCAGAATCTGCCCGAAGGTGCAACCCTCGATTCGCAGACCGGCGCCTTCTCCTGGACTCCCTCAAACACGCAGTCCGGAAAATACGAGATCACCTTTGTCGCATCGAACAGCGCCGCATCGGACTCCCGCACCGCCGTCGTCACCGTCCACGGTTCGCCCCTCGGGGACGTCAACGACGACTGCGTCGTCAACATCCTCGACTTCGTCGCCATCATCGATGGAATCACGCGAGCCAGCAGTGGACCCGATGACTGGAAGCTCGACCTCAATAATGACGGCGTCATCAACGTCCTTGACCTGATCGTCGTCCGCGGCAGTCTGAACATGACCTGTCCTTGATTGGCAGCAGAGGCTGAGGGGCTTTTGCGGGCCGGGCGTGTGCGACTGAGGTTGTCGCACGCGCCTCTTTTTCGCCGTGCGCGCTTCGGGCTGTTCCACGCTCAAATCTACGCTCAAATTGCCTTGAAATCCCTCGTTCCTCTGCTACAATTGATCACGTATCGTGCCGGATTTCATTGTGCCTGAGATGAAAGGAACTCGCCATGGCGCATCGCATCATCATGTCAATCGTCTGCGTGGCGTTGCTGATCGTCGCCGTCAAGACTGCCGTCGATTTCATCAACGGCAAGCCCGCTGAGAAGCGGGTCGACACCGGCATGCAGCTCGCCACGAAGGAGAACACGGCCCAACCGGAAATGAAGGAGGAATTGCAGCCCGACATGAAGCGTATCGACACTGGCGAGCAGCCCATCACGAAGGAGGACATGGCCCAACCTGAAACTAAGGAAGCGTTGCACCCCGACCCGAGCATCGTGGACCAACCGGGCGCCTTCAGGATTGTCAAGGCCCAGTTTGACCCAGCCAAGCGCAAGATGCTGATCGTGCCGTTCAGCGACCCAGTCTTTTCGTTCTTCGAGTCATCTGAAGGTGCGGGACTTGCGCGCGCCCTGGGCGACTACATCAAGCGGTTCAGGATCACTGATGTGGTGTATGACACACTCATGGGAAAGGACGTGCAGGCCGCCTGCAAGGAGGCCCTCAGCAAGTCCAGCGCAAATGACGCGCTGAAAGTGCTTGCCGGGAAGACGAACTGCGAGCTGATCCTGACCGGCCAGATCGACGACTATCAGGTCGGCTCCGTGCGCAGGGCAGACGCGGCCCGCGCCACGGTCACGTTCAGTGTCCAGGTGTACGATGCGAAGACCGACTCGGTTGTGTGGCAGCTTTCAAGCACCAAGGCCGAGCTTCCAGGCAAGGCAGGCGGCACCAGCACCCAAGAGATGAGCAGGATGCGTCGTCTCTTGTTCACGACGGCCGCCGAGACGATCGGCCAGTGTCTGCACGACCACCCCGAAGCGCCGCAGTGATCCCAACGACATGCGGAGAAGGAAAAAGGGAAAAGCAAAAAAGAAGAAGGAAGGAGATTTCAGCTTTTCCCTTTCTTACTTTTTCCTTTTTCCTTCCTTCGATGTTCAGTGTTCAGCGTTCGATGTTCGATGTTCGATGTTCGTCTTCCTCTTCTCTTCCTCACCCCATCACCCCATCACCCCACCACCCCACCACCCCATCACGTCTTCACCCGTCCCCCCCTCATCAGCAGATAACCCTGCAGCACGTCCTCGACCGGCTTCGACGTATCGATCAGGCGGTAGTCGAATCCGCAGGTGTTGCAGCCCTGCTCGATGGCCGACGTGAACGCCGACAACCTGTCGAGGTAGGTCTGCCGCAGGGCGACGGGATCGCCCATCACGCTCGCACCGGTCTCGAGGTCGCGGAAGGTGCAGAGGTTCTTGAACGGCCAGACCACCTCGTCGTGGTCGAGCAGGTGAAACAGGATAAGCTCGTGGCCGCGGGCCGCGATCAGCTTCAGCCCGGCCACCACGTCCTCCGGCTGGTCGTGGCAATCCGAGATCAGGACGATGATCCCGCGTCGCGGGAGGCGGCTGACCATCCGCGTGAGAACGGCGCCGAGCCGCGTCTGGTTGCCGGACTGCAGGCCCTCGAGATGGCTGAGCATCAGGAAGAGGTGGCGGTCCCCCTGGCTGGGCGGGATGAACCCGCGGATTTCGGTGTCGAACGTGATCAGCCCGGCGGAGTCCTGCTGGCGCAGCACCAGGTAGGCGAGTGCCGCCGCCATGTAGCAGCCGTATTCGAGCTTGCGCAGCCGCCCCTTCTGCTGCGGCTCGTACGCCATCGACCCGCTCGTGTCCAGCAGGCACGTCACGTTCATGTTGCTTTCCATGCGGTACCGCTTCACGTAGAGGCGGTCGGTGCGGGCATAGGTGCGCCAGTCGATCATCCGAAGATCGTCCCCCGGGGCGTATTCGCGGTGATCGACGAACTCCGGGCTGAACCCGTAGCTCGGGCTGCGGTGCCGCGACGAATACAGCCCGTCCACCAGCAGCCGCGCTTTCAGGTCGATCCCCGCCACCTTCTGCAGGATCGCGGGGTCAAGGTATTTGAACTTGCGGATTGGTTGTTTCATGGGAAGAAGAAAGAACATAAGAAGTTAGGAAGTCAGGAAGACAAGAAGCCATGAAGTTTGGAAGTCTGGAAGCCTCTTCTGTTGGGCGTTGATTGCTGAACGTTGACCGTTGAGTGTTTCCTCTTCCTTCGATGTTCGATGTTCGGTGTTCGATGTTCGGTGTTCGATGTTCGGTGTTCGATGTTCAGTGTTCGATGTTCGATGTTCGGTGTTCTTCCTTCCTCCCATCCCATTCATCCCATTCATCCCTGTTAAATCATCATTATCATTTCATCTTGTTCTCGAACGTGCCGTCTTTCCCGAGCAGTTTCTCGAATTGCCCGTCGGCCAGCCACGCCTTGGCGTTCGCATCGTTCTTGAGATATGCATCCCAGAACGCGGCCGAGCTGGCGCAGATGAGCCGCTGGAATTCGGCGTCCTTCGCGGCGGCGGGCCGATTCGCACCGCGGCCCGAGAAGATCATGTGATCGCCGCCCGCAAACGTGATCAGGTACTGGTCGGCCCCGGCGATGTTGTCGTACGGGATGCGCCGCTGCTCCACAGTCGTATCCGCGATGGGGCTGACGTCGAGCGTGCCCGTCATGTGCAGGCACGGCGTGGCGAACTTCGCGAAGCACTTCTTCGGATCCTGTCCCTTGTTGAACGGCGCGCTCATCGGAATCGCGGCCTTCACCCGCGGATCGGCGAAGCTCACCTTGATCCCGAGCGGCCCGCTGAACACCTGCCCGGCGGACGCCAGCGTCGTGTACGCGCCGAACGAGTGCCCCGCCACGCCGATGCGCTTCACGTCCACCCGGCCCTTCAACGCCGGGTCGTCCGCGTTCAGCTTCTCCATCTGATCGATCGCGAAGGTCACGTCCTTCGGGCGGCTGATGCCGTTGCGGTAGTCGAGCGTGGCCTTCCGCATCGATTCGATCGGATTCCCCTTGCCGCGCCAGACTTCGTCGTCACTGCCCTTGTGCTGCACGTGAACGCAGACGTATCCGTGGCTGGCCCAGTGCCGGCCGAGGTACTCGTAGCCGTCGCGCGTGCCGCCCACCCCGTGCGAGAAGATGACGAGCGGGAACGGCCCGGCGGCGTTCTTCGGATAGTAGATCCTCGCAGGCACCGCGCGGTCTCGCTTCGCATCAGTCCAATCGCAGACCATCACACCGACTTCGAGCTGACCCGGCTCGACGAACGCCGCATCGGCATCCGGCTTGGCCGCGACTGCCGGCTCCTCGCCCGCCTGCGCTGCCAGCGCGCACCTAGCCGCCGCCGCGAGTAAGACCAGCATGGTGATCTTGCAGCGCCATGTACTCATCGCTGCACCCTTTCCTCGGAAGTGGACCAAGTGGACGTAGTGGACCAAGTGGACTCAGTGGACGCCGCTCGGACTTCGATGTTCAGTGTTCGATGTTCCATGTTCAACGTTCGTCTTCCTCTTCCTCCTATCCTCCTATCCTCCACTCCCCCACTAATGCTTCTCGAAGGGGATTCGCGCTTCTTCGCGTTCTTTTCCTTCCCGGCCAACGCAAGACGACCACTTCCTCGCGCAACTGCTCCTTGGTCGCCGTGGCGAAGCGCGTGCGGAAGAGGTCGATCCTCACCAGTTCGTAACCCAGGCTCTGGGCGATATCGGCGAGCAGCTCTCCAGTGCGGATCATCACGCGGAGATATGATGCCTGGTCGCCGACGACGTACGCCAGCCTGGCTCCGGGACGCAGCACGCTGCGCAGCTCCGCAAAATGCCTGGCCATCCCCCCGAAATAGAGCTGGGTGACCCTCCCGTACATCCGTTCGAAACCGGACGTCTTCCCAAGCTCGATTCTGCGCTTCTCGATCGCCTCGGCGATTCTCTGGATTTCCGGATGCTCTGCGACAAAGCTGTCATCATCGTCTTCGCGGTAAACGCTCCGCGTGTTCGAGCGGACGAGCATCTTCTTGTTGCGCCGGAGTTCGTACATGTTCTTGACGAAGCCGAGAACCACCGATTCCAAGCGGGTCGTCCGCGTGTAATCCTTCTCGTTCGGGTACGGCGGAGATGTGATGACGGCATCAACGGATTCGGGGGCCATCACGTTCGCGATGTCGCGGGCATCTGCCATGAAAGCCTGACAAGGCTGATGTTGTCCCCCACCAATTGCCCTCAGATCGGCAGCCATCCGCCTCACTTCAGTCAGCCATGGCGAGATGACGTGAGCATCGGCTTTCGCCTTGCCGACTCCGACTTCCGGACCGAAATGCAGATTGCCGATCGAGAACACCAACGCCTTGGCCAGTGCAAGCAATGCATGGCGGTGGTAGCGCTCGCCGGAGCGCATGTTCAGCCTATCGAGGAGCGTGAGCGTCTTGTGGAGCGGAATCGGGCTGATGGAACCAGTGATCAGCAGCTTGGCAGCCTCCGGCGGCAACTCCCTCAGTGCAATGCCCTCTGGCGGACCTTCGGATAGCAGGTCATCGTCTACGCCTTCCGCAAGCAGGCTCCGCCGGACCTCCGCCGCAATCTCTTCGGCAGCAGTCAGCAATGCACCGGGATCGACTTCCCAGTCGGTCTTCACCGAGCTCGCGAAATGTGCAAACGGATTCGCCTCCAATCCCAACGCACGCATCCCCCGCAGCTTCGATTCGACAAGTGTCGTCCCCGTTCCACAGAACGGATCAAGCACCGCGCTCCCAGGGGCAAGCTCGAAATCCTCCAGATAGCCGGAGACCAGATGCGGGGGGTACGACAGTACGAACCGATACCACTCGTGGAATGCACGATCCGACGGGTCCAGCCGGTTCGCGAGACCGTTCCGCATCCTGCTGCGGCTAACAGGCTCAGTTTGTTTGAATGGCAGGCGCATCTGCATGATAGATCACTATGATAGATCGCTCTCGTCTTCGGACGGTCGGCCCACAATGCTACTATTATAATCGCAAGACGTGCCGAGTCAACATGCAAGCTGGTGAACTCGAATTCACCGGCGGACGGGCTCTGATTCACACGTGCAGATTCCTCGCTGCCAGCATTCAGGCGTGGGAGTCATCCGCTATCCCTTCATTCCGGTCAGGGTGATTCCTTCGATGAACGATCGCTGGGCGAAGAAGAACAGCACGATGATGGGCAGCATCACGACGAGCGACGCGGCCATCATCAGGTTCCACGCGGTGCCGTACAGCTCGCGGCAGGCTCCGCCCGACAGGAAATGCGTGAGGCCGAGGGCCAGGGTGAACTTGTCGGGATCCTGCAGGTAGAGCAGCGGGCCAATGTAGTCGTTCCACTGGCCCATGAAGGTGAACACGGCGACGGTAAGCAGGGCCGGCTTGCTCAGCGGCACCACGATCCGCCACAGCACGCCGAGTTCGGTGCAGCCGTCGATCCGGGCGGCGTCCAGCAGGTCGGTCGGCAGCGTGCGGAAGAACTGGGTGAGCAGGAACACGAAGAACGGCGCCGCGAAAAACGACGGCACCCACAGCGGATACAAGGTGTCGTACCACCCGAAATACCGCGTGAACATGATGAACGTCGGGATGCTGGTCACGATCCCCGGCAGCATCATCGTGCTGAGCATCAAGGTGAACAGCACCTTGTTGAGCCGGCAGCGGAAGCGTGCGAATCCGTAGGCCACGGCGGTGCACGACAGCAGCGTGCCCGTGATCGAGAATACCACAACGATCAGCGTGTTGGCCAGGTACCGCAGGAACGGGAACGACGTGAGTGCCTCGCGGTAGTTGGCCCAACAGACCTTCTGCGGGATCAGCGTCGGCGGCTCGTGGTAAACCTCGGTCAGCTCCTTCAGCGACGTCGAGACCGTGACCGCCACCGGCACCAGCATGATCGCCGACAGCACGATCAGCAGGACGTAGACCAGGATGCCGCTCCAGCGTTTAGCTCTCATAGTGCACCCACTTGCGCCCGACCCAGAACTGCACACTCGTGAGGACGAGGATCATCACGAATAGCACCCACGCGAGGGCGCACGCCAGGCCAAACCGATCGTTGAGGAATGCGTGGTAGAAAATGTTCAGCACGTAGAACTGCGTGGCTTCGCGGCTCACCGACGCATCGGCCTGCTGAAAGATGTATGCCACGCTGAACACTTGCATCGCGCCGATCATCCCCATGATCATGTTGAAGAAGATCACCGGTGAAATCTGCGGGATGGTGACGTGGCGGAACCGCTGCCACGTGTTGGCACCGTCGATCACCGCGGCCTCCATCAGGGTCCGGGGCACGCCCTGCAAGCCGGCCAGAAAGATGATCATCCCGCCGCCGAACCCCCACGTGGCGATGATCACCAGGCAGTACAGCGCCAGCCTTGGGTTCGACAGCCATTCCGGCCCCGGGGCGCCCGTGACCAGCTCGATCACGCGGTTCAGCAGCCCGTACTTCGGGTTGAACACCCACGCCCACACGATCCCAGACGCCGCCACCGGCAGCAGCGACGGCAGGAAGAACAACGTGCGGAAGATGCTCTTGCACTTGATAGACTGCAGGTTCAACAGCAACGCGGCCGACAGTGCCACGACCAGGCCCATCGGCACCGCCAGGATCACGTAAACGAACGTGGCCTGCAGCGAATTGCAGAAGTTCGGCTCCCAGCCCGGGATGATCGCCCGGAAGTTCAGCAGGCCCACCCACCGCGGCGACGACTGGATGGAGTACCGCGTGAACGCCAGGTACAGCGACGCCACCATCGGCCCGGCCAGAAACACGGTGAAGCCGACAGCCAGGGCGATATGAACGCAAGCAGCAGTTTTGATTCGCGACGCAAGGCCATAGGAAGAAGTTAAGAAGCTAAGAAGTTGGGAGTCAAGAAGCTAAGAAGTTAAGAAGCTAAGGTCGAAGGTCTCCTGCTCGGACACTTGCGGTCTCCTTGTTGGTCTTTGGGAAAACACTGTCTGTTTACGCTTCCCAATGCAGTATTCAAAAAGCGCCACGCCCAATCAGTTTTCTTCTGCAGGAATGTACTCAACGAACTTGTACGGCTGATTCCCTGTGGAGTAGTAGGATCGGTCAGGCAGAAGGTCATAATTGGTGCCGAAAAACTTGTTGCTGACCACTCGGAACGTGTTCACGGGTGTGATGGTGGGATAAAGACCACTGTAGTCCCGGTCGGGGAAGAAATATGCGTTGAGGATCCCGTGTCGCTCCTTATGATTAGTTTTC
>Ga0307380_10009186_pt1 | contig 12576 bp, 12 predicted proteins | sample UN3MG_FD_202239 | JGI IMG/M metagenome (GOLD analysis project Ga0307380, IMG submission 202239) | Soil microbial communities from Risofladan, Vaasa, Finland - UN-3 | ecosystem: Environmental > Terrestrial > Soil > Coastal area > Acid sulfate soil | place: Finland: Risofladan, Vaasa | collected... | reverse complement strand
GACGAAAAGAAGAAAATCGTCGGGCCGCTCTTTGGGCAGTTGACATTCGAAGCTGTACCGAGCACCAAGAAAATCATCGTCATAAGCAACGTCGCCGGGGCGTACGATGTGATTGAGAACCTCATAAAAGAGCTTGACAGCCAGGAAATGGGCGAGGTCCCGGAAGTTATCGAGCTAAAGTACGCCGATCCCGAGGATCTTACCGAGCGTCTTAATGCGTTGTTCGTCGAACCGGGGCAGCAGGCGCGGATTCGTCGTACTGCCCAGGGACTGTCCGGGGAGTCTGCGATGGATATTTCGGGTGACACCAGCGACAACGATGCCGGCTCGAACGGCGAAGCCCAGGCAGACGATGACAAATATACGCCCCCCTGGTCGGGTGCCGGGGCGCGCAGCAGTATGGGCATCGGCGAAGAAATGCCGATCAGCAACGTCATTGGGCGGGTTCGCTTTGTGCCCGAACCGCATACCAAGTCGATCATGGTCCTGGCTCCCCCGGAGTTCATGGACGCCATAAGAGAACTGATCAATGCACTGGATGTACCGGGTAAGCAGGTGGTGATCGAAGCGATCATTGTGGAGGTTGAGCATACCAAAGTGACGTCTCTCGGGATCGAGCTGTCGACGAATCCTCAGGCGTTTGGGGCGTTGGGCCAAAATGCAATCATGGCACTGAGCAATTTGACGAATATCGGAACGCATGGCTCGGCAGCCGGGACCATATCATCCAGTCAAGGCGTGGCCGCCACCGGTTCGGGATCCGTGCTTGGCGTCGGGACCGACATTTACGCCTTGATTGACTTTCTTATCAAGACAACCAATGCCAAGGTCTTGAATCAACAATCACTCTGGACCAAGGACAACGAGCAGGCGAATTTCTTCAAGGGCAGCCAGGTTGGATTCCTGGGAGGCACAACCTTGATAGGCGGACAGGGAGGAAGTCAGCAGGAGCTTGCATACGACAAGGTCGGTATGGAACTGCGTGCCCGGCCGAGTATCACTCCTGAAGACAAAGTCGATATGATTGTCAATGTCGGGATTTCCCAGTTGACCTCAGATCTTGTAAACGATCAGCCCATCAGGGCCGTCATGGAGACTACGACGAATATGATCGTGCAAGACGGTCAGACGCTTTTGCTCGGCGGTATCCTGTTTCAAAAGGACAGCACAGTCGAGCATAAGCTTCCACTACTCGGGGATGTGCCGCTGGTAGGGGGGCTTTTCCGGCATACAGAGGTCATTCAGTCGAACAGCGAGATGTTCGTATTCATGACGCCGAGAGTCATCGATGATTCAAATGATGTTTTGTCCGAGGCGACAAGTTCGAGGGAAAAACTTGACGAGGTTCGGGAAGGAATGAACATCGGAGAGCTAAATGATAAGCTGAAAAAGTCGGGAGACAAATGATGGAAACAAAAACAGGCAGACTAATTATTGTTTTTGTATTTCTTTGTATTTGCCGAATCAATATCGCACAGCAGGCAAAGGAAATAACCTGCTCCGGCAGGGTGGTCGATGCCGAGGGCAGACCGATAGCCGGTGCAAGAGTAATGCTGTACCACAACAACAGCAAATGGGGGCTTGGCAATCATATTGTCGAGGATACTGAATCAACAGGTGATGGATCGTTTGTTTTCGAGAAAGGCTTGAGCTACAGCTTAGCGGCCGGGTATCCCTACTGCCGGGATTCATTTGTGATACTTGCGACCCATCCCAATTATGCGCTGGGCTGGCACAAGATCGACCGGAACCAAAAACAGGTAATATACAAGATTATCCTGACCGAGTCGGTCTCTCAAGCCATCACGGTAACCGATCATGAGGGAAATCCTTTATCCGGCGCCAGAGTCTGGCCCTACAGCATAGGTAATCCTACAGACACTATTCCAGAATTTCAAGATTATCTTTCCCTGACGACCGATGAAGAGATAATTGGCGGTATCACAAGCGAAGACGGAAGGGCTGTGATAAACAACCTGCCCCAGACAAGATGGAGTTTTTATGCAACCCTGAAGGGATATGCAAGAGGCTTGTCTTTCACTGGAAAGAAACCCATCCGCTTAAGCAAAGCGGGGACCGTCAGAGGCTCCGTGCTTAATGAAGACAGCGAGCCGGTGGAAGGAGCACTCATAAGACTACGTGCCAGTTGGATGTGGCAGTTCTTCCTGACCAAAACCGATTCTCAGGGGAAGTTTTGCTTTGATGACCTGCCGGCGCAGGGGTGGGACATGAGTCCATGGGGAAATTCCGGCGGTGCCACAGGCCGTTATACTGTCGGAATCGAACACGACAGCTATACGACATGGGAGACTCAGATCGACCTTGAAGCGGGTCAGACAATTGATAATCTCGTTATCGATGCTCTTGCCGGCACGTTCGTCAAATGTCGCGTGCTGGAAGTAGGCACCGATCGCCCGGTCGGCGGGATTCGCATCTACGGCAGGAACGAATGCGGGCAAATAGATGGGTACTCCGATCCCGAAGGGATGTTCGCCATTCGGGTCCTGCCCGGAAGGACCACACTAATGTTTCAGTCACCACCAGAAGGGATCTATATTGATGGACCAATGAGACTGCAAAGAGAAGATATTCCGGAGTCCCACCTAGAGTTCGATGCCGAAGGTGATGAAATGGCGGTTATCCTGAGGACACCTCGTATAGCCGGACGCCTAATCAGCGTCAAAGGTGTTGTACTCGGACCTGATGGAGAGCCTCAGAACAAAGCTGTCGTACACGCCGGTGCCGGCGTGTTTCAGGCTGCCCGCCGGGGATATATACCTCCGGTAGGAGTTGACGTAAACGGCCGCTTCGAACTGAGAGATGTACCAGCAGGGCGGCGATTGTATATCTATGCGGCAACAAATGACGGTAAATTAGCTGGAACTGCCGAACTTGATGTAAGTACAAAGCCCGGTAGTACTCCACTTATTCGGGTAAAGCTGCAAAATACCCAAGTTGCCTCCGTTATCGTCAAGGATCAGACCGGCTTTCTTCTATGCAATACCCGGCTGCAGATTCGTCCTATGGTGAAGGGACAGCGAATGCCGCGCTGTGATCGAAATGTTAGTACCGATGAACAGGGTTTGCTGAAAATCGACGGCATTTTGTACGGGCTGGAATATTATCTTCAGGAGATCAGGGGGGGCGCAAGCCGGGTTACGCCAACTCGGATGATGCCTAAAAGCGAACGAGAGCCGTTTCGTGGGACTCTTGTATTGATCTCAAACGAATCAAATTCTACTCAAGAGCTGATTTCAGAAGTCAGCGAGTCGGGTAAGAAGAACAACACCGCCGTACTCAACCAGGTATATTCTCAGGTTGAGAAGCTCGCAACTTCACTTCTCAGGCAACCTTTACCTGGTTTCGAGGAAATCGATATCGAATTCTCAGCCGAGCAGGCGAAAGGCAAGCGGATTTTAGTCTGCTTGTGGGACATGGAGCAGAGACCGTCAAGGAATTGTGTTTTGCAAATGGCAGCAAGAGCAGCCGAGTTGAAAAGAAAAGGCATGGCCGTTATTGGAATCCTTATCTCGGCAGTAGAGAAGAACAAACTCGATGCATGGATGAAAAGGAATCGCATTTCTTTTCCAACAGGAATTGTTCAAGTTGACGCCGAGAAAATTCGTTTAAGCTGGGGTGTTCGTTCGCTTCCGTGGTTGATTCTGACTGATAAGAACCACGTTGTTCGGGTCGAAGGTTTTGCCCTGTCGGAGTTGGATGAAAAGTTAAAGGCGAATAAGTAAAGGTCAGGCTGGTTTACAATGTGTTTTCCTGTAATACGTCCTCGGCTTCTGAACGTTCAAAAATGTTGCCCAGATTAAGGGCGTCGGGGCTGCACCTGGTACATTCGAGGCAGCGGATGCAGCGCAGGTCGTTGGGTGTCTTTTCCGGCTCGATGCCGTACTCGCACAACTTATGACATCGTTCGCAGTGCGTGCATTTGTCGCCGTCGAATCGCAGGAAGAACGCCGAGACGCGATTGAACAGCGAGAATATCGCGCCGAGCGGACAAAGCAGCCTGCACCAGGGTCTTCTGATGAAGAAGATGGTGATAAGGAACAACACGAGAATCGTCAGCTTTACGACGCTCGGCCAAATTATTGTTTCGCCGGACATCGCCTGGCCGGCCATAGTCGGCACCGCCGCTTCCAATGCTCCTGCGGGACATACCCGGCAGACAAAAAGCGGATGCTCCTCGCCGAAGAAGTAGGGCACCGCCAGCACCGTTACAATCAGTACAACGTAGCGAAAGTGTCCAGTGAATTTTGGCAGGTCGAATTTCGGCGTCGGTACTTTGGCCGCCAGGTCCTGCAGGAAGCCGAACGGGCAGACCCAGCCGCATATCAGCGTGCCGAACAAAGCGCCGAACGCAATGAGCAGTCCGACGGCGATAAAAGGAAAAACATGAAGCGCGCCGAATTGTGCTATTACGCCGATAGGGCACGCGAAGGTCGCCAGGGGACACGCGTAGCAGTGAAAGACGGGCGAGCACATCGTATGCATACGCAGGCCCAAAGGGTCCAGCCAGACCACGAGAAATGAGGCCTGCACCCATATGCGCCAGCCGAGAATTTTCGAAGCGAAACCGCCTGTTTTATTTTTTGTGACCATGGGCACCATGGTCTCCTTTTTAACTGCCTCACGTGGCACATGCTTCGGGGGCTTTGCCGGTGTAGGTCTGCTTGATCTTGCCCGACTCGTCCAGCGTTACGCCGCCTATCGAGGCCTCTTTGATGAGCGCCGGTTCGGACTTGGCAATTGCTGCCGAATCGTCTCCAAGCTGCGGCGAGACATTCGTCGAATGGAAGAACGCGCCGTATGCCAGCATTGCCGCCCCGAGCAGGACCAACAGGCCGAAAATGAGGATTTTCGTATTTTTATTTACCATAAAAGCATCCCTTTTTACTTATTATATCGACCGGGCATACTCAAACAGTTCACTTTTGCCGGCGATTCTAAAAATGGCGGAGGCGAATGGGAATCGAACCCACCCGGGACCTTATCAGCCCCACACTGGTTTTGAAGACCAGGGGCACCACCAGGCACCAGTCACCTCCGCAACCAAAAACGCGGTTTTTATTTCGTTATCAAGGGTGTCTATACACAGAGCACCAATTAGAGTATACCACAATCCGCCAAAATACGCCAAGTTATACGCCAAGTTTTTTGCTGATTTTTTCTTCGTGATGATTTATGGGTAACAGCCGTAATTTCGGGTGATCGAGATCCTCTTGATCTTCGGCACGCAGTTAACACAACCTTGCTCAAGTATCCATCTGGCACAATACAGGAAAGCCTGGTCGTCATTTTACATTTTCTGGCACATTTTTTCTCTTGGAAATGTGACTTCTACAGTATATATTGTCCGTGGCGGTTATTTTCTGATTTTTCGAACCAAAGGTGAAAACTCTTTGGCACCCGCCATTTGCGGGACGCCGACGGGGACGGAGTCTAAGAAATACCTATGTTCTGAGCCGTGGAGGCCAAGGTGTTCGAAGTTCTATAGACTCCCTTTGAACGACGAGAGGCTTGGGATGTTATACGGAAACCATATGAACATTGTTAGACACGGAATGGATTAGTAACGGATGAATAGGGCCGTCGATACCAAGGAGATCGAGCGCCGCCTCCGCGAACTCCACGCTAGACTGAGCGCGCTCATTGACCAAGATCCGCAGTCAGCAATCGAAGGCGCACGTGCACTGACTCCTGATGACGTGCTAAACGCACGCAACATCAATGCGCTGAGAGCGGGAATCCTGATAGACGCAGGAATCGCGGGGAATGATGTTCCCGCAGTGGACGAGGGTGTTGCTACACTCCAGTGTCTCCCGGATAGCGATTCTGACCGGGGCGACCTCAAATACAATCTGGCCAACGGACTTGCAGCCCAGGCTGACCTTGTCTCCTACTCGGGACCAGAGTGGTATTGCGAAACGGCTGATCTGCGACGTAAGGCCAGACACCTACACCGATTCGCAGGAGAAGGAGAGGCTGGCTCATTCATCGCCTCCCAGTCACTCACCAATCTTGGCAACGCGCTTATAAAAGCATACCGATTTGTCGAGGCGTACGACTGCTATTTGAGTGCGATTGAGAATGACTCCTCTAATGGGGTCGCGCTGACTGGTGCCGCTAAGATTCTTCTGCGGTTCGCCAACGAAGGCACGGGGGACCGTGATGTCCTGCTCGGAATTGCTGCCCGGCACTTGAGAACTGCGCGAGAGAATCCTGACAGGATTCGTGAACTAGCGGGAGAGCGAGCGTACAAACAACTGTCTGAGTTGATGGAGACCGAGATTGCAGGCGGGGCTCCGCCAGACTTGTCTTCGGCCACTGACTACCAGCGGTTCGTGGCGAAGCATCGCTTGGCCCTAGCGCCGACCATTGAGGGCCTCGACCCGTCCATGTCGCGTTGGGATTCACTGCGCATCGAGAGCATTACCGAGTTCATCAACACCGAGCATGGTGTTCCGCCAATCTTCGCGATGTTCAATGTACTCAAGTCGGACTACCTAACGGCCCGGTTTCTAGCGCACTTGGCGTTGGAAGGTGAACTTATCGACAGTGGCAAGTACTCCGACACGCTAGACTACGCGAACTACGGCGTTCGGTCTTCAGTTCTTACCCTGTCCCAGCGGTCCTGCATGGATGTGCTCGACAAGACTGCTGTTGCGGCAAGCGAATATATCGGTCTTCCAGGTAACCCGAAGTCAATCGACTTCCTGACGAGATGGTTCATGAAGCCAAAGAAGGGAGAGCCGCTATCCTGGCAATCTGAGGTACGCGACGAGATTGCCTTAGGGAACACGGCTCTGATTGCTTTGGCCGAAGTTTCTTACGATATCCCTAAGGGGGGGTTTCTACAGAAAAAGAGGTCAATCCGCAACACATCCACACACCGCTTCACCGTGCTGCATGACTTCGAGACGAGACCGAGTCGGAAGTGTCGCTACGTCGACCACTATGACGGCGGAGCCTTTGAGGACCAGTTGATCGAGACACTCCAACTCACGCGTGCGGTTCTGTTTTACTTCGTTGAGATGATCAAGCTTCGTGAGAAACGGCTAACAAGCAATGGTTCGCTGAAGATGCCACTACTCGTTCCGGATCATGACTGGATTCGGGGTGAGGAGGGCGAGCCATAGTCGGAGGCTCATACCCTGCAATCCGTGTCTAACAAGCGGCTCAACACGGACGCGGCTACCCCGCGCGGGGTAGCCGCAGATCGTTAGACAAAGAAAATGACAAACCGTGCTAACCCATCATTCCACCGGATCTGCGCAAAAGCCGCGCAGGCCTGTGAATTCGTACGTTAGGCATCATAAAAATGAGTGCGGAATACAGAAGAAAGGTTATAGCATGTGAAAAACTCCATGAGAAAGCAAGGAGCCTGCGCGGTAGCTTTCTCAATTCTGTCGCCGTAATTGAGCGAGATATTGCAATAATCCTGACAGAATATTTTTGCACAGAGGATGAATGTAAACGAGAGTTATTCTTTCGCAAGGTTGCTGAGAAGTTGTCTCTTCAGAAGAAGAAAGAAATTCTAATAGATATAGTAAAAAACGATTACCCTAGGTATTGAGAAGAACACAAGCAGTTTCTTAACGATTTAAAAAACATTCAAGAATTCCGTAATAAACTAGCTCATTCAGTGGTTGATGTATCAGTGGAGGCGTTGGCGAGGCCTATAGAGGAAGGTGTTGGCTTTGTGCAATGGGCTAAAGGTGAACCTGTTACTGATAGTGAATTCGAGAATTGGGAGGTTAGAGCCAATATGGTTAGTACAACTCTAATCGAAATTAAGCGTTTATTACCGTACAAAGAGAAACCAACTACCTAACATTGCTGCTTCAGGATACGCCTCGTACTTCGGCGATCCTGAGCAGATCGTTAGAAGTTTAGTAATTGAATCCTTAAGAGACCATGTTCGTCTTTTTCGGGATTTGCTTTTATTGAGTCCGGATTCTCTAGTTACTTTCAGCCCTTTCTCCATAATGCAACCAATGCGCTTCGTCAGGCGGCACGTTCTTCATGCTGACTTTCCCTTCGCTTCGGGTTTTGCGAATCTCGGCAGCTTGTTAACCGCTTCCCGTTTGTATCCATCCAGTGAGTGCCCATAACGGTTCATGGTCAACCCGTAGTCTTTGTGTCGCATAATCTCTTGAACTTCTTTCGGATGTACGCCGTGAGCTAAAAGATAAGATCCGCACGTATGCCTCAGAGAGTGGAGCGTCAACTTTCCCTTGTGGTTCTCGGCTTCGATACCTGCTGCCTCACAATCAGCCTTGACCATTTTCGCGCTTCTGTGATGTATCGGGAACAACTGCACGTTTGGCATTTTTCCTTTTATGTACTCTCGTAGAAGCTCTCCGGTCTCCGGAGTGAAATACTGAACCGCCTCGTCCTTGTTCTTTGTGGCTCCGTCAGGCCCACCCTTGACAAAGATACGCAAGCCTTTTAGATCAACAGAAGCGACAGTCAAAGAACGCAGCTCTCCGCGTCTTAGGCCGGTCTCGCAAGCCAGCAAGTACAAGACGTATCTTTGATACCCTGTCAGGCCGTACCGTTCCGGCCCCATTCTTGCCGCTTCCAGCAATGCCTTGAACTCATTCAACTCAAAAGGGCGTCCGAAGTTTCGGTCAACCGATACCGCTCTTATCTTCGGTGGACGTTCGATGTATCCAGCGTCAAACATCCAACCACAGAACCGCTTGAAAGCCTGCGCGTAGAAGTGAGCCGTTTGCTGGCTCATTCCATCAGGGCGGCTCTCAATGTAATCATTCACCTTTTCGGCAGAGACGTCACGCCATGTGGTAAATCCACAGCCTTCAATAAGTTTTCGTACCCTTGCAGTCACGGTCTTGGCCGATATGTCTCCGGTGGTGGTCTTTTTTAGCCGGGAGTCTTTACTTTCTTCAAAGATTGTTTTTTGAAACTCCGGCAGGTAATCAAGCAAAGGTTTATCCGCGTCAGTTTGGCTTTTAGGCAACAGGTTAACTTTACAGAGCCTATCTTGCAGCTTTTTCGGTGCGTAGTCCTGAAACCATCTAATCAAATCAGGATCCGGCTCGTTCAAAGCAGCATGGTTGATAAGCTTCTGAATCTTCCCGCCGAGCTTCTTTGATAAGCCCTCGCTCTCGGACGCTGGGAAACGCAAGACTTTTCTAAATCGCCGCTCTCGTCTGTCCACGACTTCGATCCAAAATTTCTTCACTTCTTTCTGTTTACCTTTTTTGTTTTTGTATTTTGGCTGGAATACTCTCATGATACACCTCGTTCAATAAAAGTGGCCAGGGGTGCATGAGGCTCAGAATACTAAGCCCTGCCGTCCTTACGGATAGACATTCCCTGACCGTAATCACTATTTGTGTATTGAACGATTTGTTGTATTCTGATTTCATGCGCCTTTATTATTGCACAGTCTGCGATTCTTGTCAATGTCTTTTTTGTCGTTTTTTTCTCTGCTTTGGTTACCATAACCAGTGTCTCCAAAATAAATCCTTGTATTTCAAGAGCTTATGTGCTCACATTCAAAACTTGGCGTGTTACTTGGCGTTTTTCAGTGTTTTTTTCATCAATACTAATCTCTCCGGCATGGTTTACAGCCTTGGGCAACCCAACGCCGCAAGGCAATAACTGAATACAGCTTCCGTCGGCCCAGCGATATCCTTGGGACGTCGATTCGGCCCGAAGCCCGCAGTTTTAGAAAATGAGCGCGGCTCACATTGAGCAATGAAGCGGCTCCCTTATCATCGACAAGAAGCGGCTCCATCCGAAACACATTTTGAGTCTTACTCATCAACTCTAAAACAACCGCCTTTCCTTTGATGCTCTTTTGATCCTCGATCGCGGACTGCCCATGAAGTCTCGATTGCTACATTTCATCTTCTATGCAACTCAAAAAGGAATCTTTTCCGCTATTGTTTCGCTGATATGCACAGGTCCACTGATTTCTTTCCGAGCTGATTTATCTCTGTTCAGATACTTCTGCAGCCAGAGTTTTGTTTTTGTGTCTGGGCCGCTCAGAATGTCCCTGAAAGCCTTGTCCCTGGCCTTCTGACGACGCTGGGTGACCGTACACCCTTCCTCGCCGGTGTAACCTGCTGTTTCTTCGTCTGTAGAGTACAGAACGTAGTAATGGCCTGCCTCAAGTTGGTTCGCGTATCGGCAGAACTTACCGGCCATATTCTCGACTTCCTGCCTGGGCATATTGAGGTCTCCACTGAACTTGCGCCATCGCAGACGTCCATCGGCACGACAGATGCCGAATAGAGGCCCTGTGCGTTTGCCCTGCTGTTGATCCCGATTTTCTAACGCATTGGCCCGCAACGCCGCTCTAATTGCACCCGGAGCCGGTTTGCCCTGCTTCGTCTGGGCCATGTAGAAATTATCGATTGCCGACTTCGCCCGGATATAATCGTATTTCCGAAGCTCCCGCACCCAGACCTTTGTTTCTTCTGGTGGAAATGTCCAGGTCGGCCAATGTGAATTAAGAGTCTTATCAATAATTTCATTTGCTTGTAAATCGTTCATAATTCACCGTCTTCCTTAAGTTTTTTGATTTGGTTCGCTACGGACTCGGTTTGCCCCTGCTTCCCGAACTTACTGCCGTCGTGATGATCGATATCGAAGGCGTAAGATACGTATTTGCGAACGTGGTTTTTCAGCCAGGGATACAACTTATGTTTGTACGTCTGGCTTTTCGGTAGATTGAGAGCTATACCGTAGTTCTCAATGGCTTCCAGTATCATGCCTTCGTGTACCGGTTCTTGGGTATCGGCCGCAAGCTCGCTGACAATACGATCTATCGCCAGTAGGTCGGATGCTCCGAAGGATTTCTTCTCAATTGGCAGTGGTAGTTTTTGCCAGGCAGAGATAATAACTTCTGATGTTGTTGTATGGGGTTTTTCTTCTTCTACTTCTTCTTCTGCCTCTGCCTCTGCCTCTGTATGGGCTAACTTCGGTTTACCGTGGTTTACATTGTTTACATTTTGTTTACGGTATTCTTGCATGTAATGTCGCATGTACTCTTTGCGATCTACTGGGTCTCTTACCTTACGGTATTTGAGATAATTGAGAATGAGCCATCCGCTATCAACTTTGGCAATACGCTTTCCGTCATAGTCGATTGTGCGACTATCCGGATCGGGTGATTCCAATTTCTCTATTGCCTGACGTGTTTTGTCGATGGATATGTTGGCGATATTGGCGAGCCCGGGAATCGTGGCATCAACAAAGCCATCCGCGTTAGCCAGGGCCAGTAATGTGATCCACATCACTTTAGTTTCGGGGTCCTCCTGCCAGATCGTCGATGTCACGATAGAACTAAAAAGTTTAGTAAATCCGTTCATTTATTTGCCTCTTTCTGCCAACCATCTTTCCCTCGGAGGACATCCGGCTTCTTCGAGTCTCCTTTTTCTTTTGCTGCTTTTTCCCTTGGAGTTTGGCCAACTCACGCGCGAAACTGGCTGCCCGATCCGGTTCGCCGTTTCTTATGGCGTTGGCCAGTTCCGGTCTGAGTAGCTTCAAATATTCTTTTTCGACTACATTCAAAGACATTTTACTTTCCTATCGATTGTTACACACAAGTAGACGTCTTGTTGCAAAAATTGACTTTCCGTGCGCAAACCGAGTCCACTAAGAGTTGAATTAGCAGAATGTTACAGAGGATTTGTTGCAGAATTTGTTGCAACGTGCAACGTGCAACAAGAGAATTTCGTTTATTGCGTGGTATTTATTTCAAGTTCTGGAAAGTGATGCAATGTCTCTCGATATAAGCGCTCGGCGTCTTTTTCATTATCCAGAGAAAGCTTATCCTTGATAGCCTTTGTGGTTGGAAGTGGGGATTTTCCATTACTGTATTCATCTATCATCTGCTTGATATCATAATGCTCAACTTGAGGACCATGGCCTGTGGATTCAATGTCTGGGCCTTCCGTAGATCGGCTTCTTTTATAGCCATTTGGTTCTTTTCGAGTCTTGCTCTTGAGTCTTTGCATGTATTTCTTCCATGCCGTTAATCGAGAAACGGTTGACTTGTGGCAACCCAACTTGGCCCCTAACTCCTCGGCGGTATAATCTCCTTCTTTCAAAAGCTTCTCCGCCATGTGTTCCCTCGTATCTTTCAATAATTGTGCTGAAGTTTTTTTCTTCTTCTTTTTATGCTGCCTTTTTTTGCTTTTCTTCTTGATGTTTGATTGCAACTCGGCAACCAAGTTACAAATGGCCTGTCGAAATTTCTGTATATGATTTGCCAAATTATCCATTTTGGGCCCATGACATACCTCTCTTGCGATGCTGTCTCCCGGCATAGGTCCTAATCGCCCGTCCATGTACATGAAAATTTCGTTATCGGCCTCAGAGTAATTCACAGAAAGATAAGCCCCTGCGTGCATAATGGCTTTTTCTCTATCCAGAAGTTCTTTACCTGCATGAGAATCTTTTTGCTCAATCTTATCGCGAACCGAAGTCACTACTGTCCGGTTATAAGTCGAATAACATCAATTGGTTACAAGAATCGGCGCCATCAGTTTTGTAGCCAGCTTCCGTAAGTACTTGTAAAATAGACACTTT
>Ga0307380_10009185_pt1 | contig 12577 bp, 14 predicted proteins | sample UN3MG_FD_202239 | JGI IMG/M metagenome (GOLD analysis project Ga0307380, IMG submission 202239) | Soil microbial communities from Risofladan, Vaasa, Finland - UN-3 | ecosystem: Environmental > Terrestrial > Soil > Coastal area > Acid sulfate soil | place: Finland: Risofladan, Vaasa | collected... | reverse complement strand
CTTTTAATTTCATAGTACTTCACAATTAACTTAATATAGAGATATATAAAATTTAGGTTAAATAAGTATATCGTGCATAATCTCGACATCCTATTGAACCTATTTTGAAAAACTTAATTAAAAATCGTAAAATTATTTCAATTATGAATAAATTTGAAAAAGCAAGCCAATTTCTACAAGAATTAGATGCAGATGGTTGGTTAATTATCTGCAATGAAGATAGTGATATCAATAGTCCATTCATGCTTGGTGTAGAATCTCATGCTAGGCATTATGTATATGTTGCTGCAAATGGTCAGCATGAAGTTATTACTGTGCCCATGGAAGCTCCGATGATAAAACGATCTCTTGAAGCTAAAGGGATTAACGTAAAAGTGCAGCTATACAGTTCCATAACTGAATTAGAAGCATTTTTAACACGAATTTTAAAGAAGTCAAGAATAGCTCTCAATTTTGGAGAAAATGTATTAGATGCTGAGGGAACTTCATATGCTGATTATCTTCGTGCAGGAGATTATGCTTCGATACAAAAATTAGGTCCTAAAACAGAATTAATTTCAGCAGCACCTATTATTTATAAATTAAGAAGTGTAAAGTCACCTGAAGAGTTGAAAGATCTAAGAAATACTTGTAAAGCCACAATGGAATTGTTAAAAGAATTACCTAATTGGGTAAAGGTTGGGATGACTGAAAGAGAAATCCGAGCAAAATTAGAATATGAATATATGAAAATCGGGAAACCTTCATTTCCATCAATAGTAGCAACAGGTCCCCATTCTGCTGATCCACATCATAATACATCTATAAAGAAAATTGAACCAGGAGTGCTTTTAATTGACACCGGATTAAAGTTAGATGAAATGTGTTCAGATATCACATGGACCTATTGGATCGGCAAGCCTACCGAAGAATTTGAGAAAGCCTACAGTACTCTTTATAATTCTAAAATCTCGGCTAATAGTTACATGATTGATGGAAGCCCTAATTACCTTCCAGGATTGAAGTGTAGAGAATCTTTAGCAAAAGCTGGATATGATCATGAGAAGTTATTTTTCCATGGGTTTGGTCATTCATTAGGTTTTGAAGCTCATGATATTGGTGAGAGAATTAGTTGGAAGGTTCCAAAACACTTCAAATTAAAAGAAAATATGGTGTATACAAATGAACCAGGTTTATATTGGGAAGATAAATGGGGTATCCGTTTGGAAGATGATGTCATCATTGGAAAGGAAAAATGTGAGTTAGTTACTCAAGTACCAAAAGATCCTCTTCTAATATAGAAAAAATAAATTCTTACATTTTAATGGAATATGGGAATTCTTGAGTTAATTCTATTAGATTCTGGTCTGGATCGTTAAATTTAACGTGGAAAATAATTGTAAAATCTCCCGCTTCAATTGGTTTAATACTCAATTCCCATTTCATTTCTTCATTTTTTCGAAGGGAATAAATTTGCTTATTAATAGTCCCCCTCATAACTTTAAGTTCTTCTGGAAATTCAATACTAATATTTACATCGAGGGCTTCTCCTTCGCTATTGTTCTCAATAAGGACTTCTAAAGGAAAACTCTGCCCAATAAGAGGAGGTCTTAAGTTTTTGAGAGAAAGATCTAAAGAAGGAGGTGGAGAAATCAAGGTAGGTTTAATTACATCTGTATCATAAACAAAATTAAGAATATCGTCCAACTCAAATCTTAAAGAAAATGGTCCAATATAAGGATCATCCATTTGAAAATGTGGTTTCAGCACGAAATCCAATTCAATATCGGAACCAATAGTTATATCTACAGGTAGTTGAGGTTTTTTATTTATGGAAAGATTATCAGATAGTTTGAAATGGATTTCAGTGATTTTTATACTATGCAATTGATGTTCGAAGAAGTTATCATTGGATATTTGAGAAAGAACATCAGTTTTTACTGATAATTTCAAATTTATAATATCATTAGTGGTATAAGAGTTCTTATCTAAAATAGGAGAAGAAGTCAAATTTAAGAGAGAATTAGCCAAAAATAATGTCTTTTTCAATAGATTTTTTTCTATTGGAGTTAGTTTATAATTATCTATATTATCTCTAATCTTAACAAGTAAGGTTTTATTGTTATTACGCAACGCTATAGTTAAGTCAGTAACAAGTTGAATTAAAGGAGAATTTTTAAAAAATTCACCATCTACTTTTTTCTGGTATTTTTTAATGAAATCAAGCCCTTCTTCATATTTCGATTCTATAGATGAACATAGATAGGTCAAGACAGGGAATAAAATAAAATGTAATTCTTTATCAGAAGATTTCTTTTCCTTGGAAATTATATTTAAAGAATCTCTATAAATTTTTTTAGCTTCAATATAATTTTTTGCATATAAACAACAATCTCCAGCTAATCTGCTAAATGATACAGCATCACCAAATTTCTCCAATTCAATCTGAGTTTGAGCACCATAAAGATAACAATTTTTCGCGCTGTCATAATCCTCCAATTTCATAAAGCTATTTCCTGCTTGGTAGAACGCTTTTCCAGATTTTTTAAATAATCGTGCTTTAAAAAAATTTTCCGCTTTTGATAACTGGTTTTGAGCATCGGTTCTTGGATCTTTTCCCATATCGCTTTCACTATCTTCCAAATAAATTGATAAATTAATTGTTAAATTAAGTGAAAGATCAATTTTTATCTTTTTTCAAAATGATAATGAAAATAATTTAAAAAAAAAAGTAAAATTGGCTTAAAAAGCCATCAAAATTAATATGAAGCCTACCATTATGATAGTTCCACTAACTTGAGATACCCAAGTAAAGATCACAAACCCAATGATGAGCACAACCCACCATGTGTAGGGTACTTTGATATCAACTTTATCGAATAGTGTTAGGAGTAATATGATTCCAAATATAATTCCCACTATCGCGAGCGCTATGGAAGCTATCGAATCCCCTAAAATAAACATTATTGATTCATAGATTACATAACAAGCTCCAATTAGTGTAACTATTTTTGAAGCGGCATATTCCTTCTTCTGACTTAATATCTCAATTATTGCAGCAATGATTACCAGAATCCCTGCTAAATAAGATGAATCCATTAAATATTCAAAGAGGATAAGTAGTAAACCAATAATTAGTAGAACCCACCATATATAAGGAATCTTTAGTTTCTTTAAATCAATTATTTCTAAAGAATCAAATATCACAAAGGCAATAATCAAGCCAACAACTCCAAATATAATAGCTAAAACGTCTGTTGTGTAAAAGTAGGATATGCTATCTCTGATTAGGATTAAAGTACCTATGAGAGCAACAACTTTAGAGGCGGAAATTCCAACTTTAGAGCTTTCACCCATAATTTATCACTTTAAAAAAAATTTTTATCCTAATTCTAATTAGAATTAGAATGTAACTAAAATTAGAATTTTTCGTATTTAATACTACCTATTAAAAATTAAATAGGGTTAAACTATAAAAAATTAAAAAATAATGGTTAAAAATACTATAATTACCGAACCACTGCTTTATGGTTAGTCCACTTGTGACTAAAATTTTCTCACAAGAGTCATTCTATCGGTTTAATTCTTCTTTTTTTTCACCTTGACATCTTCCTTCTCTTTATTAGAATCGGATTGTTTCACGGGATTGTTGCCTAAATTTTCAATTACTTCTGAAATACGTGTTACTTCTTGTTGGAATTTCTGACCTTCTGCGGCGCTACAGTGGAACATTTGGATTCGTTCGGGATTTAATCCTGTTGTTTTTAAGATTTCTTTTGTGTATTCCACATTTTTCGCAGCAACGAGATTTCCAGTTTCATAATCACACTCTCCTTCATATCATCCTGCGACAATGATACCGTTAGCTCCCTTTCCTATAGCCCTCATCATCAAGCTTGGCGTAACTCTACCCGTACAATTAATTCTAATCGGTCTGATGGTTGCGGGATATTGTGCTCGAATGGTTCCAGCCATATCACCTGCTCCATATCCTCATTTCCAACACATGAACGCAATAATCTTTACTTGGTCTTTTACAGTCATTTTTTTAATACCTCTCTATATTTCTTCAAGAATTGCATCTATTTGTTTTTCATATTGAGGTTCACGATAATATCTAAGTGTAATAGCCTCGGAAGGGCAATTAGCCAAGCAAGAACCACATCCTCGACAGAGAATCTCATCCACATCTGCTCCATCTATTTTTAATGAAATCGCATTATAAGGACAATTTAATTCGCATAAACCACATTTTGCACATTTTTCCTTATCCACAGTAGCTCGAATCAACATTATCCTATATTTATCTTTTCCCATTATACGCGCTACAGATGATGCGGCAGCTCTTCCTTGTGAAATAGATTCTGCAATTGATTTAGGTCCTTGTGCTACTCCAGCAAGTACGATACCAGGAATTTTTGTATCAATTGGATTTAATCGTGAATGAAATTCCTTGAAAAAGCCATCTTGACTGGTTTCAAGCTTTAATATTCTTCCAATTCTCTCAACACCATTTGCGGGCTTCATTGCGCAAGATAAAACTACCATATCGAACTCAATTTCCTTTAAACCGGAATTTGAAAGCGTATTTTGTAGTATCACTTTCAGATTATGGGTTTTTGGGTCTTCATAGATCTTCGAAACATTTGTTCGGATATATTTTATTCCTTCCTTCCTTGATGCCGTATAATATTCTTCATAATCCTTCCCTGCTGCTCGAATATCTATGTATGCTACATTGATATCTGCATCGGGATAGTGTTGTTTGATTAATTTTGTGTTTTTAATTGAGATCATGCAGCACACACCAGCACTGCAATATGTTTGTTTATTCAAATCTCGTGAACCAACACATTGTATGAATAATATTCGTTTTGGAGTTTTCCCGTCTGAAGGTCTAGCAAGATGCCCTACAGTCGGACCATTAGGAGCAAGCAATCTTTCAAGTTTCATTTGAGTTATCACATTAGGATACACATTATAACCCAAATATCCTGTTTCAGGCTCATATTCGTCCCACCCCGTTGCTACGATAATCGTACCGACTTTAATTTCTACTATCTCATCTTCTTGATTGAAATCAATAGCATTTACCTCACAAGCTTTTTCGCATAATCCGCATTTAATACATCTATTCATATCAATTTGCGCTTTATTAGGTACAGCTTGAGCAAAGGATACGTAAATTGCTTTCCTACTATTCATACCTTCATTGAATTCGTCATATCCATAAGATGGACAAACTTCGAAGCAAGCTCCGCATCCATTGCAATCTTTATTTACGTACTTGGCAAATTTTCTAATTTTAACATCGAAATTTCCTACAAATCCAGATATTTCTTCAATTTTACTGTAAGTATAGAGATTCAAATTGGGGATCCTAGCTGCTTCAAGCATGACAGGACCGAGAATTCAAATGCTACAATCATCAGTAGGGAAGGTTCGGTCAAGCATTGCCATCTTACCCCCTATAGTGGGGCTTTTTTCCACAAGATGGACTTCAAATCCCTCATCGGACAAATCAATTCCGGCGCTTAATCCGGAAACACCGCCCCCAATGATTAGAGCTCTTTTTGTGATGTCAACTTCTTTTACAAGTATTTTCTCTAACGTTGTAGCGCGAGCTACTCCAGATTTGATTGCATCTTCCGCAGTTCTTTGAGCTCCCAATTTATCTTGTCGATGTACAAAACTTGCATGTTCTCGAATGTTAACAAATTCTAAAAATGAAGGATCAATGCCCATCGATTCAAGAACGCTTTTAAAAACAGGCTCGTGAGTTTTAGGAGTACAAGATGCGACAACGAGTCGATTAGCATTACTTTCAATCATTTTCTCTTTTATAAACTCAGCACCTGGTTCAGTGCATAAACTGATATAATCTGATGCATCCACTACGTTAGGAAGCTTCTTGGAAAATTCGGAGAGGGCTTTCGTGTCAATAATTTCAGCAATATTAATTCCTCAGGCACAGACACTAACGAAAATCCGTATTTCTTCAGTATTTTTTGTAATCTCTGCTTCTACCATTGCATGTTCTACCTTTTTTTTTTAGATATCCTCCTAAATTAAATACATAATATTTCAAAAATTTTTTACATCTAAAATATCTTATGAGAAAAAAGTAATTTTAAATCAAAAATCTTTTATATATCTTTTATAAGTTATCAAATTAAAAACCTTTTAATATTAAAATTAAATTTACGGGATATAATAATAATGCTATTAAACATATTTCAAGTAAATGGAGGACCTTCAACTGGTGCAATAATTACGTATTCGATTGTTGCTGGAGTATCATTTCTCTTCATGATATTATTCTTCAAATTAGGATTATCAGCTGCTAAATCAAAGACTAAGAAAGGATTTAAGTGGTTAGCAATAAGTATTATAATCCAATTGCTTATGATTGCTTTGCTAGCGTCTCCATTTATCCTTACGGGAATTACGGGAGGATTTGATATGGAAGGACCTTCGCCAGGTTTAATAATATTTGCTATAGTACTGGCAATATTTATGGATCTTAATATTATTAATATCCTTCATAAAACTGGATTGAAAAGAGCTATTTTATGTTTCTTATTGATGCTCGTTCCACTAATTGTTGGAGGGATTATCGGATTTTTAGTGGCAGATTTGAAGCTTTTTATTCCAATTTGATATTAATTTAATTTTATAACTTTATTAATATCTTTATTCATCTTCATTACTTCAAATCTTGCAGCTTTTCCAAATTGGGAAGGAGAGAATTGTTTGTAATTGTTATATGCATAATTCACGTTTCTAGAAGAATTCACAATCCCTCCTAAGCCTTTTTTATTAAAACAGGGTAATATATTATCAATTGTAGCTCCTTGCGCACCATAACCAGGCATTAAAATAAGGGAGTTTTTCACTACCTTTCTAATTGCATTTAATTCTTCAGGAAAGGTAGCACCGACAACAACACCTAAATTATTAAAGGTAGAGAATGTGGGTAATTTTTTACTCCATAAATCCACGAGTTTTGCCATTTGTATATAATTACGTTCGAGTTTTACATCGTTAACTACTATATCGGTCGTTGTTTTAATAACATCCTCAAGTTTTATACTAAATAAATCTTGGAAATCTTGACTACTCGGATTAGATGTCTTAACTAAAATAAATAATCCTTTTTCAGGATATTCTTCTAAATATGGTCGAATTGAGTCAAGGCCTAAATAACCATTCAAAGTACAAGCGTCTGCTTCATATTCCTTGAAAGTTGAATCAGCATATGCTTTAGAAGTCGAACCTATATCATTACGTTTAGAATCCAATATGACAACTAAATCATTTTTATGAGCGTATTTTATTGTTTCCTTTAATGCATGCAAAGCATTATATTTCTCATAGAATGCAATTTGAGGCTTGATAACAGGGATTAAGTCTTGCGTATTATCAATTATAGTCTTGTTGAACTCCAATATAATTTCATTTGGATTATCAAATTGTCTCACTAAATATCGGGGAATCTCTCCTTCTTGTTCTAGCCGGGGGTCTAATCCTACGCATACCACGCTAGATTTATCCTTAACTAACTCTATTAATTGTTCCGCAAAATACATAATCTATCATAAAGAGTTATGACTATTACTTGTCATAATAAACTTTCTTGAGTTAAAGTAAAGATTTATTCAAGTATATACCTTTGGTAAATAAGTTATTCTCTGTTTTTTAATATTCAATCTACTTCAAAATTAAAAAATTTAAATATTATAATTCAATTTAATATTATGAATAATTATTCAATTATTCAATTATTCAAAAAATAAAAGGTAAATAAATTTGAAGAGTTATCAAGAAATAATAAAAGATGATACTTTTAACGAATCTGATGAGTATATTGTAGATACAAAATTATTTAAAATGTGTTGGGGTTGTGAAACTAAACATAAATCTGGACACATGGTTTGGGACGCTACTAAAATGCGCAGAATATTCTTTTGTGAAGAATGCTTTACAAAGATAAAAAAATAGTATTAAATCTTAAATTTAAGAAAAAATAAATAATTGGGGTTAGCTCTACGTTAGTAAACGAAAGTTATGAAGATTATTTAAAAGCAATCTATTTAATTTCAAGAAATAAAAAGGGAGGATGGGTTTCTAATTCTGAGATCTCCGATTATTTAGGTATCAAAACTGCTTCAGTATCTGGAATGCTTCATAAATTAAAGGATAATGGATTCATTATGTGGAAACCAAGAGGATCTATAAGATTAACTCAAAATGGAAAGAATATTGCTACGCGGGTAATCAAAAACTATAAAAAATTAAACGATTTTTTCATCAGCATCCTAAAATTAGATGATAAAGATCTAATCGATACTTTATGCTGTGGTATTGAGCATCACATTACACCTGAAGTCATAACATCTATAGATAACTTATTGAGCTAACTATTTATGCTGTATAAGAATAACTGAATAAGAGATATATATAATTTTATAATCGTGTTTTAAATAAATGATATATCTTCATACTCTGAATTTTCCGGATTTTTTCTAGTAATACCTAGTTCCCGTACTACATGATTTAATTCTATAAACGCTTCTTTCACGAATTTCTTATTTTTTGCTCCTGTACAAACAACTTTTCCCGTAGAAAATATCAGGAAAACAGTTTTAGGGTTTGCCATGCGGTAAATTAATCCTGGAAAGACTTCTGGCTCGTACATGGCATTTTCCATTATAGTTGCAGCTAAATTTAAATCTATAAATGTGTGTAAATCTCCACTTGCGACAATATTCTGAATCGTGATTATTGGATTAGATACATTAATTCCTGCTTTTTTAATAGATTTAACAATTTTTTCTACTCCCGGGCTTGCCTCATCTGCTCTTCTAAGTCCTGTAATAACCATTTTTCCCGTAGAGAATATAAGAAATGTTGCTTTTGGGTCATTAATTCTCATGACAAGACCCGGAAACCTTTCAGGATTATACTCTGCATCTTCAAATTTGCGAGCGATTTTGGTAAGGTCTATCTTTTCAGTAATCTCCATTACAACTGTGGCAACAACATTTTCAATTTTATAATCTAATTTTAAATTAGATTCATCTCTTTTTTCTACCGACATAATTTATTACCTAAAAGAATTAATTGTTTATTAATAATATAATATTCAGAAAATTTATTCTGTAAATAAATCTTTGATTTGATTAGAGATATTTTTCCTTGGGCTATATTTTACGATACAAAATAAATTCGATTCTGATATTAATCTAAAAAATTGCATTTATGAAATGATATGTAACGAAATTTGGGAGGGCAGCAAAAATGCTATTCGGTTGGGATCCCAAAAAAGATAATCCAGAAACTATTGATTTTTCAAAATTAGTAAATTTAATATCTATTATCCACTTGGAAAAACAAGCTTAAAAATGTTAAAAATCTTTAACAAGTATATATATCGTTTAATACAGATTAAGAAAAGATGGTGATTTATATAGAAAAAGTATTGGTTCTAATCTTAATTAAAGACGATCCAGAAAATATTTGTGCAAAATGCTGTAAAACGATGCAAGTTATTGATAGAATGATAGAAGCATTTGCAGAATTTAAGGATAAAGTCGAAATTATATATAAAGATAACGCATCAAAAGAGGATATTGATAAATATGGAAACCTTGAAAGGCCCGTAGTTATCATAAATGATAGGGTATTTTCTGAAGGACATATACCTATTATAAAAAAACTGAGTAGAGAATTATTCAAAATACTAAATAAATCTTAATAGATTTACACGCGACAAAAAGTTAAATACATACATGTGAAAGATGATGGGGGATTTTGAACTTAAAAGGGATTGAATAATTTCGGGAAAAACTTCTTGGATTTCTTTTAAGTTCTTAATAAAATTTGGGTAAATCGCCATATCCTTCTTTTACACTTTACCAGATTAACCACGCACGAATTTCTTTTTTATAATTTATTAATTATAACCATTTTATTACGTAAAGCGGCCATTTTTTCAATATGCCTTTAGGATTTTTCCCACTTCTGACTTTATCTAGTATTTCTGGGCGAGTTTTCAAGAAATCTACTGGATTTTCTTCAATTAATTGAATTTCCATCCTATCATTTGATATGATCCTTCTGAAATCTTCATCCTTGACGCAATTCAATAAAATTTCTTTGTAATTCTTTAGATTGCTACAATCTCTCGTAGAGTCTGAATTCAGAACTAATTTCCAACTCTTAATGATATTCTCTTTTGGTTCTATTAATAAAAGAGAATCAATATCTAATTTAGATCCAATTCTTAAGCAATTCATTAAAGCGCGTGGATCATAAATTTCAAATGTTTCAAAATTGAAGTAATCACCCGCATAAACGTAATAATCGCTCTTTAAATGTAAATTTTTAGAGATACTAATTGGATATTTTAATTGAAATTCTGAACGCAATATTTTACCTTTAATTTGAGGGAGAGCTTGTTGATTAGTTATTTGGATAATATCCCCAATATCTAAATTGATAAATGCCTTAGAGTTATTTAATCGAGATATTAGAAGCTTTCCAAGTTTGCTATTGCTTTCAGAAATTAATTGTTTTTTACCTTTATATTCAAGTACTGGTAAAGTTAAAGGAAATACAACTAGTTCATCTGATTGCGTATTATTTTCAATATCTTTATTTATACTTGCTGCAAATGGTCCCGTTTCTGATGCAACATATAAATTCGTAAACTTCTCATTTCCTTTTTCCCATTTCATAAATCGACGGATTAAATCCCAATCTCTTGAAGATAGTGAGCTTATACTAAAAACAATTACGCATTGTGAGAGTTTATCCGAGAGCATTTCTTGTATTTCTTTTGATGCTGTTTCAATACCTTTTTTCTTAATCTTTATTAGAAGTTTTTTTAGAATCGGATCGGGGTCAGGATTGACTTCTTTAATTGATTTTTGTAAACCTAACTGAAATTTTTCTATATCTGCCCAACCAAGGATAGTTAATGCCGGAGCAGAAATTACAGATACATTATTTAATGATAATATTTTTGCGACGATATTAATATTCTTTGAGAATTTGTATTCGAAAAAAGTGAAATTCGATGGTTTTAATATTGATAACATTAATCTCTGGGAAAATTCGGAGGAATAAAGCGATATATAATTTTTATTTTCAAATTTATTTAATCCATCGATATTAAGCCTTGATGGGACAAAAATTACTACAGAAGAATTGGATTCAAGTCCACTAGATTCAAAAATTGCTTGCATTCCTGGTGCCCAGTATAATTTTACTATCTCTTTTGACATATGAAGCCATTTGAGTGAAGCCACGTCATTATTTGTAGTGCCCGAGCTATGACAAACAATTAAAGGCTCGGAACCATGAAAATTAGCGAGATAATCGTATACGTCAATAGACATTTTTGCAGAGTTTGTTTTTTCTTTACTTATCCTCTCAAAAATATCTGGTATTATTGATAAACCTGAATTTTTCAAAACAAAATCAAGATATTCTTCTTTTGAAGAGATATCTAACCATTTTTTCCAATTTGTGGGTTGAATATCGGAAAATAATTTATCAAAAATAAATTGAACTTTAGGATCAAAATCGTTTGATATCATTCTATTAATTATTTTTATGTTCTTTATCGATTTTAAATTTCGGATCTATTAAATCCTACAGTAAAATTTTATTTCTTTTTGGCAAAAAATTTTCATATAATATTACTTAATTACTTATTACGAAGTTGGAATGAAATATGAATCCATTATTCAAATGAAAAAAAGGATTTATATATATTTCATCTAAGCGGCGAATTTTTCAATGATGTTATAAATTTCTTCAATTAAAGAATCGATTTTTATCGTTTTCTGTTTCTCATTTTTCATGTTCTTTACCGTGACTTCATTTTGTTCCATCTCTTTAGAACCAATGATAAGTGAAATCAAAACTCCCAATTCATTCGCTTTACTTAATTGATTTCCAAGACTTTTGAATCTATAATCTATTATGCAGGGGAAATCTTCATCACGAACGAGTTTTGCTAATTTAAGTGCATATTTTGAAACGTTATTATTAATTGAAGCGATATAAATAGTGTCGGTATAGTCTTTCTTTCGGATTTCTTCTGGTATTAGATTATATGTTTTCAAGAATAAGGAGAGCATCAACGTTCCCATGCCGAATCCAGTTCCGGTAATTTGATCATCTGAGAATAGGGAAAGCAAATCATCATATCTCCCACCTCCAAAAATACTTCTTCTATTTTCTGTTCCTGTATCAAATACTTCATATACAATCCCAGTATAATAATCTAGTCCACGGACTACTTTAGGTGAAAAACTACAATATTCTGAGATGTTGGCATCATTCAAGAGTTGGATAAATTCATTTAGTTCTTTGTATCCCTCAGTTTCAAAAAATTCTTCTGGAATTGTATCAAACTTTGACAATAAACCATTTAAGCTTTCAGCATCTTTTATTTTATCGATACCTTGCACGATTGATTCATCTTGGAATGAATCGATGACAAATTTTTCATATTCATCTACTTCCATCTTATCAGATTTATCTAGAATTTTATATATCAATGATAACTTCTCTTTAGGCACTTTTA
>Ga0307380_10009184_pt1 | contig 12578 bp, 15 predicted proteins | sample UN3MG_FD_202239 | JGI IMG/M metagenome (GOLD analysis project Ga0307380, IMG submission 202239) | Soil microbial communities from Risofladan, Vaasa, Finland - UN-3 | ecosystem: Environmental > Terrestrial > Soil > Coastal area > Acid sulfate soil | place: Finland: Risofladan, Vaasa | collected... | reverse complement strand
CGTGCGGTGGTACCCGCCACGAAGTGCTCCATCAGTTTACTTTGCTGTCTTGGGGTAAGTCTGCTTCTCCGTCGGTACATAGTAGCTATTTTAGACCTCTTTTTATCTCTTAGCTACTTCAGCCCCTTAATTAGACTACAAAATTTCTAATCGGTTATTTAGTTCTCCCAACCTAACCTGTCAACATAAGTAATTTATTAGTATTTCTCAGGGATGAAGGTTTTGTCTAGAATTTGAGACCTTTTATAGTCCTTCTTTTTCTGAAGTGGGGGGAGTTTTATCTTTTTCTGCGGTACTTCCTCATAAGGGATATGATCTAACAAATGGCTTATGCAGTTTAGCCTGCCTCTCTTTTTGTCATTTGTATCAACAACATACCACGGCGAGATTTTTGTGTCGGTATGTTTAAACATCTCGTCTTTTGCCTTCTCGTATTCATACCACTTGGAGCGGGCTGTCATATCCATCGGGCTTATCTTCCACTGCTTCATTGGGTTGTCTAGGCGTTCTTGAAACCTCACTTCCTGCTCATCAGCTGTTATATCGAGCCAGTATTTAAAGAGCAATATGCCTGAGCGTATAAGAGTCTCTTCAAACCCCGGGCATATTCGTAAAAATTCATCATACTGATCGTCTGTGCAAAAACCCATTACCCTCTCTACACCGGCGCGGTTGTACCAGCTGCGGTCAAAAAGCACAATCTCTCCGGCTGCCGGCAAGTGTGGGACATAACGCTGTAAATACCACTGTGTTTTCTCTTTTTCTGTGGGCACACCGAGAGCGACGACATGGCAAATGCGGTGATTCAGTGGCTCAGTGATGCGCTTTATCATTCCGCCTTTCCCCGCAGCGTCTCTTCCCTCGAAAAGAACTACGATTCTTTTCCCCTCCTGCTTAACCCACTGCTGAAGCTTAACGAGCTCTATCTGTAATTTCCCAAGCTCTTTCTCATAAGTTTTATCATCAAGTCTTTTGTGATTGTTTTTATCGTTCTTATTTTTGCCCATGGATAGTTCCGCTCCGTTTCTATTAAAGTTTGACTATTATAATCATTGTACCCACAAAGTTCCAAGCGCTTGACTTGAGTATCAAAAATTAAGATAATGTCCGGGTATACTATAACGTCTGTGAATAAATTCGATTTGCGGTTCTTTGGATTGCTCAACGAAGACGCAGATTTTGAAGAGTTCTGTGTAGTAATTCCATAATCCGAATCTATGTTGCAATAATTCGTGACCAGTTCTATTAACATAATATAGAGATATTGTGTAATATAATTCCACTTCACACTAAAGACGGGGCACATTATGACTAACTTGGACGCAACTGGGCTTTTAGATAAACACCTCAAAGAAAACACTGCAAATGGGAATATGCACCCAAGTGAGAATTGGTATGAAAAGGATTACCGAGACGCTGAGGATATTGTCTGGGGTTTTACAGATATCAACTGGCACTCCCTTAAAAAAATCTTTGCACAACGCTCACCTGTTTGGCAGGAAGCATGTATCTTCATATTAGGAGAATCAGGTTCAAAAGGATCAGTGAAAATGCTAACCGACATATTTATTGACGGCGAGGATAAAATAGCCTGCTACGCAGCTGTGTTTCTAGCAGGCCAAAAAATATCTGAATTTTCAGATGAGTACCAAACCAAGATTTCAAGCCGTCTTCAAGAGCTTCTCACAGAAGAAAAATATAAAAAGTTCGGTGATCATTATCGAGCAAGTTTGGAAAAAATAAGTGAACAAATTCAAACGAAGCCTAAACTATTTTAACTACCTCGAAAGTTTAGATAATGTTAGCCAAACTATTAATAAAGGGCGTTGAGTAAAACTCGCGCCCTTTTTATATTGAACCCACCTGTTAGATGTTAACCTTCTCCGTTCTATATAAAGTCCTTCTATTTGTTTAGTAAACATTTACAAATAAAGGTTGTTGAATAATAGATAATATGTAGTAAAGTATTGAGTAGGTAGAAGGTGAGCATGTTTATTTTAGATTTTCGGGAGTATTTTCATATTAATTTGCTACCTAATCCAACATCCCTATCCCGAGTCCGTTCCCTCCACCTACCGCCATCTTGGATTCCGGGATAGGATGTTGGGAATTTAAAGTTCCCGCCATAAGTTGTCTTGATTCACACCAACCAGTATTTTTCAAAATTTTCTGTCATATTTAACTGTTTTTCCTTACTTCAAAGCGCAATTCTCATTCTTTTGCAAGTTTTGCAAATTTTCGGGAATGTTTTGTATATATATATATTGTTTTATATAGTAGTGGAGGTGTACCGCTCCCTTTTTTGTCAAGCACGGTTTAAGTTGGATTTCTGAGTATTAAAATTAACCAAAAAAAGGGAGCCGAAGCTCCCCTTGAAGTATTTAAATTGTAATGTTGATATGTTTTAAGCAGTTACTTTCCTTCTTCTAATAACCATAAATACTACTATTCCCAAGATGCCTGCCATAGCTATGAGACCCCACTCTGAGCTAATATTATAAAACCTCATGACTACGGTAAATCACTATTTAGATAATAGTGGCTTCATTTTGCTGTAATTATGATATGATTATCGCTCAGAAAAATTATCTTATATGTATTCTCAGGAGAGTGAATAATGAAATATTTAGTGATTGGAAATGAAGGGCCCGGATTTTTTTCTTCAGACGAGGCTATAGAAATAATTGAGAATGTTGTGCTTCCTACATTTGAAGAGCTTGAAGAGTTAGAGACAGAGGGGTCACTTGTCGGCGGAGTGCCGGTTGGTGAGCGCTCACTTGCTTTTATTATTGAGGCAGATTCTCATGATGATGTAGACCGCACGCTGCGCTCACTTCCAATGTGGGGCGCTATGGAGTGGGAGGTTACCCCTCTTCAAGATTTTGAATTACGCACTCAGCAGGAAAGAGAGATTCTTAAGGATCTAAAAAAGAAAAGCTGACATATACATACCTTACTTATTTGTATTACAGCCTTTCTTAAAGGCTGGAAACAATTGAGTCCTGAGTTCGATTAACACCTAAGAGAGCGCTAATAAAAGCAGAGTTTGCTATGTACCGTAGGGGTTTGCGAAAAATCTAAAACTTTTTTCCTATTTAACATCCAATTTTGATTATGGCATCGTACTAATTATTGGTGAGGGAACACCACTGCGGATTTCCTTCGCTGCTACCGCAGGACTGCCCATCAGTTCTCGACCGCGGCGAGGGAGCCGCTTATTTCATTCTGTATTTCTTGTATATCGAATTCTTAATAAGAGAGATTATTTGCAGTCTCAAAACTTTTGTTAAACCTATTTATTGCGAAGGGTTTTGCTCTTCTCTATAAACTTGAGCCAGTTAGGCGGGAGTTCCGCTTCATCAAGTGTGGCGTCATGATCGCAGTGATCACATGCGCCGCAATCTACACAGTCATCCAGCCCAACAGGGCATTCAACGCAGTGCTCTTCTTTGTTATTTCCTAAACTATCTTTAATCTCAGGCATGACTAATTCCTGTTTAACAAATATTTAATATCAATTTTATACTTAAACTCCAGTTATTCTCTCCACTAGCGATTTTCTCTCTTCGATGTCATACTTTCGCATTATTTCTATCCTGGTAGCCTCAGGGGAGCCGCCGCCTGAGATGCTAATTGCCGAATACCAGCCGCCTTGGTAAGAAGCAGTGATATCCTCAAGCAGCCTTGCAATGGATATTCTGTAATCTGCCGATATATCCTCACTGCCTTGTAGATATTGAGATAGCTTCTCGCCGATATTGGGAATTTCCAAGTCCTCAGGGTAGGGGGATGAAACTAGAATTCCACCCGCAGTGTCGTGGACTATCCTAAACATATCGTAAATATGCGTTCCTTGAAGGAGCTTTCCAATATTTGCATACACTGGCTCCGGTTTGAAATTCCCGGCAGTTGTTTCCTTTCCAAAAATTGCAGATGTCACACCGCATGCATAAAAGGACTCCACAAATTTTATTAGATCGGCAATCTTTTCTCTGATATGACCGTTTTTCTGAGGATCAAGTCCGTTTGCTTCTGCCATTGCTGCTGTAGCGCCGATTAATATATCGCCCAAGCCCGCTCTAGCTCCTATGCAGCTCACTCTATGATGGGTGGCGAATGATTCTGTGAGCGAGCCTGCAAAATCCCACTCCCCCGCCAAGAAAACTCTGTCCCAGGGGATAAACACATCGTCAAAAAGTATCTGCGCCGTAGCTTGTCCATATTGTGAAGTAAGCGGAGCGCCTGTGTCCCCGGGCCTTCCCGCCTGGCGTGATACAAGCTCTATTCCAGGGGCGTCAATCGGGATTGCGAAAGAAATCGCATAGTCCTTGTCCTGAAACGTCATGTTCCTCGTTGGCAGAACTAAAATTTCATGAGTATAGGGGGCGCCTGTTACGATCGCTTTAATCCCTCTAACAGTTATTCCATTCTCATCTCTAGCGACCATTCTCAAGTACAGATCGGGGTTGTGCTGCTCGTGCGGACGCTTGGTTCTATCTCCCTTGGCGTCAGTCATTGCAACGCACATGGTTAGGTCGTCGTCCTGCACACGTTCTAAATAATTTAAAAATTTCACATGATAGTCAGTGCCGTATTTGAGATCGGTGTTATTCGTATTTTCATATAGCGCGTTGAGTGCGTCGTGGCAGAGATAACGCTGTGCGCATCCCGTTTCTCTGCAAAGGAGCCTTGTCATCTCAAGCTTCTTGAGCAGATCGTTCTGGCTGGTGTTGATATGCAGAAGTCGGTTTACTCTCTTGCCGGTAACATGAGAAACAGCGGTCATGATTTCGGAATATTCAGGGAGGAGCGCGTATTCATATGTTACGGAAATAGCATTTACACCAGGGCGTAGTAGCGGCTCATCTACAACGCTCTGTACCTTATGTCCCTTTATATAAACAGTGGGGTGCAACTCACGTAAACTAGCTTCAAATTCTTCAGGTGTTTTTAGCATTTTTCGCCTCTGAAAACATGGTCTCACATACTACATAATATGTCAACGGGGATTGGCGCTTTAGTTAAGAATAATCCTCCCTAACCCTCCTTTGAAAAAGGAGGGGGTCGAGCGAATAGAGCAATAAGGAACCTTGAAAAAGGAGGGGATATAAAGAACAGAGCGATAATTAAATTGAGAGAAAAAGTCCCCCTTTAAAAAAGGGGGACTTAGGGTGATTACATATTGTTGCAAATATGCTCCATTACATTTTCCAGATTTTGATGATTGGAGTAAATGCTATTCGCCTATGTGCCGGCGTTTCATGTGCTCTACGTAGATTCTCCTGTAGATTGATAATCAAAGCGAATTAAAAGATTGGAAACAATAATGTATAATCTCATTTTGAATTCTGATGGATTTAGTAGAGGAGATAGAAATGTACGAGACACTAAAGCCCGGGCTTACTTTTGAACTTGATTACAAAGTTCCTGAAAACAAAACCGTTCCATATATTTATCCTGAGGCTGAAGAGTTTCAGCAGATGCCGCGAGTGTTCTCAACCGGTTTTATGATCGCGCTGATTGAGTGGGCGTGTGTGAAATTTGTAAACGAGCATATAGACTGGCCGAGGGAGCAGTCGGTCGGGATTGATGTGAATTTAAATCACACCGCCGCCACTCCGCCGGGTTTGACTGTTACAGTAAGAGGCGAGCTTGTTGAGGTAGACGGGAAACGTCTTGTATTCTCGATCGAAGCACATGACGGGGTGGATCAAATTACCTCCGGCACACACCAGAGATTTATCGTGAACGCAGAGAAGTTTATTGCCAAAGCACAAGAGAAAGCAAAGTCGGCATCATAATGAAAATTTATTAATGATTAGATTCTGAATAGATTCCGCATCAAGTACGGGACAGGGTTCAGAATGACAAAATATAAAAGCAATGAATAAAAACCTATCATCAGTTAAAGCCCTTACGTTCGATGTCTTCGGCACAGTTGTCGACTGGCGGAGTTCTATAATAAAAGAGTTAACGGCGCTCGGAGAGTCAAAACAAATTAGCGCTGATTGGGAATCATTCGCAGATAAGTGGAGGGGAGGGTATGCGCCTTCAATGGACCAAGTCAGAAAAGGTAAGCTTCCGTGGAAGAGTATTGACGAGCTTCACCGAATGGTGCTTGATCAATTGCTTGATGAGTTTCAAATAAAGGATATATCTGAAAGTGAAATAGCTCACTTAAATAAAGCGTGGCACAGGTTAGCGCCATGGCCTGATTCTGTAGAAGGTCTAAGTAGACTAAAAGAAAAATACGTGATAGCGACACTCTCGAACGGGAATATCTCACTTCTCGTCAACATGGCAAAGCACTCAGGGCTTCCCTGGGATGTTGTCTTGTCTTCCGAATTAGCAAAACATTACAAAACTGATAAAGAGGTATACCTAACCGCTGCTTCACTTCTAGATTTAAAGCCCGAAGAAATAATGATGTGCGCTGCGCATCAGGATGATCTTCTTGCGGCAAGAGCGCTTGGGCTTAAAACCGCTTACATCTCCCGCCCGCTTGAGTTTGGCCCGGAGCGAAAAAATGATGCTACCGATGATATGCCCTTTGATATTATCGCAAGTGATATTGCAGAGCTTGCTCAGCAGCTAGGTATTTAACCTAAGTAAATACTTCTTCTAAACAGAACCGCATTCCTAGATTCAACACCCTATTTATAGGTATAATAGTTTCAATCAAACGCCATTCAGGGGGATTATTGTGTTCAAGTGGATTGCTAACCTTTTAAGAAAAAAACCTGTTACCGTAGAAGAGATGCAGGAGAGAGTTTTTCTCGAAGGACCTCATTCGAGGCTCCGTGAGCTATGGTTTCTGATCCGCGTGATGTGGGGATTTCTATACGGCTTTAGAAAACTCCACTTTGTTGGCCCACTTGTAACGGTTTTCGGCTCTGCCAGGACTGAGGAGGGTAGCCCTCATTATCAAAATGCCAGAAAAGTAGGCGGTGAGCTTGCAAAGATGGGCTTTGGAGTCATGACGGGCGGCGGACCCGGGATTATGGAAGCCGCAAATCGCGGCGCGCACGAAGTAGGCGGAACCTCAATAGGCTGCAATATTATTCTCCCATTTGAGCAGGAGCCCAATCCTTATCTTGATGTAATGCTAAACTTTAACTACTTCTTCGTCAGAAAGGTGATGCTCCTTAAATACTCCTACGCTTTTGTCATTATGCCCGGAGGCGCAGGGACAATGGATGAGTTGTTTGAAGTAATCACACTTATCCAGACAAAGAAGATATTCAACTTTCCTGTAATCCTAAATGGAAAAGAGTATTTCGCCCCGCTTATGGAGCTTCTAGAGCATATGGTCGATGAAAAGACTATAAGTCCACGCGATATTGATCTGTTTTTTGTGACGGATTCAATCGAAGAGGCCATGGAGTATATAAAAGTCAATATTGTAGACAAGTACGGTATAACACTTAAGAAAGTACCTCAAGCTTCCAGGATACTTCTTGAGAAGTGATTTTGTGCTCGCTGGATTAGATATGCAATTATTCACGCCCTTATTTCCATTTATTTAGAGACAAGGGCGTAATTTATTTCCTGAAATTAGTTCGAGGGTTCACATACTTCGTTCAAACATTGAGCCTCACCCCAAAGCTGTACCACGTAAATTAGAGATTTCTGGCAGCTTAAAAACTCTACCTCAAATCCTGAGGACGCTTAGGCATTTTAAACATATCATCCTCAATTTCCGGATTCAGCTCTAAGGTTTTGATCTTAAGTGTTTCTGTCGAAGGGTTGCCGTCGACAATGAATTCATAAGAAAAAGGTATTGTTATCTCCCCAATCTCTATGTATTCACCAAGATGAATTGTAGTGTTGACAATCTTGTCTTGTATAGTTGTCTTTCCTTTTACCATAAAAGGTAAATAAGTTTCAGCATCTAAATAGTATTTGTCCGTGTTTCCTGTTGCTGTTTTTACCTCAAGTGCATATGCCCAGCGGCCCTCAACTTCTTCAACTCCAAGATATTTTATCTGGTGGTTTTTTTCTTCATGATCGATAAGCGAGCCGTCAAAATCACAGGTATCTATCATCTCCTTTGCTCTTTTTCCCTCAAGGATTGTTGGTCCCGATCTTGTTCCGGGGTCCATCTGCCACGGTATTTTGCCGTCATAGGCCTCCATGAAGTAAAGGCGTCCTACCTGGAAATCTATCCTGCACAGATCGGGGCGTTTGTAGAGCGCTGCGGTTTTAAATGTAGCGTCTTTTGTATACATGCTGCCGGTAAATTTAAGAGTCTTCAGTGACTGCCACGCTTTCTCGCCGCCAATTGCCTGATAGTATCTATCAAGTATTTCCTTTAGAGTTATTTTTGAGCTGGGTTTTGTTTTATTCCGAGTAGTTTCTTTTTGTGTAGCTTCAGCATTAGCCGGGCTGTCACTTGTGGTATCGGCTAAAGCGTTTGAGTACTGAAGGTTAAGCATAATTAGTAAGGCCGGCAATATTATAGTAAGTGTTTTCTGCATTGATAAGCTCCAGGTTAAATATGCATTTATGAATAATTAGATTAAAGGATAAAAAGGGAATTACAACATGTATATGTTTCTAAACTCGTTGTATTAATTGGTCTCTGCCTGCTATAAACGGACTTATATATGAGTTGAGTAAAAATAAAATTTAGTTTTTTGGTTCTATCTCTTCTTTCTTCTGCATATTGATGATCTTATCTTTGGGAAATTCAAAGATGTTGGGATCTATCTTGGCGTTAAAAGCAAATTTGCTGATTTCCACTGTTTCTTCACCAGGAGCCCCATGAATTTCAATCACAAGAAGATAAGGTACTACATAGCCGTTAGTGTTTTTATACCGACTAAAGTTAGTCGTAGTTCTGACTTCGTTCCCGTCAAAATTGTATATTCCAGCAGACTTCGTTATTAAAAAAGTCTGAGCGTCTATATAATAGGTCTCAAGGTTCCCCGATTTATACTTGACCCCGATTTTATAGTTGTTTTTACCGTTTATTTTCTCTTCACCAATGAGCTTAACATCATAGCCTTTCTTCTTATAATCAATCAGTGAGTTTTCTATATCGCAGGTGTCTCTCATATAATTTGTTTTGCCCGTTGTCATAGGGGCAGGTTCGGGGTTTCCCGAAAGAGGGTTGATCTGCCAGGCGAAAAAGCCGCCGTAAACCTGAGCCATCATAGTCTCCTTTACCCTATATTCAACCCGGCACTTGTTGGGTCTTTGGTGGTAGGCAGTCATGGGCATCGATTTTCCCTGGGAGTTGATTGCTCCCTGCATAATCATGGTGTCTAGTTTTCGCCATTTCTCAAGGCCGCCTATGGCTTCGTAGTACTTAGCCAATACCTGCTCAAGCCCAAGCGGTTTTTGCCCGGCCTTCTTAGCATCAGAAGTGCCGTCTTTTGTTGAATCTTTAGAGGTTGCTTTAGGGTCTTCTGAGAAAGCTGAAAGCGGCAACAAAATTGTCAGCAATAACAATAAGAATAAGGATTTCATTTTCATAAGACTGCGCTCCCGGGGATTATTGATTGACTAATAGAGTATAGGAGAAAATTAAAAATTCAAAGGTTATCCTAAACTTTAGAGTAACGTTCTACACCTCTTGGGCGTTTAGCCTCTCATATGCCCTGTCCAGATGTATTCTCCAGGGCTCAAGCTCCAAGTGTGAATTCATTAGCGTCTCAATCTCTTTAATTTTCTCGAGATTTCCCTGGTAGCTCCAGAGTTTGGCCCCAAGCTCTATGGCCGGAAGGGTGGTTATATCAAACTCACCAAAGTCCTCTATGTTCTTCTCAATCAGAACAGGGATCAAGGGCAAACTTAGACTACAGTACTTTAGCACCATTTCGTTATAGCCGTTGCGGACGTTCTCTGTGATCATGTTTAAGTAGTAGTAATAACGGTCTATATCTGAGGCAGCTGTTGTTTGATTTGTCTCGGGATTACTCATTTTCTCATAACTCCTAATTCTCTAATAATACCTATTAAATTGAGAGCTGTTATTATCTCACACGCTCTTGGATTTAAGAAACAATAATCTCGGCCCTGCCGCGGGTTAAGTCCATGATTTCACTCCGCAGCTTATCTGTCATGCTTTCGGGTATATCGGCAATAACTGCGACTTCCTCTGTGTATAGCACGTCCTTAATTTTTAGCCCCATCTTGTCAAATGTTGTTCTGATCGAGTTCTCAAACTCATAGCCAACCGTAATTCTAATCTCGACCAGATGTACCCGCTCTTTTAGTTTTATCTCATCCAGCGCCATAGTAATGGTGCCGGAATATGCCCTCACAAGCCCGCCCGTTCCGAGCCTTGTACCGCCAAAGTAGCGGGTAACAACCGCAACTACATCGCCGATCCCCCTCATTTGAAGGACGCTCAGAATAGGTTTCCCCGCTGTGCCTCCTATCTCGCCGTCGTCGTTAAACCCTACATCGGCCCCACCGTTTGGATTGCCGATCACGTACGCAAACGTGTTATGTGAGGCTGTCTTGTGTTTATTTGATATTTCTTCTATAAACTTTAGAGCGCTGTCTTTGTCCGCAGCATATGAGATAGAGGCAATAAAGCGGCTCTTTTTTATTTCCTGCTCCATTTCAATTGTTCGAGCCGGAACGAGATATGAAGAACTGTCGGACATCGTAATATTCTTACGGATTTGACGCTCTAATTCCAGGGCGCTCAAGCATTAAGTGTGAGAAATTTATGTTTAAACAGACGATATTATGTATAATGTATAGATTAAGCTATTAGGAGGATAAACATATTATGATGAGACTGTTTCAGGTGTTTGGAATTTGTCTTTTTCTTATATCAATCGGGTGTGCAGGTCAACAGGCTCAACAAGACGGCGGTTTTGACGCGAGCATATGTAACAACATCCCTGTTGGGGTTGAAGGGGCATTGGCTATGGATCCTGACAGTAAAGAGTTTAAGATTAGCTGTGCCGATTTGGAGCGGTGCACCAGTATTATGGGTTGGGGTGCTCCACCAAATGTTCCATGCACAGGACCGTAAACTTTAGAGCAGGAAATTAAGAATTATAAAAAACTATGACCGGAGTAATTGGGTAAGTAACCCCTCTCCGGTCTTATTATTCTCCAGATCTAATTAAAAAACATATTGAGGGGAAATATCTATGACTAGATTAATTTACGCTGCACTACTTGTTTTGTTTTTAGCATCAATGACATTTGCGGAGACTCCAGAAGCTGAAGCTCCGAAAGCCGATGCTCCGAAAGCCGAGACTCCTAAAGCTGAAGCTCCAACAGAAGAGACTTCAGATTGTGATGAGATTCTAGCTCAACTTGAAGAGGCAAAGAGTAAATACAACACTGATTATAGGGCAAAAGGAAAAGCTTTTAATAATTGGAGAAAATATAATAAAGAGCTTCATTCTATGTCATATGAAGCGACCGATGAGCCACTGGCAGACAGCGCTGAAAAGTGTGAGAAAGGGGACTATCTCGGAAAAGACTTCTGTAAGGGCGCGCTAGAAGAGTTCAATAAAATTTCAGCTAAAGAAAAACCTGCCAAAGAAGAACTAGACGCAGCAGAGGCTAAATCTAAAGAATCTAAAATAAGCTATAATATCTTACTCCGACAATCTTACGAGATGAATTGTCTTGTGAAGAAATAGTACTTTTGAAGCTCCAAAGTTGTTAGGCATGGTCTTTTGTTCCGACTTCTTGAGAACAAAATTCCTTTAAAGAAGGCTTTTTATATCACTTTAACGTATAATTCTTGCACACATGGATAAACACATACATAGCCGCACAATGGGTTTATGGGGAGCTACGGGTCTAGGGGTAGCTGCGATTGTTGGGGGCGGAATACTCGTTCTTGCAGGTGTGGCTTTTCAGACCACGGGGTCAAGCGCTGTGCTTGCGTTTGGCTTAAACGGGCTTCTAGCTTTACTGACCGCGTTTAGCTTTGCAGAGATGTCGGCAGCGTTTCCGGAATCGGGCGGCACCTATGTGTTCTCAAAGAAAGTCCTATCCATAAGAGCCGCATTCGGAGTAGGGTGGATCATATGGTTTGCCTCAATTTTAGCCGGCGTGCTCTATGCCCTGGGTGCAGGGTTCTTTATCTCAATCGCCATAAACAGCATCTACCACTATTTCACAGGCGCTCATATCGCATGGGTAAATACCAGCTCGGCCACGGCGTTTATCGCGATAGTTGCGTCCCTTGTTTATACGAGAATCCTCTTTAACAAGCAAACGAGCGGCGGCAACTGGATTAACACAGGGAAGGTCCTAGTATTCTTAATTCTCATTATCGGAGGCGGGTGGTATATAGCGGGTGAGTCCGTGATGGAGATACTCGATGACTTTACACCGTTTTTTGCCGAAGGGAGTTTCGGTCTGCTTCAAGCTATGGGTTACACCTTCATAGCCTATCATGGGTTCGATCTTATCTCAGCAGTAGGTGGAGAGGTAAAGGATCCTGAAAAAAACATCCCCCGGGCGATGTTTATATCGCTTATTATTGCAATAGTAATATATGTGCTTTTTATGCTGGTTATCACAGTCGCCGCCACAGGGCCGGGCGAGTCGATAGTAGAGGCTAGCTCTACGAGGCCTGAAGAAATTGTTTTGCA
>Ga0307380_10009183_pt1 | contig 12580 bp, 16 predicted proteins | sample UN3MG_FD_202239 | JGI IMG/M metagenome (GOLD analysis project Ga0307380, IMG submission 202239) | Soil microbial communities from Risofladan, Vaasa, Finland - UN-3 | ecosystem: Environmental > Terrestrial > Soil > Coastal area > Acid sulfate soil | place: Finland: Risofladan, Vaasa | collected... | reverse complement strand
CATGCAGTTCAATATGCTGATCAGGGACGGGACGGCCATCGAGTGCGATGATGATGACAACCAGGGATTCAAATCGCGTTACCGGCGCTAATTGCTCCCTGATTCCGAAAACTGATCATTGATCTCCTGTTTGAACTGCTCGAATCCGATCTCATCCAGCTGCTCGGAAAGAAGCCTGGAGCTCCAGGCGCGGCGATAGACCCATTGAACTACTTTTTCCACCACGTTCATGGCGTCTTCAGATGACTGGACACTGATCAGCTCCCGCCCAATCGTAGGATGCCTGCCCCTTCTACCCCCGACTGTGATGAGATAGCGGACTCCCGAGGATTTAATGAGTTGAAATGGACAGGAACGGATACACGTCCCGCATTCGACGCAAAGATCCGGATCCATGGTAATTACGCCGCTCTTGATGGTGAGAGCACCTTCCCTGCAGTACTCCACACATGTTCCGCATCCCGTGCAGAGTCCCGGTGTCCTGATGGGCTGAATCCTCCCCACCACCCCGATCTCATTCATCATGGGGCTTGTGCAGGCATTCGGGCAGGCCGAGATGGATATCCGTATTTTTATCGGCATTTCTTTTCCGAATAGCCGGGCATCGAGTTCTTTTGCCATGGGAATAGGTTCGATATTGGCAAAAACGCATCTGTCAAGTCCCGGGCATGCAGTGATGTTGACGACTTCATCCATCGCTGCACCGATCGGTGTCTGGTTTCTGGCCAGCAGTTCGGCTATCCTGTCCAGATGGTCGGGATCCATATGGGGGTATTCAATGGTCTGGCGTACAGTGAGCTGCAGGTTATTTATTCCGAATTCATCAGCAATATCGGCGAGTCCCCGAAGCTGCTCCGGAGATATGATTCCGGCAGGCAGCCTGGTCCTGACAGTACAGTAATCTGCATTCCGCTCGGTTATCACGCCGCCCCTTGTATGTATTCCCCGTTCCAACATCAGGGTACTTTTACGGAGCTCCATACCATATAAGTGCGCCCGTCATACCAGGGCCAGCAGGACGAGTATAACCGCCCGGGTTATCTCATTTGATGCACCCACGACATCTCCATTGATCCCGCCAAAGAGTCTGCGGCCCATAAACAACAGCGCTGCCGGACTGACTACCATTGCAATTCCCGTGGCCGCCAGCTGGGCAGGTGAAAGAGGAAGCAGGAGAAGGGGAAGGCAGAACGCAAATGCGATGAAGGGGAATATGGGCCGAGAATGGGAATTCAGGAATGATTGCAGCCCCTCCCTGAACGGCCGTCCATACGCGGTAAGGAAGGCCATGGAAAATTTGGCTCCCACTTCACAGGCAATAAGGGCAGCTACGATGGATGCCTGGCTGAGAAGACCGGCGAATGATATGAGAGTGAACGAGACCCCGAATGCAAATGCCCCCGAACCGAGGGTCCGGTCGGTCAGGGCCGCGATCCTCTTTTCCCGGCTGCCATGGGCCATCACTCCGTCACCGAGATCGAGAAGGCCGTCAAGGTGATTACAGCCGGTAATGAGAAACAGGAATGCAATCCCCACAGCAGCGGCAATAGCAGGCACAGGTATCCAGAATACAAATAGAGCAGCGGCTCCCCCGGTCACATATCCTGCAAGGGGATACAGGTATGATCGACGGGCGAAATAGAACAGGTCAACGGGTTTTCCCAGCGGCAGCACGGTAGTGAACTGCAGGAGGGAGATGATTGATTTTAGTGGCATTCACTGTAGAACCTTGACGTGCACCCGGCGATCAGGCCTGCAACGGCATCATCGAGAAACGGCCCTAGACGTGCCAGGATCCCCGGTTTATTCTGGTCATAGCGGGTGAATTCAAACCGTGCATAAGTCCCGCCGATACATTCCGCAATAGCCATCCCGATGATTTCATCGCTTAAAAGGAAAATTGGATCATCTTCTATCTCGGAGTCCTTTCTCTTCCAGTATAACTCATTTTCAAGAAGAATTGCCCCCAGAAGAAGCGATGCAACATTTGGGTCCTTTAAGTATCTGGCAATCATTTCCCGTATCTTTAATTCGGCCTCATCTTTCGGGATGCCGTGGGGGACATACAATTCCATGGCAGCAGATACAATATCCGCCATCGGCACACCGGATTTCAGGAGTCTCTGCTCGATCTCGAACATGTGATGTAGTGTTCTCTCTCTTGGACATATTAGAGTTGCCAAACCTCGGTGAAGCAGAGATAGTTTGATGGAAACAGAGCAGGAACTTGTATTGATAGTATGCCGTTTATCTCCAGAGATCCAGGGATATCAGGAAAAAATCCACTCTTTTGCAGTATACTTGGCAACACCGCCCTCTCCACGGTTCCCGGCGTATCAGGCGCAGGTCCGACCCCGCAAAAAACCCTGTATACGCCCATTCTCGATGCTGAACTCATAGAGAAGGGAAAAATCACCAGCATGCCTGCAAAGCCCGATACCCCGACCGGCTGTCCGACGCCTGCTTCCATAACACGGGCTGTGCTGGACCTTATGGGACTTTCTCCACTATTCATCAATGCCGGGCTGGTGCACAGGCCGACGGTCCCCTGTCTTGACGTGTACGGGGAACCGGGAAAGGACCCGCGTTTCAGGGAGGCAGTCCCGCAGGCCAGGACACTCTTTGAGAAGGGGGCCCTGCTTGGAAAATTACTCTGTCAGTTGTCTGACCTGGCTGTCGTGGGAGAATGCGTTCCCGGGGGAACGACTACGGCCCTGTGCAGTCTCAGGGCTTTGGGGTATGATGCACGTGTAAGCAGCAGTTATGTAAACAATCCGGTCATGATAAAGGAGGAGATATGGCTGGCGGTAAAAGAGCGGCTCGAAGGAGCTGATATCTCGGATCCACTGGACATTATCAGGTATACCGGAGATCCCATGATCCCCGTCTGTGCCGGGATGGCTACCACGTGCAGGGGAAAAATGGTCCTTGCGGGGGGAACCCAGATGCTTGCCGTGGCAGCGGTGTTGAAGGCACTCGGCCATCCAATTCCCCCGATTACCACTACCTGCTATGTAAGAGATGATCCTTCTGCAAATTTCGGGGAGATTGCGAAGGAAATCGGCGTGGAAGTATTCTTCATTGACCCTGATTTCGGGCGCCTGGGGCATTCCGGCCTGGCCAGATACTGCATCGGCGAGGTGAAGGAAGGGATGGGGGCAGGCGGCGCGATGTTTCTTGCATATGTGATGGGATACGGACCCGAGGAGATTAGGGGCCGGATCTTCGAGACTGTCAATGCTTACAGCTAAAAAAGGCCTTATAATTTCACAGCACCAAGTGTAGAGAGATGCTCCCCATTTATGTGGTGAATAATTTCGGCCAGTTTAACCATCTTATCCACCGTATGTTCCGCGACCTGGATATCGAGGCGCAGATGATAGCCAATACCACTCCCCCCGAAGATGTGAAATCCGGGTGCCAGGGACTGGTGCTGGGTGGTGGGCCGAGCCTTTCCCGGATAGGGAATGCTCCCAAATATTTCAATCTGGGGCTCCCTGTCCTTGGTATCTGCCTGGGGCTGCATATAATCGCTACGACTTTCGGCGGAAAGGTCTCTCCCGGGAAATTCGGGGGATACGGGCCGGTTGAGGTGGAAATTATTGATCATGACGGGATACTGGCCGGGTATCCCGATAATGTCCACGTATGGGCATCCCATGGCGATGAAGTCTCTGTAATGCCTCCAGGATTCACCAGGTTGGCAAGTTCGCCCATTTGCAGCAATGAAGCTATTGCTCTGCCGGAAAAGCACATTTATGGACTCCAGTGGCACCCGGAAGTGAGCCATACCGAGAACGGAAAGTTGGTGTACGAGAATTTCAACCGTATTACACTGGAACACGGGACATAAGGGAGCACCAGATTGAGGAATATGTATACAATCAAATCCCTTGCCCGGGAGATCGAAGCGATCGGGTTTCGCTGCACACGATGCGGTGTCTGCTGCAGGAGATGCGAGGAGGATTCTGATCTTGTGATGCTGTCGCCTGGAGAAATACAGGGAATCGCGAGTGCAACCGGTATGGATCGCGACAGGATCGTGGAACCCTATCCGGAATGCCTGGATCTCGGGAACGGTACCACATGTACGTTCGAATGGGCCCTCAAAAGGGTTGATCATCATTGCATCTTCCTTTTTGGGGACCAGTGCACAATATACCTGCACAGGCCCTGGATATGCACGACATATCCGTTCATGCTTGACGGGAACAGGCTCCTTACATTTCCCTGCCCGGGTATCGGCGCCGGGATGGAGAGGAATGAAGCCGAGGATCTGGCAAAAGCACTCCTGCAAAGAAAAGAGGCCGAAGAAGTGGAAGAAACACGCATCCGTAAAGTAATGGAATCGTATCCCCTGCCCGAAGGAAAGCGGGTCTTAATTGACGGGGAAGGCGTGAAGGTGCTGGATGGGTGAGATAAGGATAATAGGGACGGCTCATGTCTCTGCAAAAAGTATTGAGGAAGTAAAAGAGGCTATTGAGGATTTCCAGCCGGATCTGGTAGCCGTGGAGCTGGATCGGGGCAGATACGCCGCATTGAAACGCCAGATCGCTGACCCGTCCGTATCAGAGGTACTGGAGGCAAAAAATTTCACCCAGCTTCTGGTGCAATGGATCCTTGCGTACCTCCAGCGGAAAGTGGGCCTGGATGTAGGGGTGGAACCGGGAGCCGAGATGAAGGCAGCTGTTGAAGATGCAGAAAGCAGGGGCATCTCGGTGGGGCTTATCGATCGCGATATCAGGATTACTCTCAGGCGGTTCTGGCGATCTCTCTCCCTTCTGGAAAAGTTCAGGATGTTTTATGCCCTGGCTGTCTCCGTGGCCACTATCGATGAGGAAGAGATCGATGTAGAGGCGTTGAAACAACAGGACATGATCACCCTGGCCCTGCAGGAGTTCCGGAAATTCTCTCCCAATGGTGCCAGGGCCCTAATCGATGAGAGGGATGCATACCTGGCTTACCAGTTGCACGACCTCTCCGGTCAGCACCAGCGAATCCTGGCGGTACTGGGTGCCGGGCATGTGCAGGGTGTGAAGGGATTCCTGGCCGCCCCCCAGACGCTCCCCCCTATCGAGTCCCTTACCGCCGATGTGAAAACACGTCCCTGGGGGCTCATATTCGGGATCGGGGTCACATGTCTTTTTATATTCCTTCTTACAGCCATCGCCTTTTCCGGTGTGGGAATTGACATCTTGGTCTCAGCCCTGATCTACTGGGTCATGATCCACGGGGTCCTGACCGCGGCATTCACCCTTGTGGCCAGGGGACATCCGATTTCTGCCCTTGCAGGTTTTGGGGTTTCCTGGATGACTGCCCTGAATCCTCTCATCGCCGCAGGCTGGTTTGCGGCTCTGGTAGAGGCGAAAATCAGAAAACCGGCTCCATCGGATTTCAGGAAAATTTTTGAGACTGAAAGTTTCGGGGAGATGATGCATATACCTCTGTTCCGGGTGGTTCTCGTTGCAGCTCTGGCCAACCTGGGAAGTACTCTCGGGACTATCATCTATTTTGTGTTCATTTTCCCTGTGCTCGGAATAGATCCCGGCGTGCTTTTCGCCCAGGGATTATCGAATATGTGGGCATTCATACAGGGTCTTTTCTCCTGAAAAGATCCCGAAATTTTCTTCATTTTTTGATCATAAGAGCTTTTTTTAAGGACGTATGGCAACAATCACTTCATGGAAAAAGAACTTAAATTCAGAACGCCAGCGGTATTGTTCATGCTCTTTTTCACAATGTGCCTCTGTGTTTTACCCGTCACGGGGGCGCTTAATACCATCCCGGCTTCGGGTACGGCGTTTATCGGTGAAGAAGGCCTTGATATATCTGCGACAGGTGTTATTCCGGAGTCCCAGATTGCATGGTACGGACCGAGTGGACGAGTAACGGACGTTCCCTCTGCAATAGTCACCGTGGCTGATTCCACGGATTTCTATATCTCCCCCTCGACATTCGGTGGAAAAACCGGCGCCTGGTTTGCCCTTCCGGCAAATACACTGGCTTTCTACGTCCAGGACCCCACGATTGAGGTGCGTGTGTATGACTATTCCTTAAGTTTCGAGATCACACCGAGTGCGAACTGGCTCCCGGCAGGGGATTCGGCAGGGTTCAGGATCGAGACCAACATGTTCGAGATGGCGAACAGGCCGGGAGTGAGCGGTGCCCCGGTGACAATTCGCTTAATGGGCCCTGGCGGAGTGGAGTACTCGTCTCTCGGCAGCTATTCCCTGCAGGATATTCCTGTCAGTACATCGCCCCATGAAACCGGCGCGGTCTGGAATACCGGAAGTTCTCTCTATCCCCGCGGGAGCTATTCGGTGTCTGCCGAATGTAATGCGAACGGTATGAAGGATAATTATCCCCAGACCGGCAAGACCATAAGCTCCCCTGTGACGTTCCTGATGCAGACCACAAATCCGTTGATAGCCACTCCTACAACCGATCAACCGGCGATTACCATCACTGCCACTGTTGAAACAACCGTGCCCACAACAGAGGCAACTACTGTCATAACTACGGAACCGACGACTCCTTCCACCCCTCCTCCGACAACTCCGCCTGAAACAGCGGTTCCCCCGACTTCGCCGGCTCCAACCCCTGAACCGGGATTCGGGATAATTTTAGCTTTGGCCGGTGCACTTTTCGGGTTTATTCTGGTGAAATATAAAAAATAATTTTTTCTGAATCTCTAAAAAAGTCATACGATCCGGGTGGATCACGGAATTTTTCGCGGTATTATTCGGAATGAGGAAAAAGATGAGAAAATCTCGTCTCAATGCACCAAGGGAACGCCTGCAGGGTGAAAGGAGATGGGAATGAGCCTCTTGTGGCGGGGGATTTTTTCCGGTGATCAGGGCAGGAAGCCCTGATTGTTTTCTGTTCATGAAATAATCAGTTTTTTGAGGCTATGTCAATACCTGTGGTCCCTGGCGAGACAGGGGGGCATTCAGGAACCTATCCAAACGGATTATTTTCCGGGAACCGGTTTTGTGTGGACACATGTGCTCCAAAATTTTTTTCCCTCACCACACCGATGAAGTTTCATGAATATAGGAACGACAATTATCAAATGCCGGCACAGCGTGCGAAAATTCAAACCGGACGCCATTGAGGCGAATACCATCAGGGATGTCCTCGAATGCGCAAGGCAGGCCCCCACGGCCAGGAACGAACAACCCTGGCTCTTTGGGGTCATTACTGAGAAAGAAAACCTGGAAAAGATCGCCGGGTTTACTAATCATGGCAGGTTTATCGCAGATTCAGTTGCATGTTTTGCAGTTTTCGGAGAGAAAAGCGCCAAATATTATCTGGAAGACTGTTGCGCAGCCACAGAAAACATAATCCTGGCACTCCAGGCCTACGGGGTCGGTTCCTGCTGGGTTGCAGGAGAGAAAAAAGATTATGCCGAGGATGTTCGTATGCTCCTCAAGGTTCCTGACAGGTATGCCCTGGTCTCGCTTGTCGCTGCAGGATATCCCGCGGATATCACTATTGCGAAAAAGAAGGATCTCGATAAAATATCATTTTTCGAGACATACAATCCCGAATAATTTTTTGGGACATTAAACAGGAAAAAAGACGAATCGCAGTAATATGGAACCGTCCGGATGTCATATCAGCCAAAAATATAAATATCGTATTATCTTCCGTAAGTATAGTGAACTTGTAATGGCTGAAAAAAAACTGAGCGATATGATCAATACCTATGATGGTGCGGCAGGTGAAGCGCTGGGAAAACGTGAAAGCCATACCCCCAGGATCGAGGCACCTGAGTCAGTAAAAGCGGACGAGGTATTCGAAGTGAGAGTGAGCGTGGGGCCTCACCCGAATACCGTTGAACACTCCATTCGCAGAATTGTCGTATATTTTGAAGAGGAAGGCCGGGCTTTTAATCCAATTACTCTTGGAATGGTGTTCTTTAATGCCCCAACGACGGATCCCGATGTGGTTTTGAAGGTCAAGGTGCCAAGGAAGGGGATCATCCATGCGATTGAATACTGCAACCTCCATGGCATCTGGTCTGCCAGAAAGGCCATAATGGTCGAATAATTTCCTTATTTTTATGGCTCCAGACAACGCCCGCGAATGCAATTTCTGCGAAAGGAGCCCGGTAGAGTGCAGGGAACTCATCGAGCAGGAATCTGAAGCGGCGTGTGTGATCCTTGATGTCCGGACTCACGAAGAATTCCTGAATGGCCACCTGGCAGGGGCGGATAACCTGGACTATTTCGGATCGAATTTCAGCAGTCAACTAAAAAAGAGAGATAAAAACCCCTTATACATAGTATATTGCCAGAAAGGGGTACGGGGCTCCCGGACTATGGACCTGATGAAAGGCTGCGAATTTTGTAGAGTGATCAATATTAAAGGTGGATTCGAAGGCTGGAAGGCATCAGGCCTTCCTGTACAGGAGTAAATATTTTTCAGGCCTTCGGGACGGGAAGAGCCTTTACGGATTTCATATAGAAAAAACCCACAACACCGAAGGTCACAATCGGTGAAAGCCAGGTGGGAATATGGAAACCGAATGCGTCCAGCACCATGATTGTACCAAGGAACAGGATAGAATACATTGCCCCGTTCTTCAGGAACAGGAACCTCCTGATTCGATCAACATTTCCGATAGTGATCTGCCTCACAACAATTGCTCCGAGGCCATTGCCGAGAATAATAAGCGGGACCGAGAGCGTGAAGGCGAATGCTCCCAGTACTCCGTCGATAGAGAATGTGGCGTCAATTACCTCCAGGAAAAATATCTTGCTTATATCGGAGAGGTTACCTCCGAGCATCTTCCGTTCCTGTTCTTCGGCATTCTGGCGAAAGCCATGCACGATAAAAAATGCGGTGGAGCCCACCACGGCAGAAAAGGCCATCAGGGGATTTTTTTCCAGGGCAAACCACACTATGAGGGAGAGAAATATTGAGACGATGGCAAAGAACCACACTCCCTTGGAAGCGATGAAGCGTTCACCCCTCATCCCGTAGTTTTTCTCTTCCAGAAATATCCAGTGGAGGAAGAGGAATATCAGGAACGTTCCTCCTCCCATCAGCAGGATGGGTGTCGACAGTTTTATGGCTTCGATGACCGCCGGATCACTGCTGAATGTGGCGGTGAGGGCTTCGATTGGGCCGAGGGAAGGCGTTGCCATCCATACAATCAGCCAGGGCAGCACTCCCCTGACGATAAATACTGCAAAGAGAAGACCCCACATCAGGAACCAGCGGCGTGCCCATTGGGCCATTGTAGACAGCACCTCTGCATTGATTATGGCATTGTCAATACTGCTGATGGTCTCAAAAAGGCATAAACCTGCAATTGTCAGCAATAGCGCCAGGATTTCCATATTACTTAGTGGTGGGAATTCATGGAAGTTAAGGTTTGCAAAGTATCAGGCAGCGGAAGACGTTTACTTTTGTCTCCGGCGCTTATGTTCGCGTGTGAGCCGGAAAGGCACAGAGATATCCTTGCTCATTGTTCCGGTAATCTTCTCTTCTCACAATTTCCGGCAAAACTTATTAGCTCGCTTCTCACACTGTTTCACATGAAAAAACCGGTACTTCAGGTTGCTCTTGACCTTCTGGAATTAAAGAGGGCAATACAGATAGCCCGGGAGTCAGTGCAGGGGGGGGCTGAGTGGATCGAAGCCGGGACTCCCCTGATTAAGAGCGAGGGAATGGAGTCTGTGAGGAGCCTTAAATCTGAGTTTCCGGACCATCATATTGTTGCTGATATGAAGATTGTGGATACCGGATTCCTCGAAGTGGAGATGGCGGCCAAAGCAGGAGCATCAGTGGTGTGCATCCTGGCAGATGCGGATGATGCCGTGATAACCGAGGCCGTAAGGGCAGCTTCGGTCTTCGGTGTCAGCCTTATGGCAGATCTCATCAATGTCGCAGATCCTGTCCAGAGATCACGCGAACTGGAGGCCCTGGGAATTGATATTGTCAATGCCCATGTAGGGATCGACCAGCAGATGTTAGGAAAGAACTCGCTTGCCACTCTTTCATCGTTAAGGGAGGTGGTAGGCATTCGGATTGCGGCTGCAGGGGGGTTTGATGCGAATACTGCTCCCAGGGCAGTGGAGTCCGGCGCCGATATCGTCATCGTGGGAGGTGCCATCACCCGATCAGCCGATGTGGAGACATCTACCAGGGCTGTGCGGGAGGCTCTGGATAATCCGAAGCTTGCACCTCCGGTCACAGAATCCCCGGAAAAGGTTATCAGGAATATTCTTCTCCAGGTCTCCACCCCGAACATCTCGGATGCCATGCACCGGAAAGGCGCTATGTCCGGTATCGTGTCCGTCTGCGGGGACGTAAAAATGGTCGGAAAAGCGGTAACAGTTCAGGCGCTCGCCGGCGACTGGGCCAAACCGGTCGAGGCCATCGATGTTGCAGCCATTGGCGATGTACTGGTAATCAACCATAACGGTGTCACGAATATATCAGCCTGGGGTGAACTGGCCACACTGAGCTGCATGAAAAGCGGTCTTTCAGGTGTTGTGATCGACGGGGCGGTAAGGGACGTCGATGATATAAGGAAGATGCACTACCCGGTTTTTGCCCGGGCACTCGTCCCTAATGCAGGTGAACCGAAGGGATTCGGGGAGATCAACACGGAGATACAGTGCTGCGGGAAGACCGTTCGTCCCGGAGACTGGATTGTGGGGGATGAGAGCGGCGTAGTGGTGATTCCCAGGGAGAGAGCATACGAGGTGGCCCGGAGAGCGATGGAGGTACGAAAAACCGAGGAGCGGGTCCGGGAGGAGATAAAGAGGGGAAGTACGCTTTCTTCGGTGTCAGAACTGATAAAATGGGAAAAGAAATGATGTAGAATTACTGGAAGGCGGAGGTCTCCATCAGGCTTCCCCCTCCCTCCAGTATAACCTTAATGGCCGATTGAATATTGTCCACCCGCAGGATGAGGACTGCGCCCTCTTTTCCGCTGTAGGCATATGAGTATTCAATATTAATCTTTCCCTCTCCAAGAATCCTGGCGATTTCATACAGGCCACCCGGGTGATCGCGCATTTTTACTGCGATGACGTCCGTGAATGCCACATTAAAGCCAAGATTGCCCAGTGTGTCATATGCGTTCCGGGGTTTGTCAACAAGCGCCCTCACTACCCCGAAACCGTCTGCTTCCGCAATACTGAAGGCCAGGATGTTAATATCCTCGTCCTGGAGGGCCCGGGCAATGGCCGCCAGCCGCCCGGGACGGTTTTCAGAAAATACCGATATCTGTTTGATGATATAGTTCTCCATTACAGCGTCCTCCTGTCTATTACCCGTTTTGCCTTTCCTTCAAACCTGGGGAGAGAGCCGGGCTCCACAAGCTCCACACCTACCGCAACATTCAGTGTACTGCGCAGGCGGTGTTCTATCTTTCTCCTTATGCTCATAAGGTCGGTGATCTTGTCTGAAAAGGCCTCCCGGCTCACTTCCACCTGGACGAGCATATTATCCAGGGCGCCTTTGCGGTCAACAATAATCATGAAATGCTGGCCAACTTCGGGGATTCCCATGAGGGCGTATTCTATCTGCGACGGGAAGACATTGATACCCCTAATGATAAGCATGTCATCGACACGGCCCGAAATCCTCTGTACGCGGGGATGGGTCCTGCCGCATGCGCATACACTGTCTTCCAGTGACGTGATATCGCCGATACGGTACCGGATTATGGGCAGGGCTTCCTTCTGGAGCATGGTTAAGACCATCTCACCCTCCTCCCCTGCAGGGAGAGACTCCCCCGTTTCAGGGTCCAGTATCTCTACATAGGCCAGGTCTCCCCATACATGGAATCCATTCTGTTCCGTGCATTCGCAGAACATCGGTCCGGAGAGCTCGCTGGTTCCATAGATGTCATAGGCCCTGATGCCCAGCCATTCCTGGATACGGTCCCGCATGGTCTCGGACCAGGGCTCAGCACCAAGGATGCCTACCCGCAGACTGGTATCATCCCTGATACTCACTCCCATCTTTTCCGCCACTTCTCCTATATGGAGCAGGTAGGATGGAGTGCAGGCGATGGCTGTGGATCTCAGGTCCTGCATCAGTTCAATCTGGCGCTCGGTGTTCCCGACGCTGGTGGGAAGGACGGTCGCACCTATCCTCTCTGCGCCGTAGTGAAGACCAAGGCCACCGGTGAAGAGGCCGTACCCGTAGCTCACCTGAATAACATCTCCTCTTCCAAGGTCGCAGGATATCAGGGCCCTTGCCAGCGAGGAAGTCCAGTTGTTGAGGTCGTTTTGTGTATATCCCACCACGGTTGGTTTGCCGGTCGTTCCTGAGGAGACATGGTATCGTACCAGGTCCTCCTGGGTTGCGGTGAATATGCGGTCCGGGTAATTGTCCCGCAGATCGCTCTTATACATGAACGGGAGCCTGGTAATGTCTGCAAGGGATTTGATATCGTCGGGATGGACGCCTGCCTCTTTCATCCGGTCATGGTAGAATGGTGAGAAACTGTAAAGCCGGTATACGAGGCTCTTGAGCAGCTTATACTGGTACCGCTTCAGATCCTCCGGAGGCATCTCCTCTATCCGTGGGTCCCATATCCGGGTCATATCTCACC
>Ga0307380_10009182_pt1 | contig 12580 bp, 10 predicted proteins | sample UN3MG_FD_202239 | JGI IMG/M metagenome (GOLD analysis project Ga0307380, IMG submission 202239) | Soil microbial communities from Risofladan, Vaasa, Finland - UN-3 | ecosystem: Environmental > Terrestrial > Soil > Coastal area > Acid sulfate soil | place: Finland: Risofladan, Vaasa | collected... | reverse complement strand
CCCTTCTCCGACAGCTGCTGGTTGGCATCGAGCAGGTCCTGGCGGACCTGCTCCATCGGCACGACGTCACCGTGCCACAGCGCCCGCGAACACCGGTCGATCACGACGTCGGGAGCTCCCTTGACCGTCATGAAGTGCGGCTCGGGGATGAGCTTGAACTCCAGGTGCGACGGCCGGTCGTGGAAGGTGGCCATGAACTTGTACTCGGAATCGAACGGCACGAGCGCGACACGCGGCAGCGTGCGACGGGTCTCCTCGGCGTCGACGCCGATCTTGGCGGCGAGCACGACGAGGGCCGCCTCCGTCGGGTCGCCGATGATCGACTCGTCGGCGGCCACGGTGGCGTCGCTGCTCAGGGCCAGTCCGAGTGCCAACGGGGTGAAGTCCGGCGTCGGCTCGCCCGCCGGGCCGAGGATGGCGCCCGTGGTCGAGTAGCCGCTGCCCTCGATCTTGTACCAGGAGCCGCCGGTCATCATCGTCACCGACGTCATCGCGTTCATGGTGAGCGTGCCGGTCTTGTCGCTGTTGATCACCGTGGTGCCGCCGAGCGTCTCGACGTCGTTCAGCGACTTGACGACCGCCTTCGATTCGGCGAGTCGCTGCGCACCCGACGACAGCATCAACTGCACGAACGTCGGCAGCCCGGTCGGGATGGCAGAGATCGCCGTGGAGATGCACAGCAGCATCAGGGTCTCGCGATCCTGATCGCGGGCGATCCCGACGATCGCGATGATCGCCACCGCTCCCCAGGCCAGGAACCCGAAGATCTTCGTGAGCCCGTCGAGTTCCACCTGGAGCGGCGACTTGGAGCGCTTCGTGGCGGTCACCATGTTGGCGATCTGGCCCATCTGGGTCGACTGGCCGGTGGCGACGACGACGAGTTCGGCGGACCCACGGGTGACCTGGGTGTTCTGGAACACGAGGTTGGTCCGATCACCGAGCGGCTGCTCGACGTCGGCGAGGGTGATGCTGTCCTTGGCGATCGGTGCCGACTCGCCCGTCAGGGACGCCTCTTGGACCTCGAGCGATGCGGAGGAGAGGATGCGAGCGTCCGCAGGAACGAGGTCGCCCGCTTCGACCAGCAGGATGTCGCCCGGTACGAGACCGACCGCGTCGACTTCTTCCACCGTGCCGTCGCGCCGCACCCTCGCCGTCGGTACCTGGAGTTGGGCGAGCGCGTCCACGCTCGCCATCGCCTTGCGTTCCTGGTTGGTGCCCATGACGACGTTGAACAGCACGAGCGCCATCACGATGGAGCCGGTCGCGATCTGACCGATCGTGAAGCTGGCGATGCTGACGATCAGCAGCATGATGTTCATCGGGTTGGCGATCTGGCCCCTGGCGATCTGCCAGGTCGTCGGCGGTGGTTCCGTCGCGACCTCGTTCTTGCCGTATGTCGTCAACCGGTTCGTGACCTCGGCCGCGTCGAGGCCCGATGTGGCGTCGACGCCGAGTCGGGCGACGGTGTCGTCGCCCGACAGCGAATACCATCGGATGGTCTCCTGTGTCGACCCGCTCGGCGGTTCGGTCGGTGGTGCGGTCATCGTCATCGTGGTGTCCTCAGCAGTCGTCAGTAGGGATCAGGGATGTGCCGCAGGGGCAGGTCCGGTTCGACGTACCCGCCTGCGGGCTGGCGACGCGGCAGCTTGATCTCCGGCCGCTCGACCTTCTCGTACGGCACGTGCGAGAGCAGATGCGAGATGATGTTGAGGCGGCCGCGCTTCTTGTCGTCGGTGTGGGCGACGTACCAGGGGGCCCACGCGGTGTCGGTGGCCGCGAACATCGCATCGCGTGCCCGCGAATAGTCGTACCAACGGCTGTACGACTTGAGGTCCATGTCCGACAGCTTCCAGATCTTGCGGGGGTCGTCGATTCGACTCTTCAGTCGGCGGGTCTGCTCGTCCGCACTGACCTCGAGCCAGTACTTGATCAGCAGGATGCCGGAGTCGACCATTGCCTTCTCGACTGCGGGTACCTGGTCGAGGAATCGCTTGGTCTGCTCCGGTGTACAGAAGCCCATCACCGGCTCGACGCCGGCTCGGTTGTACCAGCTGCGGTCGAAGATCACGACTTCGCCGGCGGCCGGGAAGTGCGAGATGTACCGCTGGATGTACATCTGCGACTTCTCACGTTCCGTTGGCGCGGGGAGCGCGACCACGCGGAAGGTGCGGGGGCTGACCCGCTCGGTGATCCGCTTGATCGTGCCTCCCTTGCCGGCGGTGTCGCGCCCTTCGAACACGATGCAGATCTTGGCGCCGCTGGCCTTGACCCACTCCTGCATCGCGACCAGCTCGCCCTGGAGGATCTCGAGTTCGGCCTCGTAGTCCTTGCGCTTGAGTTTGCCGTCGTCGTTCGGCGCAGACTCATCGCCGGCGACTGGCGCAGCGTCATGCGCATCGTGCTTCTTCGACTTCTTCTTCTTACCCATGGGACATGCTCCTTCGAACAAATGGTCGCGCCTGCGCCGAAGCGGCCGCACACGCGTACTTGATTCTTGCATCTCGCCGGTCCCGCCCCGTCGGGGGACCGATCTCGTCGACGAGCGGCAGGGAGAGTGGGCGTGCGTCTCCCAGCTCCGGTGCAGCACCGCGCATGCTCTCGTGCCTCACGCGGTGAGGAGCTTCGCCTTCTGTGCTGCGAACTCGGCGTCGGTCAACACCCCGCTCTCGCGCAGTGCGGCCAGCTTGGTCAACTCGTCGGCGGCTCCCCCGGTTCCGGCGGTCTGGCGGACGTAGGTCTGGAACTCGGCCTCGCGCTGTTGCGCGATGGCGATGTCGCGTTCGCCCATGGCTCGCCCGTTGGCGATGACGTAGATGAACACGCCGAGGAACGGCAGCAGGATCACGAAGATCGACCAGAACGCCTTGGCCCAGCCACCCATGTCCTGGCTCCGGAAGATGTCGGCGAACACTCGGAACAGCAGGATGATCCAGGCGACCCACAGGAAGAAGATCATCATGCTCCAGAACAGGCCGAGAAGCGGATAGTCGTAAGCGAGCATGGTCGCCCTCCTTGTCTCGTTGACTCGATTCGAGTGATTGCGTGCGAATCGAGGTAGCTGCCGCGTCCTGCGGCAATTGAACGGTACGACGACGATCGACCCGAAGCGTCACCCACATCGAATGATCCGGCGGCGAGCGACGAGACCGGACCGTCGTGTCCCGGTCCTCCCGCCGGCCTCACCCAGAACGAATGAAATCCGATCGGGCGCGGTTTCGGGCTGTTCGGTCATCGCTGCGGGCCATATGGTTACGCACGATCGGATCATCGGCGCAGCACCATCGACGTCCGCCCGATGGGAGGAAGCGACAACACCGGTGAAGGGAGGGCCGTCGTGAACTCAGACCATGCGGAGGCTGACGCGGACGCGACCGGACCGTCCGGCGCGAATCCGACGCCGTTGGATCCCGGCGAGCCGTCGTCGGCGATCGAACGCAACGTTCCCGGGCTCGTGTCGCTGCGGACCTACCAGCGCCGATGGCTGCGGTCGGATCTCGTCGCCGGCGTCGTGCTGGCGGCGATCCTCGTGCCACAGGGCATGGCGTACGCGGAGCTGGCGGGGCTGCCTGCAGTCAACGGGCTCTACACGACCATCGCGTGTCTCGTGGGCTACGCCCTGATGGGGCCGTCCAAGATCCTCGTACTCGGCCCCGACTCGTCGCTCGGACCGCTGATCTTCGCTGCCATCACGCCGCTCGTCATCGCTGGCGACGATCCGGCGAAAGCGATCGCACTGGCCGGCATGCTCGCGATCCTCGTCGGCCTCATCGAGATCGGCTTGGGCGTCGGCAAGCTCGGTTTCGTCGCCGACCTCCTCTCGAGCGAGGTGCAGGTCGGCTACATGAACGGGTTGGCGATCACGATCATCGTCGGTCAGCTCCCGAAGCTGAGCGGGTTCTCCACCGATGCCGACAGCTTCGTCGAGGAGGTCCGCGAGTTCGTGACGGACTTCGACCAGCGCGACGCGACCGCTCTCGCCGTCGGTCTGGTCACGCTGGCGGTACTCCTCGGCCTCCCCCGCATCACCAAGAGGATCCCGGCTGTCCTGGTCGCCGTGGTCGGCGCGACGGTCGCCACCGCCATCTTCGGATTCGACATCGGCACCGTCGGAACGCTTCCCGAGGGCCTGCCCACCCCCGAGGTGCCCTGGACCCACATCGGTGACGTCGTGCCGCTGCTGGTCGCCGCCATCGGGATCACGCTCGTCTCGCTGACCGACACGATCGCGCTGTCGACGTCGTTCAACGCTCGACGAGGCGAGCAGGTGAAGCCGAATCAGGAGATGATCGGCGTCGGATCGGCAAACATCGCCGCCGGGTTCTTCCAGGGTTTCGCCATCTCCTCGAGCAGCTCACGAACAGCGGTCGCCGAACAGTCCGGTGCCAAGAGCCAACTCGCCGGTCTCGTCGGCGCAGGAATGGTCGTACTGCTGCTGCTGTTCTTCAACGGGCTGCTCGCCGACCTGCCGAACTCGGCGCTGGCCGCGGTCGTCATCGCCGCCGCGCTCTCGTTCGTCGACTTCGGGGTGCTCGCGCGGCTGTGGCGGATCCGTCGATCCGCCGTCGTCCTGTCGGTCGTGGCCAGCGCCGGCGTGATCTTCCTCGGTGTGCTGGAGGGAATCCTCGTCGCCGTCGTGCTGTCAATCCTGCTGTTCTTCCAGCGGAACTGGTGGCCCCACGGCGAAGTGCTCGGCAAGGTGCCCGGACGCAACGGCTGGCACAGCGACAATCAGGGCGATGACCTCGTGGAAGAACCCGACGTCGTGATCTTCCGGTGGGAAGCACCCCTGTTCTTCGCGAACTCCGGCATGTTCGCCGACGCGGTCCGAGAACTCGTCAAGGAACGGCGACCGAGTTGGATCGTGCTGCAGTGCGAGGCGATCACCGACATCGACGTCACCGCCGCCGGCATGCTCGAGCGGCTCGACAACGAGCTGAATGCGAAGGGCATCCACCTCGCATTCGTCGAGCTTCGCAGCCGGCTCCATGAACTCGTGCACGACTACGGGCTCCACGAGGCGCTGGACCGTGAACACTTCTACGGCACGATCGAAGAAGCACTCGCCGACATCGAATCGAAGACCGGCCGGAAGGCGTCGCCGTCGTGAGGTATCGCCTCGCTGCTCGTCAGGAACTCGACACTCAGGCTGTGGATCGGGGCCGTCACCTTTGGGTTGACACGTCTGGGTGATGGCGCGAGCGTGGGAGCGGGGTTCGCATCGTTCGAGATGCCACCTACTCGTGGCGTCGGGTGCGAATGACGAGGAGGGGCGATGAGCGCACCAACGATTGACGAAACACGTGTCGAAGAGTTCATGGGGCAACTCGTCGGACACATGACCGGAACTGCCCTGTGTCTCGGAATCTGGCTCGGTGACGAGCTGGGTTTCTACCGAATGCTCGCGGATCGCGGAGCAATGTCGGCACATGGGCTCGCCGTGCAGAGCGAGTGCCACGAACGCCTCGTGCGCGAGTGGCTCGACAGCCAGGCAGCCGGTGGAATCCTCGTGTATGACGAGGGTGAGGACACCTACGCGCTCCCCGCCGAGCACGCGATGGCCCTCGCCGATGACGAGTCGCCTGTGTTCGTCGCTCGTGCGATGAATGCATTCGGTTCGTTGTTCCTCGACTTCGAGAAGATGAAGGAGACGTTCCGGGGAACCGGGGCGATGTCGTGGGGCGATCACCATCCGTGCCTGTTCTCCGGGACGGAATGGTTCTTCCGGACGGGGTACCGGGCACATCTCGCGAGCGAGTGGATCCCGGCACTCGACGGGATGGCCGAGCGCCTGACCGCCGGAGCACGTGTGGCCGACGTGGGATGCGGGCACGGTGCATCGATCGTCGCGATGGCAGAGGCGTTTCCGGAGGCGACCTTCACCGGCATCGACTTCCATGCACCATCGATCGAGACCGCTCGGCAACGCGTCGAGGAAGCCGGTGTCACGGGCCGCACGTCGTTCCAAGTCGCCAAGGCAACCGAGTACGACGGCACCTACGACCTGATCTGCTTCTTCGACTGCCTTCACGACATGGGTGATCCGGTGTCCGCGGCGCGCCACGCTCGCGAACATCTCGCCGACGACGGCATGGTGCTACTGGTCGAGCCGTTCGCACTGGACGACCATTCGCACAACATGACCGACAACCCGATGGCGGCGCTGCTCTACATGGCCTCCGCCGGGATCTGTGTTCCGAACTCGCTGTCGCAGGACGTCGGGCTCGGTCTCGGCGCGCAAGCGGGCGAAGCCCGATTGCGCTCCGTATTCGAGCAGGCCGGCTTCAGTCGGTTCCGGCGAGCGACCGAAACCCCGATGAACTTGATCATCGAGGCTCGTCCGTAGCACTGGCCGGGCCGTTGACTCAGACGGATCGGCCCGCGAAGGCGGCGATGATGTGAGCAGCTGCAATCCTCTGTCGTCGTCGAGGCGGCCCGCCGTCGAGTCGATCCACCCGAAGCAGATCGCCTCCTCGACGACGTCGGGATAGCGACACGTCGGTCTGCCAGTGACCGCCCTCCATGAGCACAGCCAGACGCCCAGAGCGGTGGCGTGATTCGCGTCGAGCCAGGCGCGCCACTGCGCACCGATGCGCCCGATGATCCCACCGGCATCTTGGATTCCGGCTTCCTACTCCGGCACAGATCGCACAGCCACTTGTCGATGCGTTGACCGCTCGTCACAGATCACTGCGACGTTCTGCGTTCGTCGCACTCGATGGCCGCAGCGGCGCTGGGAACCTGAGCCGGAAGCGTGGTGCGAGGGCGGACGACCCGGCCCGTGGTGACGGGTCGTGATGAACTCGGTGGGGTCGGCGCCGCCCGTAGGCGGTCGCGAGCCGAGCTGTCTCGGCGTCACCCCGGCCGATTTACCTCGTCCTGGGAGTGGGTCGTCAGCGACTCGAGATCCACCTCGAGATGGAGGGGACAATCCGCTTCCAGCCCGATGCCTGGCCCACCCGTCGCTTGGTACTTGTGGAGTACCGACGACGAGGACAAGCAGATGACGACCACCGAGATCCCGAATTCAACCGCAGCGTCGCCGTCCGGCAGTTCACCCGGGTCGATGCGACGGGTGATGACACTTCGCGACTTCCGCCTGCTGTTGACAGGCACCGCGACGTCGCTACTGGGTGACCAGTTCGCCCTGATCGCCACACCATGGCTCGCTCTCCAGTTGACCGACGACCCGCTGGCCCTGGGCATCGTGCTGGCCCTCGAGGGCCTTCCTCGCGCAGCGTTCATGCTTGTCGGTGGTGCCGTCACCGACCGGTTCGCAGCGCGGCGCGTGATGATCGTCGCCGACGTCGCCCGCGGCCTACTCACCGCAGCGATGGCCGTGGCCGTCCTCACCGGTGCGGTTCAGATGTGGATGCTGTTCGGGTTCGCGCTCGCGTTCGGGCTGATCGCAGGCTTCGCCGTCCCCGCCGAGAACAGCATCGTGCCGACCTTGGTGCGGCGCGACGACCTGCAGGCCGGGAACGCCGTGATCATGGGGGCGACCCAGATTTCCGCGTTCGTCGGACCGACGCTGGCCGGAGCGTTGATCGCCAGCTTCTCGACATCGCTGTTCGGTGTCGGACTGGCCTATGCCGTCGATGCAGCGACGTTCGCCGTCTCGGCCACGGCGTTCTCGCTCATCCGTACCCGTCCCCGCCTCGGTGCGGATGAGTCAGCGTTCTCGCTGTGGTCCTCGATTCGCGACGGTGTGCACAACGTCTGGGACGACGACGCGCTGCGCTTCGTGTTCTCGGTGCTGTTCGCGGTCAACCTGTTCGTGGTCGGACCGATCATGGTGGGGATCCCACTCGTTGCGCACCAGCGCCTTCCTCAGGGAGCGGCGGCCTTCGGCGTGCTGATGGGCGCATTCGCCATCGGGAACCTCGCTGGCTATCTCGTCGCGGGCACCGCGCCGCAGCCGTCGAGCGCGACGATGCGTGTGATCGTCCTCAGCGTGTTGGCCGCCTTCGGAGCGACGATCGCATCGCTCGGCGTGGCCACCAACCTCTGGTTCGACACGGCGCTGCTTGCCGGCCTCGGAGTCGGCAACGGCTATCTGGCCATCAGCCTCTTCACCTGGATCCAGGGCCGGACCCCTCGCGACATGCTCGGGCGCACCATGAGCCTGGTGACGTTCTGCAGTCTCGGGCTGGTTTCGATCTCGCAAGCCGGTGCCGGCACGGTCGCCCGGTGGGACCTCGATGCCCTCTTCCTGTGCTCGGGCTTCCTCGTGCTGGCCACCGCCGTCTGGAGTGCCACCAGACCAGGCCTCCGGGCGTTCACCGACAACCTCACCGCGGCCGTCGCGCCGCACTACAAGGAGCCACTCTCATGACACCGATCATGGAACACCCGATCACCGTCGAACATCTCACGAAGCGGTACGGCGATCACACCGTCGTCGACGACCTCAGCTTCACCGTCGAGCCGGGCAGGGTCACCGGATTCCTCGGCCCCAACGGCTCCGGTAAGTCCACCACGATGAAGATGATGCTCGATCTCGCCAGCGCTCGCAGCGGGCGGGTGACGATCGGCGGTCAGCGCTATCGGGACCTCACGGATCCGGCTCGAACCGTCGGTGCCATGATCGAGTCCGACGCCTTCCATCCCGGCCGAAGCGGCCGCAACCATCTCCGAATCCTGGCCGACGCGACCGGCATCCCAAGTCGCCGAGTCGACGAAGTCCTCGAAGAAGTCGGCTTGACCGATGCCGCTCGCCGCAACGCAGGTGGCTACTCGCTCGGGATGCGGCAACGCCTCGGCCTCGCCGCTGCACTCCTCGGCGAACCACCGGTCCTGATCCTCGACGAACCCGGCAACGGTCTCGACCCCGAAGGCATCCGGACACTTCGCGACCGCCTCCGAGCCCAAGCGGCCGGCGGTGGCACGGTGTTCGTGTCGAGCCACCTCCTCGACGAAGTCGGGCACCTCGCCGACGACGTCATCGTCATCAACAAGGGCCGGCTCGTCGCACAGGGTTCGCTGGACGAGCTCCAACAGGCTGCATCGCTCGTGCGAACCGTCGACCCAGGTCGACTCGCCGCCGTGCTCGATCAGGCCGGCGCCTCCACCGAGGCTCACGGACCGGACAGCCTCATCGTCCGCAACATGCCGACCGACGAAATCGGCGACCGAGCCTTCGCAGCCGGCGTCGCGCTCCATGAACTGTCACCCCGTGCGGGATCACTCGAGGAGCTCTTCCTCAGCTGGACCGCCACCCAGTCCGTCGACCAGGAGGTCACACCGTCATGAACACCATCCGGCTCATCCAATCCGAGCTCCGCAAGCTCACCTCGACCAAGATGCCCTGGGCATTCCTCGCCGTACTCGCCGCGTTGGCCGGGATCAACGCATTCGCCGTGGTCGCCGGGACCGACTTCGACGGCAGCAAGGCCTTCATCGCCACCGAAGCCGACCAACAGTCGCTCATTGCATTCGCTGCGAACGCGTTCGCCATCGCCGGGCTGTTCGGTGCCATCGCCGCCGCACGCGAGTACGGGCACCACACCGTCGTTCCCACCTTCCTCGCCGAACCTCGCCGACATCGAGCAGTACTCTCCCAGTTCAGTGCGATCGGTCTGGGCGGTGGCGTCCTCGGACTCGTCGGCGCCGGACTCACCGCCGCTGCCGTCGCCGTGGCCCTCCCGGCCACCGACTACGGCTTTCTCGTCTCGACCGGCAACCTCACCCGTGTGCTGGCTGCATCAATGTTGGCTGGAGTGGCAGGGGCGATCCTTGGGGCCGGGATCGGAACGCTCGTGCGCAATGTCGGCGGAGCGGTCACCGGTGTCGTACTCGTCCTGCTGATTGCGCCGCCTCTCGTCGTCCAGCTCGCCAGCGGCACCGCATCCTGGATGCCCAGCGTCCTCGCCAACGTCCTGTCCGGTGTCGGCAACGACGTCGTTCCCGCCGCAGCCGTCGCCGCGATGGCGGTGTGGGCGGTCGTTCCCGCTGCGGCTGGCCTGATCGCCGTGGAACGCCGAGACGTCGACTGAATCCGGTCCGTTCACAGCAGCTGGATCGATTCGATGGCAGCCGGTCTCTCCCCCGTGCGATGGAGACCCGATCCCCACCCGAGAGGGTCCCCGGCATCCCAGCCCAGGTCTACTGTGATCTGTAGCCATGCACGCCGTTAGCCAACAGCGCGAGGTCATCTCACCGGCCACTCACCCTCGACGCGCGCTGCTCGGGTGGTTCGACCCTGGCGAACCACACATCACTCGCGGGCCGTTCAGCCGCTGGCCCCGCACGACCGACTTCGCGCTCGCCGTCGTCGTCTTCGCATCGTCGTTGGTGGCCGTGGCCGCCAGCGCACTCGGCGACGGCGAGAGCTTCACGGTCGACTCGATCGGTGACCGACCGGCCGGCGCGATCGCCATGCTGGCCGGCGCCGCCGTCGCTCTGCTGTGGAGGCGTCGGCATCCGGTGGCCGTCGCGGCTGTTGTGATGGCGATCATGGTCGGGTGGGCGATCGCCGGCTACGGCGACGGCCAGGACCTCGCCCTCGTCGTCGCGGTCTATTCGGTCGGCCGGTACACCGCGGATCACCGCTCCAGCTTGGTCACCGTCGCCGCGGTGGTGACCGTGAGCCTGCTCGACACCATCGTCGACACCAACCAACGCATCGACATCGCCCCTGCGATCCTCCTGGGTGCGCTCCCGTGGTACCTGGGTCGCCGGGTCCGCAACCGCGGCGATTACGTGGCCCTGCTCCAAGAGCGCGCCGAGCGGTTGCAGGCCGACCAACTCGCTCGGGCGCGCCAAGCCGTCGTTGACGAGCGGTCGCGCATCGCCCGCGAGTTGCACGACGTCGTCGCCCACCAGGTTTCGATGATGACCGTCCAGGCCGGCGCAGCCAAGACCATCGCCCGCGACGACCTCGACGCTGCTGTCGACGCGATGGGTGATGTCGAACGCGCCGGTCGCCAAGCGCTCGGCGAGCTCCGCCATCTTCTCGGCGTCTTGCGCCCCGACACCTCGGACAGCGACGACCTCGGCCCTCAACCGGGGCTCTCCGGCATCCCCGATCTGGCCGATGAACTCACCCGCACCGGTGCCGACGTCTCCCTCACGATGGCGCCTACCCCCACTGGCCTCTCCGCCCCCGTCGACCTGTCCGCCTACCGCATCGTCCAGGAATCGCTCACCAACGTCGTCAAGCACGCCGGCCCCCATCCCACCGTCCACCTCACCGTCGGCCTCGACGACGACGGACTCGTGATCGACATCGTCAACACTGTCGCCCCGTCTGGTCGTCGCGGGGCTGCGCCCGGACTGCCTGAGTCCGGATACGGCATCGCCGGCATGCGCGAACGCGCCGCGCTGCTCGGCGGCACCTTGACCGCCGAACCCCAACCACCCAACCGTTTCCGTGTCAGGGCCCACATCCCCCTCGAAATGGACAGGACATGACCATCCGCGTCGCCGTCGTCGATGACCAGGCCCTTGTGCGTCGCGGCTTCGCGATGGTCCTCGGGTACCAGCCCGACATCGAGGTCGTCGCTGAAGCGGGAAACGGCTCCGAAGCCATCGAGGTCGTCCGCCAACACCGACCCGACGTCGTCCTGATGGACATCCGCATGCCGGAAATGGACGGCCTGGCAGCCACCGCAGCGATCCTCGAACAATCCGACTGGCCCCTCAAGGTCATCATCCTCACGACCTTCGACCCCGACGAGTACGTCTACCGGGCCCTCCAGGCCGGCGCCAGCGGCTTCGTCCTCAAGGACATCCCACCAGAAGAACTCGCCCCTGCCGTACGCACCGTCGCCGGCGGAGGCGCGCTGCTCGACCCCACCATCACTCGTCGCCTCATCGCAAGCTTCGCCCAGACTCTCGCTGCCGACACCGCCACCAGCCGACGACTCGACACGCTCACCGACCGCGAACGCGAGGTCCTCACCCAACTCGCAACAGGTGCCAGCAACGCCGAGATCTCCGACGCGCTCTACATCGGAGCCGCCACGGTCAAGAGCCATGTCTCCAGCATCCTGACCAAACTCGGGCTGCGAGACCGCTCCCAGGCCGTCGTCTTCGCCTACGAGAGCGGCCTCGTTGCCCCCGGCCACCACGACATCGGACACTGAGCTCAAGCCATCGCAGAGGTGCGCCTCGAGGCGAGGTCCTCGATGTCGGTGATGCGGACAGGTGTGGCGGCGACGCAGTGGTCGCCGTCCCAGTGGGAGAACACGATCAGTTCACGCGATGCGTGCCAGGTGACGCGGAGGAATTCGTCGGGTCCGAGTGCTTGCGGCACCAGGACTCGCTGTCGCTCGTTGTTCCCCGTGATCCCCACGCGACCACATTCGTCGCTGGCAGACCGTCCGTCGACCTCGCGCTCACAGGGGGTTTCGTCATCCGGCGCGGCATGGTGTCGATCATGAACCGGGACTGCACAGGGACTGCACACGATCGGCGTCCGGTTTGGTGATACATCGCTGATACTTCGATGCATCACCGGAGCGCATCACGCCTGTGCACACTGGGTGGAGACGATGGGAATCGAACCCACGACCCCCTGCTTGCAAAGCAGGTGCTCTAGCCAACTGAGCTACGTCCCCGAAGGGATGTCCCCCGAAAGGAA
>Ga0307380_10009180_pt1 | contig 12581 bp, 11 predicted proteins | sample UN3MG_FD_202239 | JGI IMG/M metagenome (GOLD analysis project Ga0307380, IMG submission 202239) | Soil microbial communities from Risofladan, Vaasa, Finland - UN-3 | ecosystem: Environmental > Terrestrial > Soil > Coastal area > Acid sulfate soil | place: Finland: Risofladan, Vaasa | collected... | reverse complement strand
CCTCTCCGAGTTCTTCGGCGATACGTCTCGAAACGGTCATTGCAGCAATTCTTCTGGGCTGGGTGCAGCCGATTTTTCCATCGATTCCGCGGCCTGCGGCAAGGCAGAATTTCGGTATCTGGGTGGTCTTCCCGGAACCGGTCTCACCCGATATGATGATCACCTGATTTTTCGAGATCGACGCTATTATTTGATCTTTTTTGGCCAGGATGGGGAGGGCATGGTTATAGACGGGTTCCGGCCGGTTTGCTCGGCGCCACAATCTTTTTTTCACAGATGTTTGAAGCTTTTTTTCAAGACCGACCAGCCGTTTGTTTATCCGTTCATCAGACGGCGATTGGGCCGTCCATCGTTTAATGCGCATTATTTCACGCCGGATGGTATGTCTGTCTGCAGTCAGGGCTTCGGGTAAAAGGGATTCGATTTTTTTTAACATTTTTTATTCTTACATTGAGAACATGGCCCTTCCTCCCATAGCGGGATTTTCGATGGGCCAGGCCTGTCCCGCATTGCGGGGGTCAGAAATAATGGCTTTGCCTTGGAGTTTTATGTCTAAAATCACAAATTCCAAGCACCAAAAAACAAATAAATCCCAAATACCAAGCACCAAATCTCAAGGAAATCCCCATGTAAGTTATGCTGAATTGGAAATTGTTTGATATTTGTAATTTGATATTTGTAATTTTAATAATTCAATGGGAGTCTACGCCATCTATAGTGCAAAATAGAAAGAAGCGGGGTGCGTGTCAAGTGAACATGGAAAACTGCCGTGGACGGAAGACCGAAACAAAACATTTGAACTTCTGTTTCTCATATGTTAATTAAATATAAGCGTAGAATATCATAAAGAAAAGACGCATCTGCATCATTGGTAAATATATCGCGTCGCCGAACGATTGTATTACCCTAAGATGGATTTAAACGTTCTGTTCTGCAACCCGACATGGGAGGACCTTTTAGATGGTCAAAATCGCTCTTGAAAATCCCCAGGCTTTTTCAGAGATCATCACCCACAACGAAAGAATGCTCTTGGTCTTTAAATATATTGAGTCCATTGCACTGTCGTCTCAACCGATTCTCATCACCGGGGAGACCGGGGTGGGCAAAGAGTTGATTGCAAGATCGATTCATACGCTCAGCAAGCTTAAAGGACGCTTCGCAGCGGTTAATGTGGCCGGACTTGACGACAACGTATTTTCAGATACCCTTTTCGGGCATATCAAAGGGGCGTTTACGGGTGCTGACCAGGATCGCAGGGGTTTAATAGAGCGGGCGTTGGGCGGAACGCTTTTTCTGGATGAGATCGGCGACTTGAACCCTGCGTCTCAGATAAAATTGCTGCGGCTCCTCCAAGAAGGCGAATACCTGCCACTGGGACAGGATGAGGTCGAGCAGACCAATGTTCGTATTGTGGCTTCCACCAATGAAAATCTCTGGCCGCTTCAGAAAAATGGCAAGTTTCGAAAAGACCTTAACTTTAGACTCAGAACGCATCATATTCATATGCTCCCTTTGCGCGAGCGTATGGACGATATTCCGCTTTTGGTGCGTCATTTCCTGGAAAAATCCGCAGATGCACTCCAGAAAAAAGTGCCGACGCCGCCCAAGGAATTGTATGAACTTTTGGCGACATATTCTTTTCCCGGGAATGTGAGAGAGCTGGAGTCCATGATTCATGATGCCGTAAGTATCCATTCCGCCAAAATGCTCTCTTTGGATTCGTTCAAGCTGCATATAACCCGAACCCAAGAGAACTTGAAAGACATCACAGCGGTTGAACCGGAACATCCTCTGCCCGTTACATTCGGAGAAAAACTGCCCACCATAAAGCAAGCCACCCAAATGCTTGTGACAGAGGCGATGAAACGGGCCAATGGCAACCAGACCCTTGCGGCCAATTTGTTGGGGATTTCGCGTCAGGCGTTGAGCAAGCGTATTAAACGTTCTGCTTAAGGGCCTTTTTGAGCGCTGCTTTATGAAATTCGCCGGCCAGATGCACCGGACTTTTACCTGAGATGGGATCCCAGCCCGAAGGGTTTGCCACGCAGAAGTATTGTACATCAAGGCCGATGCGCACCAGAGCTTCTTCTGCAGGAAGGTCTTTAACGCGCGTCGCCGCCTCCCAGGTTGCGCCGCAGGGCGCCCCGCGCAGTACCTTGATTTGACGGATATTTCCTTGGACGACCTTTACGGCAAACTCCGGGGTTCCAAACATGTCTCCATAACGGCCCAGGCAGACCTGCCGGGAGAGGCCGCATCAGGTGGGGGGTGTAAATGTACCTTTGACCCGCAATTTTTTCCCCGAGGCGACCACGGGTATCTTTTTGCTCTGACACACCATGGATAGGTCAAACGAAAGGTCCGGATGTTTCAAATAATCCAGAACCAGATCTGTACGGATATCCTGTGGGATGAATTCGCCGGCATCCTCGATAATTGGCGGCATAGACACATTGATGGATACGATGTCAATGTCAAAAAGGCCGTCACCGTATCGCCGGATGCCCGCTATTTTTTTTTCACCGCTTCCATTTTGCTGAAAAACCAGAATGCGTTGGGTTTTGACGGACGGTTTTTGCGGCTGTTCCTTTAATTTTCTGTTGTTTGACCATTCAAAATCGTTCATTTTATACCCTCAGCCGATTCGATCTTTTCGAGTCTTTTTTCAAATACGGCTTTTTTTTGCTCAAAAGCGCTGGTCGATCGTTCAAGTTCATCAAAGAATTTGTCGATCACTGACCGGCAGCTGTGGATTGACTGTGAAAGTGCCGCAATTTTGTCTCCATCCCGGGCCTGTGAAGCGGCCTGCATTGCAGCGGAGAGTTCATCGATCCGCTTTTCATGTTTTACGATGGTGTTCTCGGCCTTTAAAATGCGTTGTTCCAGGGGGTTGAGTTCCTTGGCCCGTTCATTGATTAATTTAGAGCGTCTACGCCGCATCTCTTTTTTTGTCAACTTAAAACAGGCTTTTTCTTTATCCCCGCCGGCGGCTTCAGGTCCTGAGATTTGCCCTTCACGCTTCCATCCTTCTTTGTCCAGAAACTCCTGGTAGCTCCCTTCGAATACATATGCACCGCCATTTTGAAATACGATGAGGCGCTCGGCAAGGGCATGTAAAAACATCTCATTGTGCGTAACCATAATCACGGTGCCGTCGAAATTGTCGATGGCGGCAAGCATGGCATCGCACGATTCCATATCAAGATGGTTGGTAGGCTCATCTAAAAGCAAGAGATTCAGAGGTGTTACAAGGAGTTTACCCAGCATGACCCTGCTTTTTTCCCCACCGGAAAGAACACCGACTTTTTTTAAAGCCGCATTGCCTTCGAACATCATTGCGCCGCAAATATTCCTTGCGAACTGCCGGTCGACATCCGGATGTGAAAAAAGGATTTCTTCTTCCACCGTTCGGGTGTCCACAAGGTTTTTGACGTTCGTCTGTTCAAAAAATCCTTTTTTAACCGTTGGACTCCAGACGATTTCTCCGGTCTGAGGTCTGAGTACCCCTGACAGAAGTTTTAAAAGTGTTGTTTTGCCTTTACCGTTGTCCCCCACAACACAGATGCGTTCCCGGGCGTTAACGGCGAGATTTAAATTTTTAACCAGCGGTTTCTTTGGATCGTAAGAAAAAGAAGCATTTCGGATACGCATAACATTCTTTTTATGAAAAGGGAAGCTTTTAAAAGAAAAATCAAGGGTTTTTAACGTTTCCAGCTTTTCCTTTTCCCCCATTTTGCTCAATGTCTTGATGCGGGACTGCACCAGATTTGCAAGCCTTGCTTTGGCTCTGAAGCGGTTGATAAACTGCTCGATCTCCTTGCGGCGACGCGCATCGTTCATCCGGGTTTTTTCAAATATTTCCTCGTCCTGGGCGATCTGTGCATAATATTTTTCGGTGTTGCCGGCCAGTTTGCGGATTTTTCTGCGGTGAATTCCGAAGGTGTGCGTAATAACTTTGTCCATCAGCCCCCGGTTGTGAGTGATGAGCATCAACTCACGCGGCCATTTGATTAAAAACCGTTCGACCCAGCGTATGGAAGTGATGTCAAGGTAATTGGTGGGCTCATCCAGCAGCAGCATGTCGGGTTCTGAGAGGAGGACCTTGGCAAGGTTCAGGCGTACCTGAAGTCCGCCTGAAAATTCTTCAGGGTGCCGTTTAAGATCATCGGTGTAAAATCCAAGTCCTGCAAGTATTTTTTCAGCTTTCCAGTGGTGATCCCTTTGTTCGTCGAGAAGGCCGGTCATGGCTTCTGCAAGGATCGTATCTTTGGTAAATTTGAGCTCTTGGCGAACGTAACCGATACGATAATGCTTCGGGACGACGATTTTTCCTGCATCTGGATGCTCTTGGCCGGTTATGAGCCGAAAGAGGGTTGTTTTTCCGTGTCCGTTGCGTCCGACGATTCCGATTTTTTCTTTGGGGTTCAGCTTAAAACTTATACCATCAAAGAGTACCTGGCGATCATAGCTCTTTGTAAGATTTTCTATGTGAATCATATTTCATTGTGTGTTCAGTGTATTTATTTCTGGTCGTCGCTCCAGAGGGGGGTATGACCAAAGCGTTCAAACCACCACTCTTCTGCGGACAGATAATTCCTGACTTCTCCTTTTGAAAATGAGAATCTATAATTTTTACAGTAATCATTGATCGTTCGATATGCAGCAATAATCTTTGTTGTCATCTCTTTGCATTTTTCCCGATTCGCAGTGCAGCTGTCCGGATGCCATTTTCGGATGAGGGCCCGGTAGGCGGACCTGATTTCTTCCATGGTTGCCTGTTCAGGTAATCCCAACACCGTTCGTGCTTCATGGATTTGTCGATATTTTTTTATTGTGTAACTGATGGTGGACCCTCTGTTCCGGTGTTAATGGTCTTTTTCAGACTCACGCCGGTCATCCCAGGCAATTTTGTCCCTGGACTCCATGGCCCGTTCCATGACCCGTCCGACCATATCCATAAGCTGGGGACCTTTACCCAAGCCCATAAAATCCGCTTCCCTTTGAATGATTTTATCAAGAATAACAATATCTTTTACCTTCCTCAGCCGGCCACGGGCGCGAACGACCACTTTCAAAAGCTGCAGGAGCGACAGCAGGTTGGGCCGGCTTATCTCCAAACGATAAATTTCCGACTCAGGTGCGCCGTATTCATTCAAAGCACTGATGATCACCGATCGGGCGACACTCCCGCCCACCAGGGACAGGAAGATGTAGATTTCTCTTTCCAAAGCCAGTAGAAATCGGAGGGGCATCGGAGGGGCATCCGAACCTCCGGGATCGAGGGCCTGTTTGAGACAGATATGGATGGTTTTGATCTTTTCGAAAAAATTCTCCTCATGGTCATCGATTATTTTTGAAGCTGTACCCGTGGCATCGCGATCCAGACCTTCTTCCACCAACAGGACTTCTTCAGGCGTAACTTCAATGTCATGCATCAGCTCTTTGTTATACTTGCGGACAAGAATACTTGATAGCATCACGGCATTCCTGTCTGAAAAGCTTATTTCTCCTGGATTGCTGAGAAAATCTGCGACCAGTGTCTGAATGGCTTTCTGGGGCTGTTTCATTCGGGCAATCAGCAACTGGAGGGAGTTCAAAAAGGCGACCCGGTCTGTTCGATGGGGTGTTTCTTTGAGATAGTGCCATAAAAACTCGAATATTTTTCTTTCGTGTTTTTCGAATTCGGGAATATTTCTTTCAAATCCGGCCTTGATAAAACGTCCCTGAAGATCAAAACATCCTTTTAACAACCGGATCAGTTCCTTTGCATCCCGGGGTGTGATGTCAAAATCTTTTCCGATGGTTTCATAATCCTGGTCGTCAAAGTCGACATCCTGAAATATCATGGCCTTCATTTTTCTTCTGGCCACGGAACGTCCCTTGAAAAAGGTGATCATTTTATAGAATTTTTCATGCATCTGCCGCGCAATCGTCTTTTCTTCTCCGGATTCTCGGCCGACTTGAGTGCCCACAAACAGCTTGTCGTAAACATCATCTCGCACCAATTCAAGGCGCATCTCGATATTGTCCAGCACCTCGTTTTCAATCCCCGGATCTTCGGATTGTTCTTCGATGCAATATAGAAGATCCGAAGCCGACTCGAGCCGATGTTCAAGACGGGATGAATCTATTTCTGCAAAATCATTTCCATAAACGCTTTCTACAACCTGGGCCTCTCGATAGGGTGCGCCGTGGGATATGGCCATGGCCAGCCGTGTAACCTGCAGTTTTTCCTTTGTTACCGGAGCCTTTTCATCTATGGTCCCGTCATAAGTGTTGTCCAGCATCAGATGCTGAACATTGTTTATTTCCAGGGGAGGGCGGATCAGCTTCCCCTGAAGTTCACGGATGCCGAACAGGGCATTGTAAACATTCACGAACTGATTCCCGGAAGGCGTCAACGCCGATTTTTCCATCCATGCATTCACCTTTGTTATCAAGTCCCGGAGCGTTGCTTGCTTCAACCCGTTTAATCCGGCCACCAGTGTGAGGTTCGGGTCCGGCCGGCCCCTTTCATCTTCGATGACGGGCAGAGACATTTTTTTGCCGTCTTTTTCGATGACAATAAGAGAATTCGATTCCAAGGCTGTTTTGAATTGGGAAAGGATGCACAGGGAGGTTCTGATACGGTCAAATTCCTTGGTCGATTCCTTGGGGAATTTTAAATAGAGATTACTGACATCACGGGCCGAAAAGATTTCGAAAGCTTTGATCATTCCCTGTGTGAGGGATTCGGTGGCGGCCCCCAAACGTTTTGTCATTTTATAGGCGGTATCCACATCGACATTGATATTCCCGAACCCAATCACATAATCCATTCTTTCATGCACACCACAATTGGGCGTCTGCCCCCGGAATCGAATAAAAATATTTTTATCGCGGTGGGATTTTTTAGAAAGAAGGGAAAGAATCTCTAAAAATCTGATAAAAGGATCGTTGGCGATCCGTGCATTCTGTAGAAAACGCGCATCGTTTAAAAAATCGCCGAGCAGTTGGGTCAGTTCCAGGAGGAGGGCTCGCTGGACATCGAGCTCTTTTTCTTTTGCCAGCAGCCCATCGGCGAGGCGGTCTTCATAGGCCGTCTTTCGTTGAGTCCTGTCGATTCCCCCAAGTTCTTGGAAAAGTCTTTCAGCTTCCTCGTCGAGCATGTTATTTTTTCCCGCCATTGGAATATATAACCCTTCTAAAAAATTTTTAAATAGCTTCTATCCATCTCCAAGTCGCTGAATCCCAGACTTTCGGAAAAACAGAAACACATCCACCAGTTGTTTCCCGACCCAACGTTTTCCAGCTTGATTCAAAGTGAAGTGTTTGAAAAAACAGAATGTATCGCCAAAACAGTGAAGCATAATCACCATTGGAAGTCAACTGCCATAATGACTTGACAAAAACAGGATAAAAACGTAATTTTTTAGAAAAAAGAGGTAATTTTCCTGCATGATAAAGCGTTTATTAGAGTTGCAAATTTTTATTTATATCGGGCTGTTGATTGTAAAGATCCTATCCGCAACGTACACCATCAAAATTATCGGACCGGAGATCGAAAAAAACATCCTCAAAAAGAAGCAGGTCCCGATTTATGCGTCATGGCATCAGAGATTTTTCCCGGGAATTACCCTTTTTGCTACCCGGAAGCCCATTTCAATCATGATCAGCCAGAGCCGGGACGGAGAACTCATTTCAAGAATTGTCAACCGCCTTGGCTGGCGCCCGGTCAGAGGCTCTTCATCACGGGGGGGGCGTCATGCGTTAAGGGAAATTAACACACTGATTCATAAAGGTTATAGAGTCGGTCATATCGTCGACGGTCCCAGAGGGCCATTGGGAATTGTCAAACCCGGACTGCTTATTATTGCGCAGCTTTCCGGAATGCCCATTATACCCACCATTACCTCTGCCGAAAGAAAATGGGCTTTCAACAGTTGGGACCGGTTTATGATACCCAAACCGTTTTCCCGGGTCATTTTCAGATTCGGAGATGAAATCTACGTCCCCAGAAACCTGCAGGGGGCTGCATTCGAGGAGAAGCGATCTTCCATTGAGAACACCTTGAAAAAATTATATGCTGAAACAGATTCCCTGTGGAAAGATCCGGTGAAAGTTCATCGATTGTATAACACCTAAAATGATTTTCAAAAATGTATTCTCATCAGATCGTTAAAGCGGGTCGTAATAATAGTTGCGGTTCCTGGATGCATATGGGAAATGGATCAGTTCGCCAAGGGTTAGACATCCGGGTTCAACGGGACAGGACGTTTTGCCCCGGACGGTCCCGGGTTTAATGACCCTGGCGTTGATGTCCATGCCCAACAGTTTTGCAATTCGATTGACCTCCTCCACAAACCGCTCGTTGTTATGGCTGGTTTCCCCCACCCACCCACCGGTCTGATGAATCCTTTGGTGAATCATCTCATGTAAAAGAACATCTCCGGCCTTTCTTTTATTAAAATGACGAAATCTCCATTTGAGATCGTTTGTGGGATAGATCGGCCGCATTAAATATTTATGTAAACAAATGAGATTTTCAGTTCCAGAATAATAGCCCAGGCTCCGGTCGTTGGGTGTTGATCCCCAAATGATCTTGCCGGCGATATTCTCTCGATTGAAAAAGGTCTCATTCAACGTTTTCCATTCGTCAAAAGCCCAGGCACCAAAGTCCCCGAATAATTTTTTGCCCGTTTTTTTCAGGTCAGCGAATGGGGTCATAATTCAAGGATAAAATCGGTAATATACGGGTTTCCCAATACATGATCGGCATGGCCATGGGTGTTCAGAATATATTTGACCCTGAGCCCTTCTGTTTGAATTAAGGTTAAAAGTTTGTCTTCATCTCCGGCTGGATCGATAATAACCGAATGGCGCGTCTGCAGGCATGCGACCAGATAGGTTAAGACCTGAAACGGCCCCACGGGAATCTGCTTGATCGATATTTTACGCATTTCAAAGGTCTCGGTCGGAAAGGACAGCAAAATCAGAGCATGTGAAACAATACGGCTCGGTACCATGCCCTGCATCTCCCCGCTAGTGCGGGATCTTACGATCGGCAAACTCGACAATCGCTCAAATTAGGTATGATATATCTCAATCCGGGTTCGGCTACTCCACAAACAGTTTCTGCCCCGGGAAAATATTACTCCTGGGTGTTAAACGGTTGATATGAAGAAATCGTTCCAAGGGCATTTTGTACAGCTGGGCGATCTGAAAAGGCGTGTCACCGTGTTTGACCCGATAGATCTTTAAATTCTCAGTGGCCGCTTTTTCGGATGTGTAACCCGGGATCTTTAAAACCTGTCCGATATGCAGACGTGTGGTGGACAGGTTATTTAGTTCCTGGATCTTTTTTGTTGTCGTGTCGTATCGCTTTGCAATGATCCAGAGTGAATCACCACTTCTTACAACATGGCTTGACGGGACTCCATGTTGGGTCTGAGTGTACGTTTTCGATGGGTAAACAACGGTGCCCTTGCTGGGTATTTTCAGCGTTTTCCCCGCAACGATGAGATTTGATCGGTACAGGTTGTTGGCGCGTTTGATGCGGTTGACGCTGGTATGGTATTGTCTGGCAATGGTGGAAAGGCTTTCGCCGGGTCTGATTCGGTGATACACATACGCACGTTGGGGCGGATATGAAACCGGTATTTTTTCCAGTTCTGCAAGAAGCAGGTCTCCTTTGCCCGGAGGAACCCTGAGGGGGTATTGATCCTGGGGAAGGATCTGATAGCGGAGCTCGGGATTGAGTTCTACCAGTGTTTTTAAAGGGATGTCGATCTCTGTGGCAACATTTTTAAGATGGACCTGTTTGGATAGGGTGACGGTTTCAAATTCCAACGGCGCATCCAGGGATATTGAATCGAGACCGTATTTTTCCTTATTTTGAATGATATGAAGCGTGGCAATAAATCTGGGTACATATCTTGCGGTTTCCAGAGGAAGACGTTCATAAAGATCCCAGAAATTGTCAAGGTAGTTTATATTCTGGGTCCGTATTACCCGAAGTACCTTTCCTTCCCCGCAATTGTAGGCAGCCAGAACCGTTGACCAGTCCCCGAATATTTGATGCAGCTCTTTTAAATAGGCGATGGCAGCTTGGGTCGATTTAACCGGATCGATCCTTTCATCGATGAATTTGTCCCGGTTGAGACCGAACTTGTATCCGGTTGAAGGAATGAACTGCCACATTCCAAGGGCTCTGGCCTTTGAAAGCGCATTGACCTTGAAGCCACTTTCAATCAAAGGGAGCCATGACAATTCAACCGGAAGACCGGCTTCTTTAAGGGCCGATACAATCTGTGCGTGATACTTTCCCGATCGCTTATAGGATTCAATGAAAAAATTTTTTTCACTGTTTTGGGTAAATCGGGTGATTTCTTTCTGGACATGTTTGTTCATCACCAGGGGTATGGCATTGTAATTGCCATTGATAACGATATTTCGGGATGCATAAATTTCAAGAATACGTTTTGCAATCATAAAACGCAGATCTTCTTTCTGCTGAATGAGTTTGTCGGAGTCATCGGTTTCTATGCCCAGGATCAATGCGTAAGCATGGTCTAAAGCTTCAAGGGCGTTTTCAAGTTCTCCTTTTTGCCAAAAATCCTGGGCTGCCTGACAAAAAACAAGGGCTTCATCCAAAACAGGTTGTATTTTTTCCCCTGAGAGAGAATTTTCTGCTATACTATTTCCATTTTTTATTTTATGATTGGAATCTGAAGATTCTGTATTATCTTCTGAAACGGAAGAATCCACAGGCAGGGATTTTTGATCTCCGGGGTCGACATTTTCGGATGGTTCTGCAAGCTCATCAGCACCTGTCGGGTCTGACCCCGAATTTTCGTTCTCCTCAAAACTTTTTTGACCGTTAAGGTCAGCTGAGTCGGGCGATTTTGAAGGATCCGGCATGGTTTCGTGATCCGATACATAAACGCCGTTTTGTGAAACGGACTTTTTATGGACAGGCTGTACGCATCCGCCTATGAGGAAAAATAGAAAAACAGGCAGAAAAAGAACTCGCGATTTTATCAAATTAAACTCCTCGATTCAATGGTTTGCAGGATGAAAAATTAGAGAAACCCGGGTTTAAATGGGTTGATGTTCGAATACACAACTATAAACGTTCTTGTCAAGGCTTTATCCAGTTGACAACGCGATAAACGTTTTATCCCTGGGCGTTTCCCGTATGGAACCCAATCCTTTGAGCATTCATCTTCGGACGGTTGCCTGAATTGTGAATGCCGGATTTTGAAAAAAGCGTTGTATGATTAATTTTCAAATAGATAAGGACCGTTTCATTATTCAGGGATTAATTCAGATGGTCTCGTAAAATGGTCGGTTGTCCGGCGATTTATGGGACCATATTTTTTCTTGCTTTTATGGTATTATAGTAGTAGCAAATTGCATGCCATTGGATGGCGATTTATGGGCCATGAAAAAAATGTTGTAATAACAACCACATACGAATCCGCTCATTATGTCGGGCGGGTAATAAAACAAAATTTTGCCAATAATTTAATCGGTTATGACAAAATATGACAAAATAATGACTATGGCTTTTAATCAGCCGATTTTCGCTAAAAATAATAGAAAAAAGCAGTATTTTAAATAAATATCGATATAATTATAAATATTGACCTAAATTTGGTCATATTTCCGGATAATCAGGATTGCCAATTGTTTAAGAACTAAGTATAAAAAATGGTTTTAATAGAAAACAATATCCATGAAATTAACTGACGTCTCAAAGAATGAGGAGTTTGTTTACCAAGCAATCCATATTAATTCCGTACTGAAAAACGAAAATTTTCGAATGTGCTGCCAGAGTAGCTCAGTTGGTAGAGCGCCTCACTTGTAATGAGGATGTCGCGGGTTCGACTCCTGTCTCTGGCTCCATATGTAAAAAATATCTTTCAGGTGGGGTTCCCGAGTGGTCAAAGGGAACAGACTGTAAATCTGTCGGCGAAGCCTTCGGAGGTTCAAATCCTCCCCCCACCACCATCCTCAATGTAAGTCGGTTGTAGGAGATTTCGGTTTGTTTGCCGGGATCGAAAAAGACTACATGGCTTCCTGCATGACTTTTGCTGCGCTTTTTGAGGGGACTTGTTGTTGACGATGTTGGATTTTTCAAGGTTATAATTTTAGTGAAATACAAGCGGGAGTAGCTCAGTTGGTAGAGCGCTAGCCTTCCAAGCTGGATGTCGCGAGTTCGAGTCTCGTCTCCCGCTCCAGAGTGAACGTTAACCGTCATCAAGCAGCCGCATAAAATTAAAAAGGCGTGCCCACGTAGCTCAGTCGGTAGAGCGCTTCCTTGGTAAGGAAGAGGTTCACCGGTTCGATTCCGGTCGTGGGCTCCAGTATTGTCGGTGGCATAACCGATCTCAACAGGCCTTGAAAGGTATTAACGTCGTTTTAAAAATAAGCAGATAAAAAAATCAATTCCAAAACTCATGGGAGGATCTCGAAGATGGCGAAGCAAAAGTTTGAGAGGACCAAGCCGCATGTAAATGTGGGCACGATAGGTCATATAGATCACGGGAAGACGACCTTGACGGCGGCGATAACCAAGCACATGGGCTTTAAGGGGATGG
>Ga0307380_10009177_pt1 | contig 12584 bp, 9 predicted proteins | sample UN3MG_FD_202239 | JGI IMG/M metagenome (GOLD analysis project Ga0307380, IMG submission 202239) | Soil microbial communities from Risofladan, Vaasa, Finland - UN-3 | ecosystem: Environmental > Terrestrial > Soil > Coastal area > Acid sulfate soil | place: Finland: Risofladan, Vaasa | collected... | reverse complement strand
CGATGTTCTCGGCTCTGATCGAGGAGAAGGGCATCGTCGGCGCGGTCGATGCGATGGCGGAGGACTTTAACTCCCTGAAGGAGAGCCTCACCGAGTCGCTCGGCGAGGCCGGGATGGAAGCCATCCTTGGGTCGTTCGGTGCAGCATTCGACACGATCAACGACGAGCACCTCCGCCCGCTGTTCGAGGGCATCGACGGTCTGTCGCAGGCGATGAAGGGACTCGCGAACGCGGGCTACCTGAGCACCGAGCAGTTCTCCGCGATGCAGTCCGGGATCGGCGATATGTTCGACCTCGCGGTCGCTGGTGGCGCGGACATGAACACGGCGCTCCTCGCGGTGTCGCCTGCGATTCAGGCGGCGATCTCGGCCGCTGAGGAGTTCGGCATCCCGCTGGACGCGGACACGCAGCGGCTGAAGGATCTCGCGGAGCAGAACGGCATCACGTTCTCCTCCGACCCGCAGCGGGCGATGCTCGACGTTCTGGTGGAGATCGCCAAGGTCATGGGCGCAGACATCCCAGAGAGCGCCCAACGGATGCGCGACGGCATCGCGGGGACCACGACCGCCATCACGGAGCAGGGTTCTGCTTTCTCGTCCGCTCAGCAGGCGGGCGAGGCGGCCATGAGGGATGCACGGGATGGGGCGACCGGAACCCTCGACATTATGACCACCGGCCTGAAGGCGTACGGTGATGCGTACGAGGAGTTCGAGCAGAACGCAGTAGCCGGGAGCGCAGCCGCAAGCGGAGCTGCTGGTGCTGTCGCGGGCGCGATCACGGCGCAGTCCACGGCGTACGTGTCCGCCCAAGAGGCGGGGATGGCAGCGTACTCGGCGGCTCGGGCCGACGGGGAAGGTCTGCTCGGAAGCATCGGGGCCGCCCATGAGGCGTACGCGGAGTTCGAGCGGAGCGCCACCTCCGCAGCCGCCGCGACCGTAGCCGGGAGCGCGGCGTCTGTCGAGGCAGTCAGGGAGGTGGGCCGCGCGGCGCTGGACGAAGCCTTCGCGTCCGGGGAGACGATGTCGGAAGCGGTCGCCACGAGCACGGCGGCGATGGCGGCGTACGCGGAGCAGATGGCCGCCGCGACCGGCGGGAGCGTGGACTCTCTCGCGGCGACTGCCGTGGGCATTGCGGCCGCGACCGAGGTGACTGTCGCTTCGATTGCGGGAGTGGGCACGACGGCGGTGGAGGTGGCCGCCCAGACGCGCGCGGCCTTGATGGAGGCTCACGGCGCGAGCGCGGAGGAGATGTCGGCGTACGCGACGGAGGTGGCCGCCGCGACCGGAACGGCGCTTGCCTCGATGACCGGCGAGACCGTGGCTGCGCTCGATCTGGTGGAGGGCGAGGGGGGCGGTCCCCTCCGCGCCTTCGCCGAGGCTGGCGCTGCTGCCTCGGGGGCTGCCGAAGAATGGCAGCGGAACGCCGCCGCCTCCGCAAGCGCCGCCTCCGCAGCCATAGTGGCGACTGGCTCGACGGCTGCCGAGGCAGTCAGGGAGGTGGGCCGGGCGGCGCTAGACGAAGCTCTCGCGTCCGGGGCGAGCCTGTCGGAAGCGGTGCAGATCGCGACGGACGCGATGAGGGAGGGGCTGGAGGAGCAGGTTGCCGCCTCCGGGGATGCGGTGATGTCTGTGGCCGACGCGACAGCGGTCGCGCTCGATGAGGCTGCGATGGCCGCAGAGGACATGGCGGGAGTCTTCGGAAACGACGTGCCCACGGCGGTGCAGCAGGCGGCACTCTCCTTCCAAGCCATGTTCGCGGCGCTCCCGGACGACATCAGCATCCCGGTCAGCTTCCCGTCGAGCCCGATCCCGGGCGGCCCGGGCGGCCCGGACGGCCCGGACCCAAGGGAGTTCGCGGGCGGCTCTGGCGGCTGGCAGAACTTCGGCGCGGGCACTCCCGCCGTCCTTCACGGGACCGAGGCCGTCGTGAGGCCGGGCGACCCCGCCCTGCCCGGACAGGCCCCGGCAGGGCCGTCCGAGACCCACATCAACCTGAACATCAACGAGAACCCCATGCAGACTGCCGAGACCGTCGAGCAGATGCGCCGCTTCACCCTCGACGCGGTGCAGCGCGAGCTGGCTCGCGACCTCGCCTCGCAGATCGCCGACGGAACGGCATAGATGCGGAGCGCGGCTCTCGCCGAAGCGATAGACCATGGCGCGTCCGTCTTCCCTGTCCTTCGATGCGACCTCGTGGCGAGGGGCCACGCGCTCCAGAACATCGTGGTGTCCACGCAGGGCCGCGAGACCACCGAGGGCGGCGTCACGCATGTGGCCGTCCCGGGCGGTTGGGGCTCGGTCCGCATCGGCTCCTCGATCAAGACCCGGCGGCTGGAGGCCGTAGAGACGGCCGTGGGCGTCGCCGACGTGGACGGCTCGCTCGTCTCGCTTCTGGAAACCTACGACCCTCGCGGCTCAGCGGCGATGTACGACATCGCTGCGCCCGGACTGCCTAGCGACGACTGGGAGCCCCTCTTCCGTGGAGTGCTTGCGGACTGGGAGCGTCGCGGGCTCGCCACCATCTTGGTGTTCAAGACGGACGACACCGTTCTGCGCACTCCGGTCCCGTCGGGCGTCTTCACTCGGACGGAGTGGGGGTCCGCGTCGGAGCCGACCATCTACGGCACGCAGATGCCGCTCGTCACGGGGGTTCACGACTCATGGGATGTGACGCAGCGCGGAATGGTCCCCGCCGTCAATATCCGATACGACAAAGACATCGGGTACTGGTGGCTCATCTCCGTCGATCAGCTCGTCTCTGTGTCGAGAGTGTACTTCGATGGAGAGCCGCAAGAGGACACGATCTGGACTCTCATTCAGGGCGTCTACGGCGGAAACCGCTGCTCTATCCTTTCGGTCGGCAACGACTACGTTCCTGAGAAGGGCGCCGTTGTGTCGGTGGACTGCGAAGGACCGAACGGCCTGTTGACGCAGGGCGCGAGCCCGGTCCCGCTGACTGGTGCTCCCAATCAGCTCCGCATGATCGTCGAGGAGTACGCGTATCGACGGCCACCGCTTCAGGGCTGGCGAGGAGATCACGCGATCGTCGCCGACACGAACTGGGACACGGCCTCTCAGTTCTTTGCGGCTCGCGGGGTCGAGTCGGCGCGGCGCTTTGGTGGCGACCAGAACGACGTGTCCGTGGCCGAGGTGATCGACTCCTTCCTCGCGGCCTTCCACTGCGTGATGATCTGGTGGAACGAGCTGGGGGAGATCGACATCGCCATCATCGACCCCGACGACGTGGACCCGGACACGGACGCATGGCTTGACCTCGGCGCTCACCACGAAGGGCAGGACTTCCCCTTCGCGCCCGGGGATCGCCGCGAGGTCTACACGCACCTCATCATGCCGTTCATGTACTCCAACTCAGAGCAGAAGTTCCTGACGGCCTACGAGGCGCACGATGTTGCCGCGCTAGAAGAGAAAGTCGTCCTGACCATCGACAACCCATGGTCGCAGTGCCGCTTCGACGCGGGCACGCTCAACCCCGCCAGCGAGGACTTGCCCTATCCGCCGTCGCAGTCTCCGAGCGCGTCCTACTCCGCGTCGGTGTCCCCGTCGCGGTCGCCAAGCGCCAGCGAGAGCGCGTCGCTGTCCCCGTCGGAGTCCCCGTCCTACAGCGCGAGCGCCTCGGTCTCGCCCAGCGCCTCGCCCAGCTACTCGCAGTCTCTCAGTTCGAGCCTGTCGCCCTCTGCGTCTCCGTCGGCCTCGATCAGTCCGAGCGTGTCGCCCTCGGCGAGCCCGTCCGTGTCGCCCAGCGTCAGCCCGTCCGTGTCGCCGTCGGTCAGTCCGTCGAGCAGTCCGAGCGCCAGCGCGAGCGCGTCGGAGTCGCCTTCGTACAGCCCGAGCCTGTCGCCCTCTGCGTCTCCGTCGGCCTCAATCAGCCCCTCCGTCAGCCCGTCGAGCAGCCCGAGCCTGTCGCCCTCTGCGTCTCCGTCGGCCTCAATCAGCCCCTCCGTCAGCCCCAGTGCGTCGCCTTCGGTCAGTCCGAGCGGAAGCCCGTCGAGCAGCCCCAGCGCGAGCGAGTCCGCGTCGGAGTCGCCTTCGTACAGCCCGTCCGTGTCGCCGTCCGTGTCGCCGTCGATCAGCCCCTCCGTCAGCCCGTCGAGCAGCCCCAGCGCGAGCGAGTCCGCGTCGGACTCGCCTTCGTACAGCCCGTCCGTTTCCCCCAGCGCGAGCCCAAGCGCATGAAGAGAGAAGTCATCCAATACCCTGTCGATGGGGGAAGCTACACGAAGGGCAATGTCGAGCCCGGCTCGTCCCCGTACCCGTGGCAGAGCACGCCCGGAGCGTCGATCGGGACGGTCTGGCAGAACGAAGACGCGGTGGACGGGCCAACCCTCCCGCAAGGCCAGTGGGTGTACTGGCCGAAGTTCGGGATGGACGTCTCGTCCAGCGTGACCTTCCCCGCGTCTCCGACGCTGGTGCGATTCAACAAGGTGACGTTCACGGCGGCGTGGGACACGAGCCAGCAGGGGTCGAACTCGTGGTGGTACCCACCGGACAACGACTACGGGCCGAGCTTCGCCATCAGCATGACCGGGCGCGATGGGACCACGAAGCACTGGAGCCCCAAGGTCGTGTGTCCCCTCGCGAACAACTGCAACACGAACACCGAAGATCCGATCGTGTACGTTCAGACGTGGGAGCTGACCGCTCATCCAGAGGGTGGCCCGTTCACGCTTCTGGACGTCAACGACATGACGGCCGGTGTCGGGATCTGGACATCGAAGGGACCGAACGGGAAGGTCAACGACGACCCGATTCGCTTTCCGAAGGCCCGCGTCTTCTATCTCAAGCGCACGCTGGACGTGGAGGATCTGGGCGGACACGTCGCGAACGTGCGATCCATCGTCACGATGACCCTGCGCCTGATGCGTCGCGCCCGGAACGTGGTCACGCCGAAGGTCCACATCGACAAGGCCCCCGTCGGTGTCGGAGAGCGGGTCTACATGAGCCACCCGCGAGGGCCGAGCTTCGACGGGGCGGGCTGGGGCACGCGGCGGCTGGAGCGACGAGCCGGACTGGTCGTGAAGCGAACCTACAACCCCGAGAGCTTCACGACCGAGGACGAGGTGTTCGACCTGAGCGCCTACCGCTGTCTCGGGTGGGGAGCCTACCGCATCGACACGCCGTGGAACCCGGAGCTGCAAGGCGTCGCGCTGATCGACAAGGGGCACTCGTTCGTCCACACGCGAGTAGGCCAAGACGCATGGTCGCCGAGGCCCGGGGATGGCGTGCTGAACCGGGTCATCGAGGACTACCCGGCGGCCAGCTTCCACGGGCTCCCGATCTCTGGTGCCGGAGATGAGTCGGTCGCGCTGCGGAACTACGACCTGACACAGTCCGGCTGGTCGTCCGTGAGCAGCGCGGGCACGTTCGCCGCCACGGCCGACGCGACCGTGACGCTCGTCGAGGAGCAGGGCTACTTGTCGAGCTGCTCGCTGGCCTACGGCGTCGGTGGCGGGGCCGGCGGGAAGGAGCGGTCGCTCGGCGTGCTCGGGTCGGGCCGTCTCCACGTTCGCGTGATCGTGAAGAACACAAGCGTCCCTGACCCGCTGACGGAGAACGCGGAGTGGTACCTGCGCGACGGCACGAACTACTGGAACGACGGCACGCGGACGTGGGACGCGAGCCCCGCATACAACGCGATCCCGAGCGACGAGCCGTCCGGCGAGGCGATCTCTGACTCGATCCCGATCTCTGGCAGTACCTACCATGTCGGGGTCGGACGCTTCAGCTCCCAGATCGGCCCCGTGACCTTCCATGGCGCCGTCGTGGACGTGCAGTTCTCCGACGCGACCGTCGCTGGTGCCCGGCCGCCTCTCGTGACGCTCGACGCGTCCATCGTCCGGCTCGCCGACTCGCACAAGCTCTACCACAACTGGAGCCGTGAGCTGTGGGCTCACGAGCGCGGCGTGGGGGTCGTTGAGGTGCGTCCCTTCTGGAGAGCCGAAGACCTCCCGGCAGACGCCGTGAAGCCGCTTCTCCACTCTCAGTACACGACGAACACATGGGACGCTATCCAGTTCGTTCCGAAGACGGGGACCGACGACGTCGTCCGGTTCGAGCGGGCCATGAATGGTCTCGGCACATTCCAGCTCGACTGCCCCATCGACTCCATTGACTTGACGCGCGCTCACGTTCTCCGGGCATGGGCACGATGGCTTGGAGCCGATGGGTGGTCCGAGTTCGCGCCCTACTCCGTCGAGGTCGGCTACGCCGTGTTCCTCGAAAGCGACGGCTCTCTGGTCGGGACCGGCTCCATCGTGGGGGTCATCACGGACACCACGTCCTACCCCTACGATCGGCAGTACCTTGGGATCGGCTGCGACGAGACGCGCTACCTCGACGGGTATGTGCGTCTTTGGGAAACGAGAAGAAACCCGATACATCGGGACGAGGCGATCTGGAGAATCTGATGATCTCAAGAAGCGACATCGACGCCATCTACAACGCGATTCGCCCTCGCCTGAAGAAAGACCTCGGCGCCGGCAGTGGCGGAGGCAGCACCACGTCAGCGCCGACGACCGTTGCCCCCCACCAGCACGCAGCCAGCGAGGTTACCTTCGAGCCCGTCGGGCGGATCGAGGCCGAGGAGTGTCAGGCGAGCCAGACGGAGCTGGACGACGAGAAGCTCGCTCGCGATGGTTCCCAGACGATGCTGGGAACTCTCCAGATGAACAACAACCCGGTGACCGGGGTCTGGAACCTCCTCATGTCGGGCAGCGCCGGCAACGCGGTCATCAGCGCGGTCCGGCGCATCACCATGACCGGCATCGGGCTCATCGAGGTCGTGACCCAGATCACGATGGCCGGGATGGGGCTGATCGAGGAGGTCCGCAAGATCGACTTCACCGGCTCGGTCGCGGGCGAGGGCGTCATCGACCAGCCGCGCGCTATCCACATGGCCGGAGACGACGCAGACGACGAGGCGCGGATCGACGGCCTCGACCGAGTGAAGTTCAACGCGACGGAGACGCAGGCGGTCATCGAAGCTCCGGCCCGGGTCGAGTTTCAGCCGGGCGTGACGCCCGGGACCGACTACTCTCTGGCGCTCGGGATCCTGTCGTGGAGCGACACGGAGGGGACGATGGTGGTGTGCGTGACCTCGGGTCCGGGGAGCTAGGATGAGCACGGTCCCCATCGCTCACGGCTGGACGGCGCGGCAAGCCCTCAACGCACAACCGCCGAACACGTCCGGAAACCGGATCATGCTATTCGGCCAGACAGCCATCTTCCAAGAGTCGTTCGTCACCGCAAGCGGCGACAACGACGATCAGGCTGTGACGGTGGCGAAGTGGCTCGTCAACGGCGAGTCGTCCGGAACCGTGTGGGTCTCCGACTACCTGACCGACCTCACCTACTGGGTGGCCGGTGCCACGTCCACGGTCGAGGTTGGCGCGACGGTACGTAGCGCCCTGACGACGGCTGGCTTCACCGTTTCGGCGAGCACGTCTCCCGCCGACCTGATTACCTATCCGGCTTTTGACATTGCGATTGTCGGTCGCGGCGAGAGTTTCGGGACAACACTGGGCGGAGAGGACAACGCGGGCGGGGTTGCGCGCGGGAATCACTTGCGGGACTTTGTTGCGGCCGGTGGCGGGCTCATGCTCATCAATAGCTACCCGTTGCCGGCGTTGTCCTACACTCCCTATTCCGCGATGTTTCAATACGACCCCTATTTCCTCGGCGGCTCCGGATGGCTCAACCTCGGAGAGAACACGCCGACGACCGTGGCGGCGACCGCGCTCAACCCGACGCTATTCCCCGCAGGCAAGACGATTCACCGGAAGAGAAGCTTCAGGATAAATCTCGTTGGGGTCGCCACGAGCGCCTTCCACCAGATTTACAACCTCGACGGCTACACCAACCCCAATAATCAATACGTGAACTACTCTGCGTTTGGTGACGCCTGATGGCTGACATCCCGAGATTTCGCGTAGTGACGACCTACGGGGCCACGTCTGGGCGAGCGAACGTCAAGCTGTACGAGCCGGGACTTGAGGTGCCGTCGGGCCTCGTCGCCGGGCACTCCATCCTCGGGCTCACGGCGACGGCCTCCGACGTGGACGAGGAAGTCACCATCGTTCGCTCGGCATATGTCCGAGGCTTGGGGGCGGCCGACATCACCGGATGGGAGCCGTCCGTCGGCGCGTTGCTGTGGTGCGGAGACAACGGACAGCCGACGACCACGAAACCGGAAGGCGCGAGAGTCATCGTCGGCACTTACATGGGCGGCGGCGCGTGCGACGTGAACGTGGAGATCATCCCGACGCTCAGTGAGCTGTCCTTCGTGGCGGCAGACACGCCGGAAGACCTCGACATCCTCGTGTGGGACGAGACCGAGAGCGCATGGAAGCTGCGGTCGATCTATTCGCACCTGACGACGGCGTTCATGTTCATGGGAGGCGACTAGATGGCTCAGGACTTCGCTGTCCTCGGGCAAGTGGCGCTCGGCGCCACGACCCTGACGGACATCTACACCGTGCCCGTCGGCAAGACGGCGGTGATCTCAAGCTTGGTCTTCTGCAACCGGGACTCCACCGCGCGGACCTACCGTCTCTCGATCGCCGTCGCGGGCGAGGCGGACGACGTGAAGCAGTACCTCGCGTACGATGCGCCTATCGGGGCGAACATCCCCATCGCGTGGCAGATCGGGAAGACGCTCGGGGAGTCGGACGTCATCCGGGCCTACGCTTCGTCGGCGGTGATCTCGGTCAACGTCTTCGGGACGGAGATGTACTGATGGGCATCCGGGCCATAGGCGAGGCGCTCGGCGACCTCGACGATCTCGACGACGTGAACGCGCCAGCGCCCAGCAACAACGATTCCCTGACGTGGGACACGGCCACGGGGAAGTGGGTTCCCGAAGCCGTCAGCGGCGGGTCGAGCCCTCTCACCACGAAGGGCGACATCTTCGGCTTCAGCACCGTTGACGCTCGTCTCCCCATAGGAACGAACACGCACGTCCTGACAGCGGACTCGGCGCAATCGCTTGGCGTGAAGTGGGCGGCAGCGGCAGCGGCGGGTTCGTATTGGACGGATGTGGTGCTCTCGTCCGACTTCACGACTGACCAAACGTCACCACAGACCAGTCCACTTGCCTTTACGCCAGCAGCGTCACATGCGTATATTGTCCGAGTGCTTGGGCTTATTACAACTGCCAACAATAGCACAGGGCCTAGAATGGGCGTGCAATGGCCTACGGCTGGTCTTGCATCTGGATCAACTATGCTCGTGACGCCGAATAGTGCAACTGCTGTTGTGACTAGAACGTATACGGCTGGTACAGATGGGAACTCGTTAGTGTCTACGGGCGTTGGCACGGGTGATTGGGGTATTCATACCCTAGACGCTGTGTTTGTGACGAACGGATCTATCGCAGGGGACTTTGCCATTACGATGCAATCAGAAACCTTAAGCACTACGGTAACACTAGGCATTGGATCAACTCTGCAATATCGGGAGATCGTATGAGCTGGAGCTTCAGCGTCGGCAACTTCGCCCAGCGAGCGAAACGGTCCACCCTCGCCGTCAGTCCGGCGGTCGCGGACACCCTCTTGCCCCTGAGCCGTCTGGCGAACGGCTACCCCTCGGACCCGGCGAGCTTCGACTGGCGGTCGGATGGTGCCTATCAGGCCGATGTCGATCTGAACGTCCTGATCGAGAGCAGCGACCGGTCCGACGCGCCGACGGGCTGGCGTGACCTCCTTCTCGCGCTCGCGGACACCCCGGGGCTGCCGGCCAACGTGCCGGACTGGGGAACCTACGGGGCACGGACCGCCCTGCGTCTCTACAGCCCCGTGATGCAGGAGGTGGACGTGCTGCCGGGCGAGGCGTGGACGCTCGACTGTGGGCTCTACAGCCCCTCTGGTGCCGCGTCCACCGGCATCCGGGTCCGGGTCGTCGATACGTGGTCGGGGAAGGGCTGGGACGGCAGCACGAACGCGTGGACCAGCGCCGGGGTCGTTGCGGAGCAGACATCGGACGATGCGTGGAGCGACATCACGGAGCCGATCACGGCGGACACGGACCGGACCTGTCGGTCGATCTACCGGGTCATCGTGGAGCCCATAGCGTCGAGCTACGACGCGACGACGTACGTCTACGTCTCCGCGAACGGAGGCAGCGGCTCCCCTACGTTCATTCCGCGAGCCAGCATGGTCGCCCTCGTCGGCCACGACATCCCTCTCGGAGCCACGGTGTCTGTCGGGACGCACGCCGTGACCGTCGCCGCGCTGAGCTGTTACGCGACCTTCTCGGCGGAGTACCGTCAGACGTGGCGGCTGGACATTGCGATGCCTGCGGGGAACCATCCGAGGCCCAAAGTGGGCGAGCTGTGGATCGGGAACACCACAACGATGGTGCAGGGACCGCTCGGCGGCATCAGGCTGCTCGACGGTGATCCCGCGCAGCTGCGGCTGGAGGCGCAGCAGGGCAGGCAGGAGGTTCTGTCGGACCAGAAGAACCCCTCACAGCGGATGGCGTTGAAGGTGAAGACTAGCGGAGACGCAGCGTACGAGGAGTGGAGGAACATCGTTGCGCGCGCGTCGCGCTTCGGCGTTGACCCGATCCTGCTCCTGCCCCCGGACGCGTTTGATGGAGCGACTCGAATCCTGCACGGACGCATCGGCCCCACGATCGGCTACACGTTGCCGAACGCTGGATGGCGTACGTTCTCGGTCGAGTTCTCGGAGTCGCCGTTCGCGGGCGAGTGACGCACGCGGGGCCGGGAGGGATGACCCGCCGTTCCGAAGCGTGCTCCCTCCCGACCACGTACGACATGGTGCCCGGGGCGGCCCCCCCGGGCATCACTGGGTCGCGAGCCCTGCCAGAAACATAGCCCAAACCGCTCATTTTCACAATCCCCGGGCCACAAGGCCCTGATTCGCCCGGGGAAGGCCCTCTCCGCCCCGCTGCGGGCCTCCGGGCTCGACCCCTGCCCATCCGCCCCTCCGAGGCGGCTGCGCGCCGTCCTGTGGCCCCTGCGCGTCCGGTCCGTCAGATGCACCACTGGTGGTCCGCTTTCGTTACTTTCCCCTATGTTCAGCTTGACAGCGGTCCATAATAATGATATAATGAAGTTGAAAGTGAGGGAACACATGGAATACGGCAACAACCCGCTGGGAATCGAGAAGGGCCGGGCCGTCATTGTTGCGCGGGGCCGCAAGGTTCCGAAGGGCACTGTTGGCGTCGTTCGCTGGCTCGGCGAGGGTCGCTGGGGCTGGCGGGCTGGGCTCGCGGTCGAGGGCGAGGAGAAACTTGTCTACACCGCGCTCGGCAATCTTGACCGGGACGAGACCCCCGAGGGCCTCGCTCGCGAGATCGAGGCCGCGCACGACAGCGGACTCTGGATCGAGAGCCGGAAGATCGAAGGCGCCGCCCGCAAGGCGGAGGCCGAGACCCTGCTCCCGTCGGTCTCTCTCAAGAAGGGCGACTCGGTGATCCCGTCCTCGGGGATCTACGCCGGGCGCACCTGCCGGGTCGTCTGGGTCGGCGCGGGCCGGGACGGGCTCCGGGTCGGTGTGGCCCCCAAGGGCCGCCCGTCGATCGTCTACGGCCGCCCGGTGTGGCCGGCGGTGGACTGGATCTCGCTCGACGCAGTCAAAGCCGCCTGATCCAACGCGGGGGCCGCAAGCCCCCGCTTCTTCTTTCCTCTCGACTTGACACCGGCCTATCTTTATGATACAATGTGCATGGAGGTAGAAAATGAGACACAGCATCGAGAACTGGCATGCGGGCCGGCGAGCCCGTCCCGGCGACTTCGTGACGAAGTGTCACTACACCGACCGGGGCGTCTACGAAGTGGTCGCGGTCTCGCCCTCGGGGAAGACCCTGACCGTCCAGCCGGCGAAGAGCACCTTGCTGAACGGGCCGAAGAGCGGCGAGAAGGACGCGCTGCACTTCTCCCCGGGCGGGTTCTGCGGGCACATGAGCGGAACCCAGCGGTACGCCTACGAGCGGCTCCCGCGCGACCCGGCTCGGTTCAGCAAGGTCCGCTGGAGCGCGAAGCGAGGCCAGTATCAGGGCAAGGGCGGCAACCCGAGCCTGATCCCGGGAGCGCACAAGCACTACGACTACAACTTCTAGGCTCCGCCTGTGAGCCCCCACGGAGGCTGCTGTGAGCCCCCACGGGGGCTCCCGTGTGGTGCCGAATCGGGAAAGACAGTGCGATTTCGCTTGACATTGCCCCATCGTTATGATACAATAGTTGTAGAGAGTGAGGGAAGGAAAGAAAACCGACCCACCTCTCGCGAGATCAGCGAGGTACGAAAAGGCTGGGTGGCCTCTTGCGGGGCCGTAGCCCGAGTCGAACGCCACCAGCCGAGGCAACGGAGCCCTCTCGCTGATAACGCTTCGGTGCGCGGTATGCCCTAGAACGGGAGAGCATCCGAGGCCAGCCCCAAGCGGGGGCAAGGACGCCGCGCGACCCCCGCCGTTCCATGTAGCATGCCGAGCCGGGCATGGCCCCGGTGGGTTACACGGCTCCACACGCTCGGCGTGCTACATGGGACGACTCCAAACCACGCCGCCCAATTCCTCGCGGACCACAAGCCGGAGGGACGGCGGGGCCGGCAA
>Ga0307380_10009176_pt1 | contig 12586 bp, 10 predicted proteins | sample UN3MG_FD_202239 | JGI IMG/M metagenome (GOLD analysis project Ga0307380, IMG submission 202239) | Soil microbial communities from Risofladan, Vaasa, Finland - UN-3 | ecosystem: Environmental > Terrestrial > Soil > Coastal area > Acid sulfate soil | place: Finland: Risofladan, Vaasa | collected... | reverse complement strand
GACCAGTATGACTACGGAATGAGCGGTGAATTTGTGGGACTGGACGTTAAAGCTATGCGCACCCAGAAACCGGATGTCGCTACAAAGCATTTGTCTAACAGCAGAGAGATTTTCCTTGAACTTTTGAAACTCGTTCAAAAGCTCGACAAAACCAGGGTCGAGAAATTGATATCTGAGCGGGATTACGAAGAATTAGATTTATTGATAATCAACCACTTGATGGGTAAATAGGACAACCAAGATTTTTCAGAAAGTGTAACTATGACAAATAATAAAACTGTTTTGAGTATAGGTGCTCATCCCGACGACGCGGAGTTCTTCTGTACGGGAACACTGGCATTGCTTGAGAAAAAAGGCTGGCAGATTCACATTGCGACGATGACGCCCGGGGACGGCGGCACAGTTCAATACAGCCGGGAAGAAATAAGTAAAATTCGCCGAGCCGAAGCAACTAAAGCGGCCGGCATTTTAAACGGCAGCTATCATTGCCTCGAAAGCAGCGATATCTTTATCATGTACGATAGGCAAACTCTGCTCAAGGCCATTGAGCTGGTGCGAAAGGTTCGACCCGCTATCGTCCTTACGACAAGCCCAGCGGATTATATGGTTGACCATGAAATGGCAAGCAAAATTGCCCAGACAGCCTGCTTTGCCTGTGGAGTTGTGAATATCGAAACTCCCGGCGCCGAGCCATTCGAACCCATACCGTATCTCTATTATATGGACGCTGTAGAAGGAAAAGACAACCTCGGAACTAAAATCAATGCGGGCACAATAGTCGATGTGAGCGACGTTATGAATGTTAAAGAAAAGATGCTTTGCTGCCACGAAAGTCAGCGGAACTGGCTTTTGAAACACCACGGCATAGATGACTACGTTATTTCGATGAAGAGGTTAGGCCAGGAGAGAGGCCGGGAAATAAACTCACAATTTGCCGAAGGATTCAGGCAGCATCTGGGTCATGCATATCCGCAGGACAATATACTTAAGGCAGAGCTTGGCCAGCTTGTTCACATTGTATAAGGAGAGTAACGATGGCAAGAAAAATCAGTATGTTGGCACCGCAGTGGTGGGATTATACGACACTTGATGACGAGATTCTCAACGATGCAGCTAAACTTACGGCCGAGGATATGGCCGGTTTGAGCAGAGAAGGGTTTAAGGTTGTGTTCTATGACAGTCTCGATGATTTTTACTTGGCCGAAGCTCTTGAGTATATCACATCGTGGAAACAGGCCACGGCTGACAGACCGGCTGGTATCTGCGGACCGATTGGGCCGACCGAGCAGCTTCCACTTGTAGCAAGGCTTGTAAATGAATTGAAGCTGGACCTCAAAGATGCCCATTTTTGGGGGATGGATGAATGGTACATGGGCGGCAGGGAAGCGCCGCTATCACACCCATTATCTTTTGCAAAGGCGGACATGGAGCTTTGTTTTAATCGGATTGAAGATAAGCTCAAAATGCCGCAGTCCAATATTCATTTTCCGAAAGCCGATACGACAGAGTACATTAACAGTTGGGAAGGTGTTCGCTGCGTGGTAATGCAGGGCGGTCAGGGCGATATTAAACACTGGGCATTTAACGATCCCCTAAAGCGAGAAGGTAAATATAAGGACGCACCTCCAACGCCGGAAGAATATCGCCGGCTCACAACGCGAGTCGTGGATTTGCACCCGGTTACTATTATGCAGAACGCCCGAACCAGCGGAGGAGGCGTAGTTACAGGCGTACCGAAACAAGCTATTACGGTCGGGCCCGTCCAAACGTGGAAGGCGGAAAAAGTTTCGATATGGCAGGCGGGCACACACGATAATCCTTTTGGGATGAGACTGACAACCCTAATGATAAGTAAAAAAATCGCCGACAGCTCGGTGCCAATGTCTCTTCTGTCCGGACATCCGAATGTTCAGTTTAATTTTTACAGACCTGCCATAGGTAAATGTGAGGCAGAAATGCACTGATAGATATTGAGATATCATTTTGGAAAAATCTAAGCATGGCAACAGATGTGTTGATTCTAAATACTGGTGTGGTGGATTTAAGAAGGCCTGATTTTACATTCGCCGATAAGCTGGTCGGCAAAGGCGGCCTGGCTAAGTGTAAAACCAAAGATATGCCGGGTTACTCACAGGAGCAGTTAAGAGAATGGATTGAGCAGGGTTTTGCGACGGCAGGCGGACCCGGCAACACAGCCCCTCTGATTGCAAGGACCGGCTTGAAAGTTGCAGTTGGTGTGAATCTCGGCAAAGGTAATTATGATGGTTTGGACGCACAGGGTAGATTTTTCCACGATGTTATGACTTCAAACGATATCGACATGTCTGCAACTCATGTACATTCCGATTTGCCGACAGGGACGACATTCATTCACAGTACATCAGGCGAAGAAGATAGAGGCGGCATTGCGTACTTTCCCAACGCCAATAATGATTTTGATTTTGAGATATTCAAAAATTCTGTCGAGAAATTAAAGCCCAGCATAGTTTACTATATGTATTCCGGCCTGTCCGACAGAGGCGACGCACACGGAGGACGGGACTTAGCCGAATTTATTAAATGGTGTCGCAGCAAAGGCGCTGTTACGATTGTTGACAGCCATACTTTAACAGGCAATCCCGGCGAATTAATTAAAGCCGGAAAGCCTATAAAAGAATATCGCCTTTTAGAGCCGCTCCTGCCTGAGGTTGATGTGTTCTTTACGTCCTGTGACGAGGCAAAGCTGATTGAAAATACCCTTGCCCCGGGACGAACATGGGACAAGTTTACAGAGCACGAAAACAATCTGCACTTTCTCAACTTTCTGACCCAAAAGTTTTGCCGAGGCAGCAATAGAACAAAACTGTTCGGAGTCACCGTCAGTAATGGTGCCTATGAGATGCATATTGATTCTAAGGGCCGCTCCAACGGACCGAACAAAATAGAATCACACTTCATGGCAGGCGAGATAGTTGACCTCGTTGGAGCAGGGGATTCGTTTAGGGCCGGGCTTATTACATATATCGCGTGTAATCTAAACCGGTTCAGGGACGGCTCGTTAGATTTTACCGAAGCAGTGCAGATGGGTAATCTTTTCGCCTCACTTTTCATTAAAGCATCGCTTGAAGATAGATATGGCAATATAAAAGCTTATGATAAAATGTTGAAAGTAGTCCGCAGCGATGTGGCTCACCCGAATTTTGAGGCATTGTAAGATGCCTTGAATTAAGAAGGCTAAAACAATGAAAGGAAGCACAAATGGCCGCCAACGACACTGGATTAAACTGGCAGAACAAAGTTAATAATTACGCCCAAATCGGAGGCATCGAAACCTCAGTCTTGGATAACGACCTGGCTAAAGGAACAAGAATAGCCTGGATAAACACCGGGTCCGGCCTTCGATTTAAGGTGGTTATCGACAGAGGACTGGATATCGTTGACGCCTTCTATAATCAATACAGTCTTGCCTGGCTCAGCCATGCAGGCGTAACGTCTCCCCGTCCGGATGCCAACCGTGGACTTGAATGGCTTTATTCTTTTGGCGGCGGCTTATTGACAACATGCGGCCTGACTCACATTGGCGGGCCGGAAACCGACGAGTTCGGCGAGCGTGGTTTGCATGGACGCATAAGTAATCTCCCCGGGAGAATAGAATCAATTGTGCAGCCGGACTTGACAAAAAATAATCCTCAAATGAGCATAACCGCTGTGATGAAACAGTCCCGGGTATTTGGGCCGAATCTGGAACTAAGACGTACGATATCAAGTATCCTCGGCCAACCAACTATTCGCATTCACGATGTCGTTACTAATCTCGGTAATACCCCTGCCCCTCACATGATATTATATCACTGCAATTATGGCTGGCCGCTTGTCGATGAGGGAACAGAGATTTTATGCAAAGGCAAATGGGCGTCCCGTGGGCTGGATATGGACAATGCCGTTTTCAACAGCAAACGCAATTTCCGAAAGTGCTCAAAACCTCTCGATAGCCACAGAGGCGGCGGCGAAGGCTGTGCTTTTATTAATGCCACTGCCGACAAAAAAGGTATTTGCACAGCCGGCCTTTACAATCGCAAACTCGGCCTTTCACTCGTCTTAAAATATAAGAAAAGACAATTGCCCTGGCTAAGCAACTGGCAGCACTTCGGTCCCGGCGAATATGTTACCGCCCTGGAGCCGGGAACGAATCCCCCCATCGGTCAGAGTAATGCCAGAAAGCAGAAAAAGCTGATTCATATAGCTCCGGGAAAAAGCAAAACCTATGACCTGGAAATGACAGTCTTAACCGATAAAGAGCAAATCAAAAGCTTTTTGAAGGCCGCAGGTCAATAATGATGTCCGAACACATACTAACGGGTTTCGGATTCGGGCCGATTCAGGCTGGGTTGTTCGTCAAAGAAGCATTCCAAAGCGGCAATTTCAAACGGCTTATTGTAGCGGAGATTGATGCTCGTTTAGTCGATGCAGTCAAAGCCAATAATGGCAGCTTTTACATTAACGTAGCCAAAGCCGACGGTATTGAAACGCTTAAGATTGATAACGTCGAGTTGCTCAATCCCAACGTCCCGGCTGATAAACAAAGCCTCCTCCAGGCTCTTGCTCAGTCCACGGAAATTACAACCTCCCTGCCTTCTGTAAATTTCTATGAATCGGGCGCCGGCAACAGTGTTGTCTCGCTGATTGCAGAAGCCTTAAAAAATAGAACAACAAAATCAACAATTATATATACAGCAGAAAACAATAATCATGCCGCCCAAATTTTAGAAAAAGCAGTTACCAAAAATATCGCCCCCCTGCCTCAAGAATCGGTGCAGTTCCTAAATACTGTAATCGGTAAAATGAGCCGGGTCGTTACTGCCCCACCGGAAATAGCAGAGTTGAAACTCAAAACCATAGCGCCCGGCTTAGACAGGGCTTTCTTGGTCGAGCAGTTCAATCGAATCCTTGTAAGCAAAACAAAAATCTCTGATTTCAAGCCGGGCATTGATATATTTATCGAAAAGGATGACCTTATTCCTTTCGAAGAGGCAAAACTTTACGGCCATAATGCAATACATGCGCTGATGGGTTTTGTCGGAGCTGTCAAGGGTTATAAAAAGATGACCGAACTGGCGAATGACTCTGATGTTATGCATATCGGTAGAGCAGCATATTCCAAAGAATACGGTGCGGCGCTTATTAAAAAATACTCTCACCTCGGCGATGAGCTTTTCACTGACTCCGGCTTTAAGGACTATACCGAAGACCTGCTCACACGCATGACCAATCCGCACCTGGCAGACACTATCGCCAGAGTTGTTCGCGATATACCACGCAAACTCGAAATGAACGGCCGAATATTCGGAACAATGCAGCTTGTATTGGAATATGGCCTCGAACCGAAGAACATGGCCACCGGTGCAATGGCCGGCATCGCCGTCCTGCTAAAAAAAGCCGAAGAAAACAATCTGCCCGCCGATTTACGTTTTGGCAATTGGCAAAAATTAGACGCCGGTCAAATAGAAAAAATCATCAACTGGCTCTGGTCGGGAAAAACAAACAAATACACAGACCAAATAATCAACTACACCCAATCCGCCCTCAAACCACTCACGACTTTAATAAAAGATTAGTGAGCGAAGTGGATGATCGTTTGGTAGGTTGTTCATTGCACAACAAATCACAAACTTGCCCCAAATGTAGGGGCAACCCAATGTGGTTGCCCTAAATCGCAAACAGCATTTCTACCTTCGGTTCGCACCGGTTTAAATCACTCCACCACTTTGTGTCTGCGAATATCTACCTGCCTATAAGGCAGCTCATGCTGACCTCCGGTATAAATGCTTCCCTTCTATATTCGTCTTTCCTTGTTGAGTATTCATTATTTCCTTTTCCTTTTGCCTTTTTACTTCCTTTCTGTTACCCTCTACCTATAAATGCGTGATACGTACATTTTGAAGAGTGCAGCGAGATAATAAAACAACCTCAATGAAAAGGAGAAATACGTAAGGTGGCTCTGGATATACAGTTTTACTAAGTAATAAGATATATGAATATCAACGAGATTCTAACAAAAATTGAATATACGAAAGAACGGTCTGTTGAAGAGCTTTTTGAGTTTGTTAAGCAAAAGGATAAAGAACTCAACGGATGGAATCCAGAGCATTCAGACGCAAAAACACGCAGGAAAATAAGATACAGAGAGCTTGACAAAGGATTACCCAGAAAATTTAGGCATGAACTTACACCTTTGGCATATTATGCAAACACCTACTATGGCAATAAGCCAGAAGTAAGGTTTAAACCTTGTTGTGGTTCAGAGGAATACGATGGAATTATTTTCGATCACAATAAGCAAATTTTTGTAGAAATTACCAATGCCATAGCTGGCAGGAAATGGGGGCTTCAAAAAGAACTTCTTATAGAGAATAGATGTACACCTTGGGCACATAACATTAACGGCGTTAAAGGAAATAAGATAAAGCGAAAACGTTCAGCAAGCGACATAATTATAAGTAATGATTCTCCAAGTCATAAAGATACGATTTGTAAAGCCAAAGAACTTGTTAAAAAGGCCGCTAATAAAAAGTGTAAAAAATCCATGGATCCCAAGCAACCATATGGGGAAAACAAGACTATTCTTATTGTTGCATTCGATGATACTGTCTTTGTTATTGAAAGTGACTGGAATGATTTCGCAAATTTCAAGCAAGCTGAAATTGATTCTATGGAACACAATTTTATAAAGATAATCTTATTTGGATGGATCAGTAAGAAATTTATACCTGAATTTTTATAGTCCAGAGCCAGAAGATGGCGCAATCATAATCCAAAACGGGAATAATTAAAGGTGTCTATATCATTCGTAAATTCAGCATCCAGCGGCACAAACTACTAAAAAATGTATCAAGCATTAGGGATACAGTGTAAAGTCATGGAGATATTTAGCCGTTTTCCTTTGCTTTTTTCACGAAATTATGTTATAATACGCATATATTAGCCAGCAGGCTAACGCAAACCGCATTTCTACCTTCGGTTCGCACCGTTTTAAATCACTCCACCACTTCGTGTCTGCGTGATTGTACGATGCTCATGCTGGCCTCCGGTATAAATGCTATATACCTCTTCATTCTCTCATCTACTCATTTCCTCATCCACACCTCGAAAATTCGACGAATTGTCGTTAAAAACACAAAAAAACTAACCGAATTCATGAAAAATCGAGCAATTTTCGTTCAAAAACGCTCACAGTTAAAAACAAAAATAAAATATTTCAAAATTTTTTATCTCCTTTCTTAATAACTACTTACGAACAACGAGCTACGAAAAATAGCAAAATTTTCGACTCAAAACTGCACACTCGTCTAATTATAGAGGCAGGCTTTTTTGCCTGCCCCCACGTTTAGAATACCTTGTATTCTGTGGGGGGGCCAGACATCAATATAAAATATGAGATATGAATTGCCCATATTATCCATTTTATCTAAATGGCCGCTTAATACTTAAAAATGACTATGAATAACGCCACACGCTTAAACTTAGAGTTTATCCAATGAGCCATTTAACCACTAACAAGAATCGAGTATCCCACGATTCACCCGTCTTCGTGCTGCCAGCGGTTCGGTTCGTCGACGCATTTCTACCTTCGGTTCACACTATTTTTATCACTTCGTACCTGCGTGATTGTACGATGCTCATGCTGGCCTACGGTAGAAATGCTATTCAAACTGCCTGCTCTTATCTACGTGCCTATAAGGCACCCCTCTACAACTGTAGAGGGAGCTCTACAAATCAGCGCTTTTTATGCAAAACAAAGCCAAAGTCAAGTAGGCCAAAATCAACGTAAGCTCTTTTATGACAAGTATATATGCAAACATGGACATTTGGTTATTCGGAAAAAACAAAGCCAAACAAACCCAATTCAAAGCCAATTTAACCCAAAACAAAGCCAATTCAAACCCAATTCCCGAAAGGCTAAAAATGAACGCAAGTAATAGTAAAACAATGAATTATGAATTTTTTCCCCGCTTACCGGGCGAAAAAACAAAGCCAAAACAAACCCAAACAAGCTTGTCCTCGAATGTCGTAAACGGGAGCCCAAGCAAAACAGCGAATAATGCACCGGCGACTTTGATGATTGACGATTGCCTTCATCCGGCCTATAATGACAACGATAACTTTTGAAAGGTTTTTATTATGGATTTTGAGCAGAACAATAATCAGTCAGTACCCACAGGACCGCAACCAACAGGGCCTAATTACAATCCGGCTTTGGGCGGTCCAACAATTCTACCAAAAAAGAAAGGGGCCGGGTGGAGAATTTTCTGGGGTATTGTCTTGGCATTGTCGGTTATGGCAAATATTGCATTATTTACGATGTTGATTGGAGTCATAGCTCTCTTCGCAACGGGACAAAGAGGTATCCTCGATGAAGAAATTATACGCCAAGGGCCGTCCAGAAATAAAATTGCGATGATCTCATTGCAGGGTGTAATAAACGGCGAATCAGCAAGCGATATCTATCGGCAACTAAAGGTAGTTCGCCGCGATAAACATGTCAAAGCTGTTATCGTTCGTGTAAATTCGCCCGGTGGAACAATTTCAGCAAGCGACCAAATCTACAATGAAATCTGCAAGTTCCGTGAGGAAAAAAACATACCCGTCGTAGCCTTTATGCAGGGTGTTGCCGCTTCGGGCGGCTATTATACGTCGGTAGCCTGCGATCAAATTATAGCAGAACCAACTACTATTACCGGCTCTATCGGGGTAATAAGCTGGTATCTTGTCGTACAGGAATTACTGGAAGACAAGCTCGGCATTCTGCCTGTTACCATCAAATCCGGCAGGAAAAAAGATTGGCCCAGCTCATTCAGGAAACCGGAACCGGAAGAAATTCAATATATGCGGGACAAGGTAATCACTCCCGCCCTTGAAAGATTTATAGAAGTAATAGCTGAGGGAAGGAAAGCAACACTTACCATAGAAGAAATCAGGAAGCTCGCTGACGGCGGTATCTTCGGTGCAAAGGAAGCAAAAGAGGAAAAGCTTATAGATGATATCGGCTATCTTGATGATGCTATAGAATTAGCAAAATCACTGGCGAAGATTGACAAAGCACAGGTAGTACAATATCGCAAGCCGTTCTCTTTCACTGACTTTTTCAGCTACCGCAAACCAAACTTATTAAATCTGAACAGAGCCAAGCTATATGAACTTGGTACCCCGCAGATACTATATCTCTGGAGTGCGTATTAATCCTTCACGGCAGTAAAAGACTATACAAACTTGTTCCGACAAATAATTTATTAACGGAAACCACATAATGTGGTATGTTTGGTAAAAGCATTTCCAGGAAGCTGCAACTACAGGAGGACGTATGACATATCAAAGGTTTAGCCGATTTTTGATGACAGTTCCCTCATTTGGTCCAGGAAAGTTTTTTATTACACTGGTAGCCATAATTATAGGATTTTCATTAATCAGCAGTGCGGCAGAACCATCAAAGATGCAATTGATAGAGACCGGTTCTGATGGTCACGGTTTTGTTGAAAGCGATTCAGGGCATCCCTATATTGTTTTTGGCACGAATTATTATGACCCTCACACAGGCTGGGCGCCAAAAATATGGCGGCGATTTGACGCTGAAAAGGTGAGACGGCATTTTCAGGTTATGAGCACACTCGGAGTCAATTGCGCACGAATCTTTCTTACAGCCGGCAGTTTTCAACCAAGCGCCGAAACCATCGATGAACTGTCTTTGAAGAAACTGGACACACTAATTAAAATCGCACGCGAGACGGGTATTCGGCTTCTACTTACGGGTCCTGACCATTGGGAGGGTCAGCCTTCATATTGGAAGCCGGACCGTTTCGCCGGAGAAGCTGCATTGCAGGCGATTGAGCACTTCTGGGAGATAGTTGGCCGGCGTTATCGAGGCGAGCCTGCCATTTTTGCCTGGGACCTCTTAAATGAACCACACTTGCCATGGTTTGTCGAGCATTGGCGCCCACATTGGAACACCTGGCTTCAAAAAAAATACGGAAGCTTGGAGTCACTCAAGGCCGCCTGGGACGACGAGCTTACCGAAGGCGAACGTTGGGGCAAGGTAGCCGTGCCGGAAAACAGGCCCGATTCGGGAAATCCGAGATTACGTGACTGGCAGCTTTTTCGGGAATATCTGGCTGATGAATGGGTACACCGCCAGGTTGAAGCTCTCCGCAGAGCAGACCCGACTCACTTGATTACCGTAGGTTATATACAATGGTCCTATCCACTTATTCGCATGGGCAATCCGAGCCGTTACTCAGCCTTCAATCCTCATCGTCAGGCAGGCTTACTTGACTTCGTAACAATTCATTTCTATCCGACTCTCGGTAATCCATTTGGCTCTGAAGAAAAATGGGCAAGTAACTTGAGCTACCTGCAGGCTGTTTTAGCCTACTGTCATACATCAAAGCCTGTTGTTTTAGGTGAATACGGCTGGTATGGCGGAGGTGCGCCACAAAATCACCCTTATCTTAGTGAGGAAGAACAATCACAATGGCTCACCGCCGAAGTCGAAGTCTCGCGTTCACTGGCCGATGGATGGCTTTCATGGCCGTTTGCAGACTCACCTGATTCGACTGACATCAGTCTGTTCGCTGGTTTGGTTAAAGCAGATATGACTGTGAAGATTTGGGGTCACAAATTCAAAGCATTAGCAGCAAACCTGCCGGACTTAAAACATTCGGCACCTGAGCTGCCGGAATTTAATTTCTCTAATATCCTTACAGCAGACAGTGAAGAACTCAGTAAAATACATCGCAGGTACGTTGAAGCTATTAAAACAATATTAGGATTGGCCAGATGAACAAAACAGCAGTGAAGCTTAAAAACATAAAACAATCCTTTTAGACAGAAAGCACAAAAACCAGATTAAAATAACACTGCCCCTCCCGACTGAGCTTACCGTAATTACCCGGATACTCCGAATTACCAATGGTACGTTAATTTTAATCACTTATATACACTCCGGCCTGATAAAAAAATCATGGAAAATATTTGCAATTATTTTCATCTGACAACCGATATATCTTAGTAGAACTTTGACATTTTAGGAAAGGTCAAGGCAATGCAAGAGGCAATGGTTACCGAAAGTGAGCCATTAATTGCAATAGATGATTTAGCCATCCAGATCAAGACAACGCAAGACACATCAGCCGCAGAAAACGAACAATTGTTAACGATAGACGATTTGTCTGCATATAAGCAGAAAATCTTAATGAAAAAAATCCTAATCATGGTAATTGTTGTTAACTTGATAGTGTTGATAAGCATAGTTCTGTGTACTTAGTACTGTAAACTTTCACTTTCAACAATACAAAGAACTCATATTTTAGCCAGTAATTCTCCCCCCTGCCTGCTCTAAAAAGCGTGAGTGTAAATATTGCACAGGGCGGAGTTGTTTAAATTTACTTCATAAAATCTTAAAACTTTACCAAAAGTATATTGTTGCTGACTTAAATTGCAGAAAACCACCGCGGTCGAGCCATTAACATTGGCCACAGCCAAATACATCGGCTCAGGAGCATTGTTCGGATCTCGCATAGAACCACAGTGACAATACCTCAACACCGGCTTCGGCATTTTGGATACATATACAATCCTAAGCCTTATCGGACAGAAGCTTTGCAACCTCCGCGAGGAGAATATCGGGTTCTATCGGTTTTTCCAGATAAGCATCAACCGGACACCATGCAGGGTCACCTGCTGTCGCTTTGAAATCTATGCCTGTTTCGTTCTTAATACCTGTCAGTATCATTATGGGCATATCTTTGAACTGCGGGTTTTTCTTCAATTCCCGGGACATTTCAAAACCGTCCTCCCAGGTGGACATCATAATGTCCAGTATGGCTAAATCAGGTTTTTCGGCCTTGATTTTTTCCATACCATCTGTTTTATCAACAGCCGTAACAACAGTGTATTGTTGACTTTCCAAAATAGCCTGCAATGATTCTCTGATGTCCGGGTCATCATCTGCAATCAAAATCTTTGCTTTTACCATAGTTCACCTCATAAGATATTGTTTTTTGGCAAAATTACTGTAAATTTAGTCCCCTGGCCTTCCAGTCTTTGTACAGAAATTTTACCTCCATGTCTATCTATTATCTGCTTGACTATCGAAAGGCCCAGGCCTGTGATGTCGGATTCCGTATTGTTATCACTTTAAAATGAATCCTAACAAGGGTGTTTCATTTCATTTATTGGGTTTGTTTTGGCTTTGTTTGGCATTGAAATTGGCTTAAATTGGCTTTGATTGGGTTTGTTTTGGCTTTGTTTTTTCCGAATAACCAAATGTCCATATTTGCATATATACTTGTCATATAAGAGCTTAAGTTGATTTTGGCAAACTTGACTTTGGGTTTGTTTTGCATAAAAAGAGCTGATTTGTAGAGCGCTCTCTACAGATGTAGAGGGGTGCCTTATAGGCACGTAAATAACTGAATTCTCGATGCTTATGATTGGTAATTCCCCTAAGGATTTTCCATTTCGCTCCAATATTGACTATTCAGTGAGGGGGCCCCTTAGAGTAGCGCCCCACAGAGTATAAGATACTCTCAACGTGGGGGCAGGCCCCCCACAGAAT
>Ga0307380_10009173_pt1 | contig 12587 bp, 13 predicted proteins | sample UN3MG_FD_202239 | JGI IMG/M metagenome (GOLD analysis project Ga0307380, IMG submission 202239) | Soil microbial communities from Risofladan, Vaasa, Finland - UN-3 | ecosystem: Environmental > Terrestrial > Soil > Coastal area > Acid sulfate soil | place: Finland: Risofladan, Vaasa | collected... | reverse complement strand
GCGAAGGCAAAAGCGGCATGCTCGTGCATAACGACCAGTACCGCGGGATCGAGCACTGCTACGTCGAAAAGGGCAGCGAGCCGGGAGACACGTACTACGCCGAGCCGAGTCCGGATTACTTCAAATATGTCGAGCTTGGCGGCGAAGGGCTCACGCCGGTCGGATACGGGTATCGTTCGATTGAATACATCGTGAAGAATATCTGCAAGTGCATCGACGGCTCAGCCGGTGTTGACGATAAACAGGCTTTGATCCGCAGGCAGAAGCTGATCGGGCAATTCGATGACGAAGGCATCATGGCGACGCCCGCGAACAGCTCGTACAACGAGCTGGTGACCGAGGCGGGGCGCCTCTCTATTCGCAACGGCGGCAGAGAGGTCGAAATCGCCTACGGCCAAAACGCACACGTTGATTTTCGCAAGCATTGACAGACACTATGACGGTTCTTTTTGGCAGATAAACCGAGACTGATATGGCGAAAGAATTTCCGCTTGTCCCGACTGAGGTAAGACCTGTATCGACGAAGTTTCGCAAGATTTCGGGACTCCTTCCGAACCCGCAGACGATAGAGCAGATCGAGAAGCTTCGTCAGGCCGAGCCGCTCAGCATGAGGGGGCAGTCACCGGTCATCTGGGACCGGGCCGAGGGGGTGAACGTGTACGACGCCTACGGCAATATGTGGCTCGATTTTTCGTCAGGCGTGCTTGTGACCAATGCCGGTCACGGCCACAAGAGAATTGCCGATGCCATTATTCGCCAGGCGTCCAAGCCGCTGCTGACCAGCTATTGCTTCCCTAACCAGCCGAGAATCGATCTGACGCGCAAGCTTGCCTCTATTGCACCGCGTCCCTTGAACAAGGTGTTTGTGCTCAGCACCGGCGCAGAAACGACAGAATGCGCCCTGAAACTGGTGCGCACGCATGGGCGAAAGACCGGCGGAGACGCCAAGAGCGTCATCATTTCGTTCGAGAATTCCTTTCATGGCAGGACACTCGGCGCCCAGCAGTTGGGAGGTCTGGGCAGCGGCTCAGCATGGATAAAGAACCTTGACCCCGAAATAGTGCACGTGCCTTTCCCGGATGGCTTCCGCTGTGAAGACACGAGCTTTGGGCTATTTACAGAAACCCTTGAGCGGCTCGGGGTCAAACCCCAGAACGTAGCCGGCGTAATAAGCGAGACGTACCAGGGGGCCGGACCTAACTTCATGCCCAAACAGTACGCCAGAGAGTTGAGAAAGTGGTGCGACAAGCACGGTGCCCTGCTTTGTTTCGATGAGGTTCAGGCGGGCTTTGGCCGGTGCGGGAGGATGTGGGGCTTCGAGCTGTACGATGTTGTGCCCGATTTGTTCTGCATCGGCAAAGGGGTCAGCAGCTCATTGCCGATCAGCGCGGTAATAGGAAAAGAGAAGGTAATGGACCTGTATGGCCCCAATGAGATGACCAGCACCCATTCGGGCAATCCCGTCTGCTGTGCGGCGGCGCTGGCGAGCATCGAAGTGATCGAGCAGGAAAAGCTCGTCGAGAATGCGGAGAAAGTCGGACGGGTCCTCCATGAGCGCTTGCAGCGAATAAAAAGCGAGTTCTCTGAGACCATCGGTTTTGCGCCGGGAGCGGGCCTGGTGGCCGGGTTGCTGATCGTCAAGAAGGGCACGAAGGATCCAGACTACGAAGTCGCCTGGAACATCGTCAATCTCTGCTTCCACAAGGGGCTGCTGATGTTTGCACCTGTGGGCATGGGCGGGGGCTGCGTCAAGATCGCGCCGCCCTTGTGCATCAGCGAAGAAGCAGTCGAGGAAGGTTGCGAAGTAGTTCGCGAGGCGGTACAAGAAGCGATCCAAGCACCGAAGACATAACAAAACTCAGGGAACGGGATGACTGTAGCATCTTAAAGAAGATATGTGGCCAGAAACACGGATTCTAAAGGGTGCGAAAATACCGGGACTTGTGGATCTGCAGGTCAATGGCTTTAAAGGGGTTCACTTTTCCGATCCGAGCTTGACGCGGGAGAGTTTTGTCCTTGCCTGCCGGGGTGTGCTCGATGTGGGAACCACGGCCTTCCTGCCGACGGTGATAACAAGCCCGCCGGAGGTCTATGAGCATAATCTTCCGATCATAGCGGCGGTTGTACGCTCGCAGGAATTTCGCGGCCGATTGTTGGGCATCCATCTCGAAGGCCCGTTTATATCCGCGCAGGACGGGGCCCGCGGAGCGCACGATTCACAGTGGATAACAAAGCCGGACGTCGGCTATCTCGAACATATCCTCGAATGGGCCGATGGCCGGGTGAAGCTGCTGACCATCGCGGCTGAGCTGCAGGGTGCAGAAGACCTGGCGCGGTATGCTTCAAGCCGGGGGATTGCCGTCTCTTTGGGGCATCAGATGGCTTCGGAGGCGGATTTGCACAAGTTGGTGCAAGCGGGGGCTGTTTCGCTGACGCACTTAGGCAACGGCGTGCCCGCCATGCTTCATCGGCACGTCAATCCCGTCTGGGCGGGATTGGCGAATGACGACCTTTCGGCGATGATTATAAGCGATGGGCACCATTTGCCGGCTTCCGTGCTGAAAACCATCATAAGAACCAAAGGGGCTGGCCGCTGCGTGGTCGTTAGCGACGCTTCATCACCGGCGGGGCTGCCGCCGGGGGAATATGAAGTGCTGGGGCATCGGCACGTTCTGGATGAGAACGGCCGGCTGTACGAGCCGGCGACAGGGTATCTGGCGGGCTCGTCGGCGACGATGCTTAAATGTATGAACCACTTGGCGTCTTTGGACTTGGTCAGCCCTGACGAGCTTATCGCGATGGGATTCCACAACCCGCTTGGGTTGGTTGGGATTGACCCGCAGGACGTTGCCGGGGAGCGGAACCTGCGATTTGATGCCGAAATCGGAGTTTTTTACATTGAAGGCTGAAAACATCAGGCGGCGCCCGCTCAAAGGGCGTGTGTGCCGGTATGGATTTGGCTGGCTTTTCACTTTACAGGGGCGCCCGGGCATGTTAGACTGGGCTGAGTGCGACGATTTGCTCCATTGAAGTTGAGGCCGAAGCACAGCATATTCTTTACGAACAGTAAAATGGCTGGAAAAACTGTTATTGACACCGAACGATGCAAGGGTTGCGGCTTGTGTGTAGTCGTATGCCCGAAGAAAACGATCGTCATTTCAACGATATCCAACAGGAACGGCTACTTCCCCGCACAAACTGACAGCCGCGATTGCACAGGTTGCGCCGCCTGCGCCATTGTCTGCCCGGAGGCGATTATCGAAGTGCTTCGCGACGGTTCCGGCAGGGTCATAGCAGCCATCGAGCCCGGTAAGAAGAAGCCGGATCTCATAAAGGAAAAGGCGTGAGCCCCGTCGGTGTACGAGCAAAACGAAATGGCAGTAAGGGAGCAAATAGTAAATCCTACTTGTGTGGCGCGTTTTAGCAGGCGAAGAAAAATGGACCAAGAGACAAGATCCTTAATAAGTCAAGTGAAGGCACATCTGATAAAGATGTATGGGGAAAGGATCAAGAAGGTCATACTATATGGCTCCTACGTAAGGGGTGAAGCTACGAAGGATTCAGATATTGATGTGCTTGTGCTGGTCGATGAGTCGCTGAATCCCTTTGAAGTCAGAGAAAGCTTGAGCGATCTGCTGTTTGATATACTTCTTGAGGAAGGTGAGCTTGTTTCAGTTATGGCCATTCCAGAACACCTTTTTGAGAATTATGATTCTCCCTTCATGCTGAACGTCAGGAAGGAAGGGATCATAGCATAATGATGTTACAGGGAAGAACAGCGGATAAAAGGGTGTTGATGTGCGGCAATGAGGCCCTGGCGGAGGCGGCCATTGTGGCCGGGTGTGACGCGTATTTTGGCTATCCCATCACGCCTCAGAACGAAATCAGCGCTTACATGTCCCGCAGGATGCCGGAGGAGGGCCGTGTTTTTTTGCAGAGCGAGAGCGAGCTGGCCGCGATCAATATGATTTTCGGGGCTTCGGCCACGGGCAAGAGGACGATGACCAGCTCATCCAGTCCCGGTATAAGCCTGATGCAGGAAGGAATGAGCTACCTTGCGGGGGCCGAGCTGCCGGCGGTCGTAGTCAACGTGATGCGGGGCGGGCCCGGTCTGGGGAACATCGCGCCGTCGCAGGGTGATTACTTCCAGGCCACGCGAGGCGGCGGGCACGGCGACTACCGGACGATTGTCTTCGGGCCGTCAAGCGTGCAGGAGCTGGTGGATTGCATGGCGCTGGCTTTCGATCTGGCCGATGAGTATCGAATGCCCGTGATGGTATTGGCCGATGGCATACTGGGCCAAATGATGGAGCCGATAGTCATAGAGAAAAAGCCTCGCCGGGATTTGCCTGCCAAGACGTGGGCTTTAACCGGAGCCGACGGCAGAGAGCAGAATATCGTTCGTTCGCTGTGGCTTGGAGAAGGCGTGCTGGAGGCGCTCAACAACAAGCTGCGGGACAGATATTTACACATCGAAAAGAATGAAGTCCTCTGCGAGCAGCACGAAGTTGACGAAGCCGAGATCGTCTTGGTTGCCTACGGCATCGCGGCGCGAATCGTTTGCGGCGCCGTGCACAAAGCGCGGCAGGAAGGAATCAAGGCCGGCTGGATTCGTCCGGTCACGCTGTGGCCGTTTCCGACCGAACAAATCAGCAAAGCGGCGGATGAATTTCGAATCTTCCTTGTCGTTGAGATGAGCAACGGCCAAATGGTCGAAGACGTAAAACTTGCGGTTTCCGGAAAATCGCCCGTGATGTTCTATGGCCGGCCGGGCGGCGGCGTTCCGACGGTTGACGAAATCTTCGACGTAATCAAGCAACTGACGTTAAAATAGAAGTTTTGCAAAATTGGAGTTAGGCATACTTTTGGAAAGAAAAAATCTTCTTTTCTCTCGATTTTGTCTTTCTAAAACACGATGCGTAACATTTGACGCGACAACAGATTATGACATGGTCCCTGATTATTTTCGGAAAATCGTGAAACCGATTTTCTGAAATAATATATGCCTAACTTCAATTTTGCAAAAGTCCAGTTAAGAGTGAAGACCCGGATATGAAAACGGTATTTGCGCGTACCCCGACGCTTAAAGACTGTCCGACGCATTATTGTCCCGGATGCGGACACGGGATTGCCCATCGGCTCATCGCCGAGACGATTGATGAGCTGGACATCCGCGGCCGAACGATAGGCATCGCCCCCGTGGGCTGTGCCGTGCTCGCCTACGATTATCTGGACGTCGATATGATCGAGGTCGCGCACGGCCGAGCGCCCGCTGTCGCAACAGGGATGAAACGGTGCAATCCCGACAAGATAATCTTTTCCTATCAGGGGGATGGCGACCTGGCAAGTATCGGGGCCGGGGAGATTCTGCACGCGGGACACCGGGGCGAGCAAATCACGGTCATTTTCATCAATAACGCCGTCTTCGGAATGACCGGCGGGCAAATGGCCCCGACGACAATGCTCGAACAGGTGACGGCAACCACGCCCAAAGGCCGAAAGGCTGTGGAGCAAGGCTACCCCCTTCAAGTCTCAGAGCTCCTGGCCACACTGCCGGGGACAATCTACATCGAGCGATGTGCGCTGAGCGGCGTCGCTCAGGTTCGCAATGCCAAGAAAGCCATCAAACATGCTTTTGAGTTGCAGATCAGCGGTGCCCATGGGCTTTCGCTGGTTGAGGTGCTTTCGCCTTGTCCGACCTACTGGCGCATGAGTCCGGCCGAGGCGATGAAATGGATCGACACCCACATGACCAGGGTTTTCCCGCTCGGGCGGCTAAGGGGTTGAGAATGACCGCAGACGGCCTTTATGAGGAAATAGTCATCGCCGGCTTTGGGGGCCAGGGGATCATGCTGGTCGGCAAGCTCCTTGCCCAAACGGCGATGCTGGTCGGCAAGGAAGTCACCTATATGCCCTCTTACGGCGCCGAAGTTCGCGGCGGAACGGCCAATTGCATGGTGGTGGTCTCGGAGCAAGAAATCGCATGCCCCGTCGTCGCAAGACCCGATTCCCTCATCGTCATGAACAAGGCGTCATTGAACAGATTTGCTCCCCGGCTCAAGAAGGGCGGACTGCTCATAATGAATGTTTCTCTGATTGACAGCGAGCCTGAGCTTGATGATTCAATCGAGGTTGTCGCTGTGCCCGCCGACGAGCTGGCCGTCGAGCTGGGCAGTCAGAAGAGCGCCAATATGGTGGCTTTGGGGGCGTACCTGCAAAAGCGAGGATACCTCGGCCCGGATGCGGCGGCGGAGGCCCTTCCGGACGTGCTGGCCGAGCGCTATCATAAGACGCTGCCGGTCAACATCGCCGCTTTGCACAAAGGGGCCGAATTCGCTCAGAAGTATTGCCGGGCCCAGGTGCGAGGTGCGCGGCCGTAAGATCGATTTGAGAGCGAGGTATTATCTGCTGCTGCGCTCGGGCGCTGCGCGATTTCCGGTTGCCCTCGATGCCCGGCGAAGCTTGGGAACAAATGACTTGATTGTGCGAGTCGGCCGGATTACAATGAGCCACGTGCGGTAGAATGAATTGTTGTTGTTTGACAATGGAAAGATACGAATGGCCAAGCAGTCGAATACTCACAGGACAAAGTCAATTTGCAGCTTCTGCGGTCGGTCGGCCAACGCGGCCGAAACGCTTATAGAGGGGCCTAACAGGGTCTTTATTTGTCCCGAATGCGTTGAGTTGTGTCATAATATCATCCGGCAGGACCGCAAACGCACGGGCAAAGGTGCGCTCAGGCTTGACAAAATGCCCATACCCAGAGAGATCAAGGAATATCTGGACCAGTACGTGATCGGGCAGGACCATGCCAAGAAATACCTCTCGGTTGCCGTGCACAACCACTACAAGAGGCTGGTGCACAGTAACAGTAACGACAGCGACATCGAAATAGACAAATCCAACGTCCTTTTGATTGGCCCGACCGGCTCCGGAAAGACGTTGCTGGCCCGCACCCTGGCCCGTAAACTGGAAGTGCCGTTTGCGATATGCGACGCAACCACCGTCACGGAGGCGGGATATGTCGGCGAGGACGTTGAGAATTTTCTGCTGCGCTTGTTGCAGGCGGCCGACTACGATATTGAAGCCGCTCAGCGAGGCATCGTCTATGTTGACGAAATCGATAAGATCGGAAAGACGCATCAGAACGTCTCAATCACTCGCGACGTTTCCGGCGAGGGCGTTCAACAGGCGCTGCTCAAAATGCTCGAAGGGACCATTGCCAACATCCCGCCCCAGGGAGGCAGGAAGCATCCCGAACAATCCTACATACAAATCGATACGGCACAAATCCTTTTCATATGCGGGGGCACTTTTGTAGGCCTGGAGAATATCATCAAGAAACGGCTCGGAAAGAAAATGATCGGCTTCAATTCGGAACTGTCGGGCAAGACCGACGAAAGAACCGAGTACGGGAACATATTGCAGCAGGTTGTGCCGGAAGATATCATCGAGTTTGGTATGATTCCCGAAATGGTGGGGCGGCTTCCCGTGATCACGACACTCGGCGCCCTCGACGAAACGGCGCTCATAGACATCCTGACCAAGCCCAAGAATGCGTTGTGCAAACAGTATCAGCGCTTCTTTGAGATGGAAAACGCCGAGCTTGAATTCACGAACGGTGCGCTGCGGGCATTGGCGCGAAAAGCCCTCAAACGTGATACCGGCGCGCGGGCGCTGCGTGCGATCGCGGAGGAGCTGATGGTCGATTTGATGTATCAGTTGCCTGAAGAGTCTAAGCCTGCGCAGTACGTTATCACCCGCGACATAGTTGAACGCAAAGCGGACTTGCTGACGGCCAGGCAGAAGGTGAAAAAAGAATCAGCGTAGAGCGAGGTCCCCTCTAATCGCTGGGGTCAAGCATGTGAACAAGGTTCGAGCACCCAGAAATCGGACAATGACTCTGAGCGGGGCGGAAACCGACCACTATGGCAAGAACCTGATTCGTATCACCGGGCCCGTCGGAATCGAAACTCTCGGCAACAGAATCCTGAATCAGGATATGACTGAGACTCTTGCCTTTCTACCCAATGGTTTTGTTGACCTGCTGATCCTGGACCCGCCGTACAACCTCAACAAGACCTTTAATTCGACCACCTTCAGAAAGAAGAGCATCGCGAAATACGCCGACTGGTTTGAGGGTATGCTGGCCAGGTTACGGCCTGTCCTCAAGAAGACCGCTTCGGTTTACGTGTGCTCTGAGTGGTATTCGTCCACGGCTATTCACCTTGTCCTGGACAAATTCCTCAAGGTCAGAAATCGCATTACCTGGGAGCGGGAAAAGGGTCGCGGGGCGAAGAAAAACTGGAAGAACGTTTCGGAGGACATCTGGTTCGCGACGGTTTCCGACGATTACACGTTCAATGTGGAAGACGTAAAGCTCAAGCGCAAAGTTCTCGCGCCCTACACGGACACAAGCGGCGCGCCGAAGGACTGGCAAGACAGCTCCGCCGGGCAGTTCAGGCTGACGCATCCATCGAACTTGTGGAAGGATATCACCGTTCCCTTCTGGTCGATGCCGGAGAATACGGAGCATCCGGCACAAAAGCCCGAGAAGCTGTTTGCCAAACTGATTCTGGCAAGCACGAATGAAAACGACTTTGTGTTCGATCCGTTCATGGGCGTGGGCAGCAGCATCGTTACGGCGAAGAAGCTGGGCCGCAGGTTTCTGGGAGCGGAAATTGACCGCGGATACTGTCTGCTTGCCGCCAAACGGCTGCACCTGGCCGAATTCGATAAGGTCATCCAGGGCTACAGAGATGGTCTATTCTGGGAGAGGAACTCGCTCAAAGCACGAACATGCAAGCAGAGAGAATAGATGGGCGATTTTCTGAAAGAATATATGCCTAACTTCAATTTTGCAAAAGTTCAGGTCTAACATGGGTGGCAGAGAACAAATTAGAGTCGTAGGGGACGGATTATCAGTGCTGGCTCCCGCCAAAATCAACCTGTCGCTGCTGATAGCGGGCAGACGGCCCGATGGTTTCCATGACATAGAAACTCTGATGGCCAAGATCAACTGGTATGACGAGGTTTTCTTCGAGCATGGCCGGCAGCGGGGCATCGAATTGATCTGCAAGGGGCCGCACTGGGCGCCGACGGGCCCTGAGAATCTTGTCTATCGGGCGGCAGAAACGTTGCTGGAACATTGCGGTTCGAGGGCGCAGCTCAGAGTCACGCTGACGAAGAATATCCCCGCCGGGACAGGGCTCGGCTCGGCGAGCAGTGATGCGGCGGCCACTCTCATCGGCCTGAATCGTTATCTGAAGTTAGGCTGCGGCCGGCAGAAGCTGTCTGAATTAGCCGCCACATTGGGCAGCGACGTGGCTTTTTTTCTGAATGGTCCACTGGCCTTTTGTACGGGAAAGGGGGAAAAAGTAGAAAAAATAGTCGAAAATTTTGACTTTCTGGCTCTCTTGATACTTTTGGAGATAAGTGTCTCTACAAAAGAGGTTTACGCTAATTACAGGCATGACCGCGTTTTGTACGAAAAGCTGACTGTCAAGATAAACGGCCATCTCAAGGAAAAGAGGATTGATTTGGTTGCAGGAATGTGCGCAAATATGTTGCAGGGAAGTTGCTTTGACTTAGTAGAGAGTCTTGCCAAGCTGAAAAAGAAGGTAGAGTCCTTAAATATAGGGCCTTGCTGCCTGAGCGGTAGCGGTTCAGCGATGTTTAGTATCATCGAGAACGCGGATGAGGAATTAGCCGGACGGTGGAAGCACACGCTTGAGAAAGAGATCGGATGCAAAAGTGTTATCGTGAGGAACAACGGATGGTAAACTTTTGAGCGAGGCAGAAAATGAAGATCAGCGAGGTCAGAGTCAAGTTGGTGAGCAACAAAGATGACAGACTGAAAGCTTTTTGCTCGATAACGATGGACAACGAATTTGTAGTCCGTGACATCAAGATCATCGAAGGAGGCGGAGGGCACTTTGTCGCCATGCCGTCGAGGAAAATGAGCGACCATTGCGAAAAGTGCGGGGGTAAGAACCATCTAAGAGCCAGGTACTGCAACAATTGTGGGTCATCCCTCCACGAGAACCGGGCGAAGAAGGATTTCAAGGGTCGAATGAAGTTGCACGCCGACATTGCTCATCCGATCAATTCCGAATGCAGGAAGAGAATCCAGGACAGGGTCATTGTGGCGTTCAAGGAGGAGGTGGAGAAATCCAAGGAGCCGGGGTACAAGCCCGTTGATCTGGACGAACCGGATGATGACGTTCCTGAAATCGTCTCGTAGGCCGGAGAGGCCGGTCTTTCCGCCGTGGCACAGCAAAAGACGAGGAACGGAACGGACGGCTAACGACGCTGCTGCCGGGCCGACGCCATGGTGTTCCAATAAAAAGGCATGACATCGGGCATACGGCGTCGAAAACCGGGTTGGATCGTGGTTGCTCTGACAGGGGCTTCAAATCGAAAACGTGTCGTGGAACGAGCCCGACACGCGCCAAGCTGCAAAAGTCCACTTCCTTTATGGGGCAAGGTTCTCAAGAACCTTTTCGATAGCGACGTCCAAACGCTCGTTCAGATCGTATCTGCCTTCGGTAAGCTGCCGCCGGAGGTTGAGGATTTTCTCCTGGCGGACCTCCGGCAAAGAAGCGATCCTTCCTAACACCTGGCCAATGGGCGTTGCGTGGATATTTTCGAGAATTTGCTCCATCATCAGATCCGTATTCGGAGCAAGGCCCGCTGGTCCATTCCTTACAGGATGCTTTCTCGTCTCAAAACGGCTGTTGGAATCGAAAGTTGGCATTCACACTACCTTGCTTGAAAGGCTTCGAGGCGAAGAACATCCATTTTTCCATCTCAAAGCTGACTACCACTACATCTTGTATGCCCCGAAATCCCTTTTGGAGGCTCAAAACAACCTGCTAACATTGGTATCGACAACAACGCCGGGAAAACTTTAGAAAAGTTCAACTCTTGCCCAACTTCTTCCAAGCCCAACGGTTGAGGCGATTTGCGGCAAGATCGCGGTTATCAGCACAGGCAGCTTACCTCCGCCGGCGCCTATTTTGAAACGGACCCCAGCGGGGAATCATGCGGTTGGCAAAATGGGAGATATACCATATATAGTGATGGCGAATGGATCCAGAAGACAAGAGAGCAGAGAAGTTTGCACGATATGTTGTGCTTCTGCTTTGCCCTGCTCCTGCACTGAAGGCGAGCAGTTTGGCCCTGTCAGTTTCGGGTCAATAGTAGTATTTGAATTCTATGTCCATGTCCCAGACATCATTGTCGGCGAGACCTTCTTTCTTGGTCAGCTTGACTCGCTCACACTGCAAGTTTCCCCAACGAAGCTGGATCATCGAGAGAAACCTGGCGAATCTGGCGATATCAATCTGCCTCAGATCGACCTTGGCCGTTTGGGTCTTTTGATTGTTTGCCGTCATAATCGTCGATGCGCTGACCCTGTAGGCTGTCGGCGGTATCTTGCATAGGCTGGCAACCCAGTCAAGGGCGCCGCCGTAAGTGAATTCGGCTGCGACATCCTTTGAGTCTGCGAACTCCAGGCGGCCCGGGTCGAGAGTCAGAATCTCCATCACGAGCGGTTCGGCCTTCTTGTATTGAGCGATCTGCTCCTGAACGTCTTGTTCGGCGCCGGGCAGGTATATCGCCCAAGCCAATAACGGCCACAGGCCGACGAGGACCGGAACGACCACGTAGTACAAAACAGGATTCTTGTATATGTCTTTCATGAGCATTGTTCCCCGATCATGTTTTTGGTGCAACGGTGATACCGAACTTCTGGCGTCCGGCTATAGGAGGCTCGTACCGTTCCTGGACAATTTCGAGTCCGTTGTTTCTGATTGTCTCGAAAACCTTCTGCCTGTTTTGCGGGCTGGAGGTGTCGCCTGTTATGTCGATGTCTTTGGTCGTGATGGCAATCGAGCTGATGTTCAAGCTTGTCTGGGCGGCGCATTTGTTGAAGGCGGCCAGCACGAGCGTCAGCTTGGATGATATGGACGTCTTGTCGGTGATCAAGCCCTTCTTCTCGGCTTCGATGCGCCGCAGGAGCTTTTCGAGATCGGTAACCGCCTTTTTGGTCGTGACGTCGTTCGAGAGCTTCTCGAGGGTCACATCTGCGTAGTCCCTGGAGAATTTGCTTCGCACGTTTTTTATGTCTTTGTTCACGCTGAACAGTTGTGTTTGAAAAAACAGCCCCGCCGCGATCAGCAGAATAGTCACGGAGACAGCGGCGAACTTCAGCGTTTTTTGCAGCCTGACTTTCTTACCCTGGAAGGGGTTGAAATCGCTTCGGAAATCGACCCTGTGCCCCTTTTCAGAATGAATCAAAGCGGCGCCGTAAGCAATGATAAGATCGACGGCGCTGGCGCAATCGGTCAGGGCCTGGGGCTCGACACCCGCCGCCTGGGACAAATCGATTTTGCTTGCCTGCATACCCAGTTTCTGACCGAGCCGCTCGCAATCTATGGTTCCGGCAGAATCGAAAACTCGGATATTCGCTATGGGCTGGGCCTCTTCGATCAGGGCAGTAGTTATGAGTGCTTCTCTGGCGAGTACGCTGGTCCGGTCCCGTGTCGCGCTCAGCAGGAAGGTCCGAACTGCGGCGGCCTTTCGAG
>Ga0307380_10009171_pt1 | contig 12588 bp, 8 predicted proteins | sample UN3MG_FD_202239 | JGI IMG/M metagenome (GOLD analysis project Ga0307380, IMG submission 202239) | Soil microbial communities from Risofladan, Vaasa, Finland - UN-3 | ecosystem: Environmental > Terrestrial > Soil > Coastal area > Acid sulfate soil | place: Finland: Risofladan, Vaasa | collected... | reverse complement strand
CCATATAGTTTGGCCAGATCGGCGTCCAAAATCACATTTTCCCCGCGAATCACCATTATTATTTTCAATATCCGCTTTTCTGGAATGAGATCTTTCGATTTGGCAGGCATATTAATTGTTATCCCTTTTGTTGACGTAGAACGCCTCGCCTGAGCAGCGGCCCTATCTCGTGCCGGGCTTCTACAGACTGTTTCGTTAAACCGCGATTTTCCAGCCGTCTGCTCCAGGCGGATGTTATAAGATTTTAATATTTCGACTAAAATTCTCTGTTGACAACAGACAATTCGTGGCGTACTATATGCACATAAAGTACCATTTGTACATATCAAATGATTGAGGTGATTATCATGCTTAAAAAAATAACAACTGCTGACGCAAGAAAAAAATTTGCCAATATTATTAACCAGGTAGCTTTTGGCAATGAATCTTTTGTTCTAACTCGTCGGGGAGAACCTATTGCCGCTATTGTTTCCATGAAAGAGCTTAAATTGTTGCAAGATTTAGAAGATCGAATTGATATAGAAGATGCGTGGAAAGCTAAAAATGAACCTGGTGAATCGATCCCCTGGGAAGAGCTGAAAAAGAAACTCGAATTTTGAAATATAGGATAGAGGTCAAAAGGTCTGCGGCAAAGGCCCTTAAAAAGATTTCCAAGCCTGACCAAAAACGTATCAGCAAGGCAATTGACAATCTCGCCGAAAATCTTCCGAACCCGGCTACAACCAAGATGAAGGGAGACAATCCCTTTCACAAAATTCGGGTAGGAGATTATCGGGTTGTTTATGAGATTCAAGATGATATCCTATTGATTCTGATTATCAAGATCGGCCACCGAAAAGATATCTACAGAAGCCTTACCTAATATTCACTCACTAATTATTTCAGCCTTATAACCCGGTTCACAGGCCGCGAGGTACGAGCGGTCCTATGTGAAACCGCTTGTTATGTGTTGACTGTTTATACTAAGGCACTTAAAAATGAAGTCTGCTACCGACTATGAATAGAAGGTCAGCCTATGTAGCTTGACCGTTTCCTGTTCGTCCTTAGCAGCCATTCGTACGTTCACCATGGGCAAGAGGGCTCTGTTTTCATGAGAGCTTAGTTATTGCCTTTCTGCCGCCTTTAGCCAATCATTGATGGAATTTACTCCCAATGACAACAGCAAATCTTGCACTAATACCAAGCGTTTAAGCATCATACCGTGATCGGATTCTTCGCGTTCCTCGGCTTCGGCAAAAAGCCTGGTCATTAGCTGGACAAGTCGATTTTCATGGTCGTAAAAGAACGGCTTGGCACGACTGACATAGGCCAGGTAAATTTCGGTTGCGGCTAAGGCAAGTTCTGGGTCGCGCTGTGAAATGGCGTTGAGCCATTCGTCAAATCCAAACTGGCGGTGATGTTTATCTTCGCTATCGCTTCCGAACACGCTAAAGCAGAGCTGAATCAATTCTATCGGGATTAAGATAGGCGGTGTATTGTCCCGGAAGATATCGTCTACATGTCGAGCGACTGCCGCTGCATGAGGGCTGCCTGCTTTCAGTCCCGCCTCTATACCTGCAAGGCATTGCTCGCGATGCTGTCTGATATTTCCAGTGTGAGTCCAAACACTCGCTGCCCCATGCCACGCTTCGGTAATATCCAGAGTCTTCAATTCACCAAGCAAATTGGCAAAGTCGATATGCCCCGTCAGGGCTGCCAAGGCTGAAATGCGCCCCCACGTTTCCATGTCTTCCTTGCTACTCTGGCGGCAGATACGCTCAAGCGAGGGCGCAACCTTTTCGAAATGATCGTGATAGGCGTAATACAGGCAACGTTCGGCTGACTGCCAAAGCCCCACAGCATCCTGCATGGCAAGGTGAAATAATTCCCAACCCAAATCGGGATTCTGGCTTTGGAAGTACGGCAAACGGCGCAGAATCAGGGCGCGGATTGCAGGATGTTCGTTGATAGCAAATCGACGTAGTGTGGGTGGCAACAATTCGGGTAATTCAATGCCGCGCTCCTGAAAGTTATTGGCCAAAATCATCAAGGCTTCGGCAACATTTCCGCTCATCATATTAATTCCAGCGGTAAGCAAATCAACCGAATCACCTTGAATAGTGCTTTCTTCCCTATGATCTCCAAAACCTATTGCCAGGAACACTAGCCGTGCAGCATTTTGTGTATCCTGGATGACGTGTGCGCATGATTCCAGAGCTTTGGCTGTGGAGCGATTGAGTTGCCAGTGGGCAGGATGTCTTTCCAACTCGTCAAGGATCTGATTCGCCAAGGTAGGGGCATCAGGCTCTTCGATTGGTAACCAAGTGCCGTTGGTTTGCAAGTTACCATAGCGATGCGCCAGATAGTTGACGATACCATCCATGATGTCATCGCGAAATCCTGATGAAATATTAGTCCAATACGCGACCAGCAATCTCAAGAATCGCGATGAGTGGCGAGATGAAGCCTCGCACAGTTGCCGACCGACCTCTCGCTCTCCTCCGACCAAAAAATCATCGAAATCTCGGTTATATCCAGAGTAATGCTCCAGCAACCGAATTACGCCCTCATCACTGGCATTCAAAAATACCTCAAATGAAAATGGGGCGGCGACCCAGCCGCTTCGCATGCCGATGGACGGCTGTCGAATCAATGTCCCATATTTTTTTTCGTAAGCATCGAGTATCGCTTGAGCTTCCGCTGAACGAAGATGGCATGGGATGGCTGATATATATTCGGCTCGCTTTTTCAATACCCAGAAACGTGTTCCCTCCTCCGTTACCTCTTCCTCCCACACGGTTTGCATTGTTTCCATCACTGCGTCTGGTGTATGGCTATCAAGGTAAATGAATGCAGTCCTGATCAATATAGACAATTCGAAAGAGAGTTCGAATTCCAGAAAATTTCTGTCACACAACAGGCGTCCTATCAAGTCTATATTTGGTTCTGGTGAATTTGTGAAAGCGAGTACTGCGAAGTAACACAATGCACCTTCGTAGTTAAAGCACAAGCGTTCTCGGTTCCTCTGCCACCAGTCGGAGTGTTTTTGGGCGTGGTCCAGAATGGCTGCCTCAATCGCATCAAACAGAATCCGCTCGCCATCTACATGTCGATGATCGGTATGGGAATGGAGATCATTGTATGAGGTATTGCGTAGGAATCCATCTCGATAGCCTATTCTGGTCTCGCCGTAGCGGGCTGATTTGATTTGACTCCACTTCTCAATTGTTTCCAACGCTAAATCAAGGAGGGCGGTTGATTGCACCATCCTTTGTGCCAGGAAATTATCGCTCCTATTTCCAAATTCATGGGGTTGGCAACGCAGTTTGTTGCCAAAACGAAATTTCATTACATCGTCTTCGCTGATGTCGCCAGAGATATAGCGCCATAAGAATTTATCATCAACAGCGCCTGCGGTTACACAGCGCGCGACGACAGCTCCCAAGAAACCGTGTTCTTGTCTCGGCATGCTGAGCAGTCGCTCCAACAAGGGCGCAACCAATAGTAAATTTTCAGTTTTGAATTTGGAAAGAGAAAAACATAGTTGCTCGGCGATTCTATTGCTGTCCAGCCAATCCAGCGATAATGCCTCCATCCAGAATGCCAGTACGCCCTCAGCATCTTCATTTATCCACTGTTCCAACCGATGCACATGCGCCGTTAACCCATCGGCATCGCGCATTTCCCTCAATGCTGGCACCAAATGAGATAGCCAGAAGTGATGCCAATCGACCAATGAAGACTGGGTGTAAATCACCTGAAATACATCGCGATGCTGGTCTCGCAAGTCCCGTATCAGCGGCCAGTCATCATCCTGCGGCATCTGCTGGGCAAACGATTCGGCAATCAGGCGGCGGATGTGGAAGGCGGCGTTGCCTGTCAATACCGCTCGCAGTTGTTTCCTGAACTCGCGGCGCTCTCCCGTTGCCAACTGGGCGACAAAGCTACGTATGCTCGGCCGTACGAAGGGCACAGGCGGCAAGCTTTTGATAAACTCATTGAGCGAGACACCCCGGCGCATAGCGCTGCTTATCACCAGCACATCCAGTAGAGTTTGATGGCCAAACGTCAATTTCCCATCATGGGTATCTTGCAGTACATTGAGACTGTGCAGCCGCCGTAGGATGTCCTGCGAAGCGCTGAAGCGCTGATGTGGAATCGACAGGCTGCGAGACTTCAGCATCGCGTCAGCGATGTCTTCAATCGCTTGCATCGCTGCGTCTCCCAACGCGAGTTCGGCCCGCACGATGATATCGAGGTACCGTTGCGCCAGCGCTTGGCTGGTAACCACGTTGAAACTGCCTTCACGCTGGGCCAGTTCGACAAACAGGGCTAGTTCGCGAGGATTTTGAATCAGTTCACGGGTGACGGCATCAATAGTGGTCGAATCGATTCCGAGCTTGTCAAGTAACGGCGCAATTTCGGCTTCCCAGTCCAGCGGCAGGCATTGCAATTCGCAGTCCCATTGCCGTGCGGCAATTCGCCGGTCGTATTTGCGGTCGAAGTCGCGGCAAGCTGTGATAAAGGTGACATTGGGGATCAGGAGCAGCTGGTCAATTTGTGCCAGGAAGTACGTCAATACACTGTGCTCGCGGGCGATGGACAAGACATCCAGTGAGTCGATGATCACGACCACATGCGCATCTTCTGCCAAGCGGGCAGCCTGTTCTACCCATTGTTCTGGTAGGCCTTGTGCCTGGCGCTCCTGCGTCGTCGCCAGGTCGGCGAATTCCCGCGACTGAATGAAGAGTGGCACTAGGTCCCTTCGTGTTTGCGGACGCTGCTCAAGTGCTTCTTGCAAGCTCAGCATTACACAGGTTTTGCCGGAACCTGGAAGTCCCGTAAGCAAAACAGCACGTTTCTTAGCATCGATGGTAGCCAGGAGTTCGTTCACAATCGGGCTCGAAATGCGCTGCCCGGCAATGTCCCGACGCCACGACCTGCCGATGGCTGAGGTGCTGGCAAATGATGTACGCACCTGTTCAATGGACATCACTGGAACCAGCATTGCTCCCGCGTGATGGAGAATGTCTTTGAGGTCGTCCTTGGTTAGACGATGCTGGGTGGAAGCGGACAGGTTGCCGCCCTCCATACGTCCACCAAGTTTGTCTAGGCGTATCCAGAGGGCGTCGAAGGCTGCATTTGAGTTGCTTGCCATTTGGCGCAAACGTTCACGCAGTAAAGTCTCCATACGATCAAAATCTGGGCTGATCTCGAAGGAGGTGCGGCGCAGGAATTCATAGGTCGAGAGATCGGGAGCCTGATCGGCAATGCGAACGGCAAAATCGCGATTTGTTTTAATATGCTCTTTGGTCAAATTCGCATGATAGTCGGCCTCATTGCCATAGAGGGTGCTGTATTCACGTAGTTTAGCGAGTGCGCCAAACTCGCTACGTGAATAGAAGCGGACTTGGGATTGTTGATTTCTAGCCAGTGCCAGAGAAGCCTTGTCCAGTTCACCCGCAAGGTCGGCTATCGACCATGCGCTGAAATTGGCCTGGTTCTTTTTGCACTGGCAACAAATCAGTGAGCCGTCGGATTTGCCAATTACGACATCATCTACCAGATAGGTCGTCGAATCTATTTCAAGCCATTGAAATTCGGGATCGGACAGAACAGTCAATGCCCAGTCGAAGGCAATCAGGGTCTGATAGATATCGCCACGGTTGGAGCGTATTCCTGCGATGCTCATTTAGCTTCCTACTCAAAATTTCTAATTAACCTTGCCTAAACTAGAAGGTTTGCATTCATGACAGTTTCACTCGAGACAGTTGTTGGAGCAGCAATCGTCATTCGGAGACAAGACTTTCTCAACGCCTTCTATTAAGGGCCGTTGTCGGTCGATAGCTGACATTTGGGTTACACATAACGCCTCGGTTGAGCAGCGGCCCTATTTTGGCCCGGACTTCCACAGGCTTTTACGAAAAACCGCGATTTTCATGCCGTCTGCTCCAGGCAGATGTTAAGCGCTGATGTTAAGTTTATCCTCTTGCAAGAGCCCCCAAAAGCCATAATAGGGGAACACCTTGATTCCTATGTAATAGGATAATATTACGATCAAAATTCCAGGGATGTAGACCAGTAATAACTCTAAAGTCCAATCTGTAGCTGTGTATGACCCCCATGTTTCAAAGTTGGATATACTTTTCAACAAACCAGCAATCCCAAAGAGACCAAGGATACGATACATATTACCTCTGAAGTTCCAGACCATATAAGCAAAGAATGCACTTACTAATGCGATAAAAATTACAAAAGGCACCATATAGATTGATACACTTAAAAGTGTAAAAAACGCGATAACGATTTTGACCGTCGCAACCAAAACAATAAGAGTAAAAAGCAATACGTTCAGATTTCTATATTTTTTTCTTAATTCTTCCTCTGGTACCATTGCTAACAATTGAAGAAGGTCTGTTCTGAATTTCACTTTTCCGGTGAGCTCCGAAAATATTTCACTTTTAGGATGCCCCTCCTTCAACCTTTGTTCTATTATTTTTAGGGCTTCTTTACCTTTCATGGATTATTTTTTATGACGCTTAACGCTGCCGGTGAGCAGCGGCCTAAATTCATAGCAAGCTTGCACGGCCCTCACGGTAAACCGCTGACTGCACGCCGTCTGCTCCACTGGCTTGATATGCAGGAAGCTCTTTCGCATGCTACAATGGCCCTTTATAAGTAGACGACCAGCCAAATAATGCTTTAAGCCTTTGGCTTGGATTGAATTTGAATACACAACCTGATCGTCTCAGATCTAAATAAAAATTTCCAAAGTTTTTAAGCGTTACACTCTCCCCTGATTTAAAAGCCTCATATAGGGTTTCCAAGACAGTATCTAAATATTCTTCGGACACCTTTTCATCAATTGAAAGACGTGATGCGACCCTTTTTGCAACCTCATTTTTCTGTACCCGTTTTGTCATAAGTAAGATTTCCCGAAATAGATATTTATCCACTGCATATCGGTAAGGGTGACTTGCGGCGTTTTTTGGCCGTCAAGTTCACCCGTTGGTTCGGCCCTGGCTAGGGAAGAGGAATAATCGCTTGAAAGGTTGTTGGCTTTGTACCAGCAAGCGAAATCTCACCCCTCATTGCTTCTACCGCCACCCGTACGAGAGCAAGCCCAAGTCCCCGACCAGCGCCATTACTTGAGACTCCCTCGTTAAAAAGAGAGCCACCGACTTCTTTAGGAACTCCAGGCCCTGTGTCCGTTACCGTAATGCAGATCATACCGGAGCTCGCCAAATACGTCACTCCTATTTGAACCTCTCCATTCCTATCCATGGCGGTTACGGCATTGTCTACCAGCTCCGAAATCACAAGAACCAGCGTTGTTCCGAATTTCATTTGGCCGCCTATATCCACTGGAATCGTGCAAGACCAGTTGACTCGAATCTTTGGGTGTAAAGCCGTTATGTCTTTACACAGTTGTTCAAGGGCCTTCTCAAAAGCACCAACCCCTGCGCGAGCTACAATACGGGACAATCGCCCGACGCAATGCAATTGAGAATTTGCTAAAGAAAGATGATCGAGAATTTTGTTTCCTGGCCTCAATGCGTACACAATTTCCCTCGCTATATTTTTGGCCTTATGCCTAAGAAGACTGTGTGCAGCATCGTTTGAGATCCCGACATCATCTAGGACATCTGAAAGCCGCTTAGAAGTCTCTTGTAGCATATATAAGAATTCGCCGGGATCGTCGCACAATGTACGAGCCCTCGCATGAAAGGCACAGGGAGATCCGCAGGAGATAGCCATGACCACGGTCTCCAGAAACTTGTCCGTTCCAAAGGGCTTAGAAAAGTAATATAAAACGCCAGCGGCGAATGCGCTGATTGCTGACTCGCGCGTTGCATACGCTGATACGGTCATGATTACCTGGTCAGGATCTATTGATAGCATACGCCTGGCAACTTCAATCCCGTCTATGCCTGGCATCCTGATGTCTGTTATGACAACGGCATACTTTCCTTTCTTGAAGACGGAAAGTGCCTCTTCGCCTGAAGATGCGCAGGCAACGTTGTATTCCGGCAGGTTCTTCTCCAATAGAATTTTCAGTATCTCAACCATGTTAGTTTCGTCGTCCACGATAAGAATCTCGTTTCGGCGCCCGATAGGTTTTTTGTCCTTAGGCATCGCCCCATAAAGATAACGACGGAAAAAATCTTGGATTTCATGCGTGTCCACTGGTATGACCTCGTACGCGGTTATTTCGCGGTCCTTTGCATGAAACGTGCTCGGTGTCTCAGAAAACATCCCGGAATAGTGAGGGGCAAATAAGTCGTGGAATGTGCCCGTACAAAGGATTTTTCCCGGCTCAGCAACGGATTCTAAACGTGCCGCGTTGATCCCAGGTAGATCAAAATGCTCCATATTCCCTGTCAGAGTATCTCGCGCTAATCGAATAAATCCAAAATCCATGCCGATACGGTAATCCTGTTGGTACCCCTGTAAGATCCCCTGAAGTCGCGGAATTGCCGAATTAATGAAATCCATAATTCTTGCCGCCGCATTACCGACGAGTGTGCAAACATACCCGTCACCGGTATAAGTAAATGAAATCTCAGAAATTCCAAGTTCACTTTTCGCGTGTGCGAAGGCTTCTTGCATCGCGGCCTGAATAGCGTAAACAGAGGCTTTGTCTCGCGTAGAATGCTTAACCAAATCAATTATCACAACGGAGGCTGGTTGGAACCTTACTGGGTCCATGAATCTTTGCTTTTCAGACATTTCGTTTGCCATTCCTCGTAGTCGAACATTATATATTATACGGCTGCATCTTTTTTACAGGATTTATTAATATGAGACAGTTATACAAAAATAGTGGAAAAACGAAAAAAAAGTCAATATATATAATGATATTAATTTTCTATGCTTTATTTTGACGGCGGCAAACTAATACAAAACTGTAATAAATGCATTTTTTTGCTCTTATTATGGGAATTATGATGCTGCATCATAATTCCAAATCTAAAAAAACCTGAGACATATTTAATCTAGCGGACTAATTATCCCAAGCCTGTTTTTGCTAACAACATGTGTATATATCATCGTCGTTCTAAGGTCCGCATGGCCTAAAAGTTCCTGTATTGTCCTGATATCATGCCCTTTTTCTAATAAGTGGGTGGCAAAGCTGTGCCGTAGAGCATGTACCGTTATCCGCTTTGGTATTCCCGCTTTTATTCCTGCCTGTTTAATCTGTCTCTGTAAATTTCCAGCATAAATGTGGTGCCGTCGAATAATATTGGTTGTTGGGTCAACCGAAATTTTGTGTGAAGGGAACACCCAGAACCATGCCCATTCTTTTCCTGCATTCGGCAACTTTCGTTCCAGAGCACCGGGAAGTTGGACGCCCGCGAGACCGTTTTCCCTATCTTTTTCGTATATCTTGCGCACGGACTCGATGTGGTTTCTCAAGGTGCCTTTGATGCTTCCCGGAAGAACCGTTTCGCGATCCTTGTCTCCCTTGCCGCGCACTGTCATAGCCATTCTTGAAAAATCGATATCCTTGATTCTCAGATTCATACATTCCCGAAGCCGCAGGCCGCATCCATAGATGGTTTTTGCCATGAGAAGATTGGTCCCTTCCATCTGATCGAGCAGGCGATTTATCTCCGATTTCGCCAAGACGACCGGTAACCGCCTTTTCTTTTTGGCCCGTACGGCACCGCCGATGTCTTCGATGTCCTTGTCCAGCACATGCCTGAACATAAACAAAATAGCGTTAAACGCTTGATTTTGCGTGGAAGCGGCTACATTTCTCTCAACCGCCAGATGGGTCATGAAGTCCTTAACGTGTGTACTGTCCAATTTATTAGGAGGTTGACCATTCAAGAAGTGATAGAATCTCCGCACCCAACCCAGGTAAGTCTGTTCGGTTCGAAACGAAAGGTGCTTGAGCCTTAACATTTTTTTCATGTCGTCGACCACGCTCTTCCACTGTTCGCTTACATCCGAGAGCTTACCGTTCCGGGTTGCTTGTTTTTTTCTTCTGAAAAACAGATACAGTTCTATGGCTTCTGAGGCCTGCTTGACCTGCCAGTCTTCACGGCGTCTTGCCAGGGACTTAAGATACCGGTCGATGTCTTCTGATTCGACCCTGTCGCCGGGAGATTTGTTGCAATGGCCGTAAAACTGGCTCACCCAATACAAGTAGAAACCCGCTCTCTTCTCATCGGGGACGTGCCCGGATAAGAGATAGGATTTGAAACCCTCCATAACGAATACTTGCCCAAATAAATGTCATTGTTGATGATTTAATGTAAAATTAATCATTTACTATCAAGTTCCGTGCCATTTCATAAGGATCACATTATGTTTCGACAAAAAAGCGGCCATCGGTCGGAACGCATTAATAAAATATTTACAATAATATCAAAATATAATGATATTCCAACCCTCACGAAACGGCGTATCTCAAGAAGGCTCGCAGCAGAAAAGGAACAGGGAGCGAAGTCTTCGATGCACAGAAAACAGGGCAGCGTGCATTGTTTTCTGGGCATTCGTGGATACAGCAGCGTGACCGATTATCGCTTTTTGATTAAAGGCCTTGACTGCCCGAGGCTCAAATATGTCAAGGGAAATTAGGATCAGAGGTCCCCAGTTAAATTCGCTACGCTTGTCTTCTTCGAAGAATTTAACGGGGCAAGCAGATGTCGGAAGTCGGATGACAGGGGACAGAGGGCGGAAGTCAGTTTGCTGTTTAAGAACATACTTGCCGGTTTATCCCATTTTTTTACCAGCCTTGTTTCTTATCCCCGATATAATCTATCCAGCACGGCATGAAAGTATCCGAAAATTGATATTTTCCCTCGGCGGTTTTATAGAGTATTCCTTTTTTAACCAGAGAATCCAGGGATGCTTTTATGGAAGATGAAGGACCGATACCGTAGGTAAGTTGAAAATCCTTTGAAAAGGGTTTGGAGTCATCCTCGGCGCTCAGGGCCATCAACAGTTTTTTTTGCGGTTGCGATACGGACCGCCACACCAATTCATAATGCGGTGAGTCTTGCTGCGCAATGATCATCGGAAGCTGATCAATCAGTTCCGGCACGACCACTCTGTTTTCGCGAGCAATTTCCCACATGTTATGGCAAAGTCTCTGAATATTGTGCGGTATATCATTGCCCAGATCGAACAGCTTTTGCAAATCATTTCGATCTGCCGTATAGTCTCCTTTGCCTAACCAGTCCATGATAAAATCGGTATACCGGTTTCTTTCGATGTGACCGAGTCCCATAATCCGTCCCAATTTGTAGAATGCCCGCTTTCGATCCTTTGCCATGGAAAGCATCACCGATTCTTCCGAACCTGAAAAAATATACCCGATGTGCTCATGCTGTTGGACTTCCGAACGCAGCGCCTTTTCAAGACCTTGACCGTTAAACTTTGTGAGATCCGAAAATTCATCGATAATAACGACCAATTTCCGGTTTTGCTTCGCTGCAAGCCGATCTGCATGATTCATACCTTCGATCAGCGCGGACAGTGACGCCTTCTCCTGAACAGCAACCTCAACCCCGGCACTCATCGAGCCGTTGAGTCCAACCGATATCTTTGGCCGAAGTAGACGAAGACTTGAAAAAATTTTCACCAATTTCTCAGTATTTGTCTCAAGGGCTTTAGTCGTGCGATTTGTATAAGCTTCAGCCAAATTTCCAAGGCCGGGATAAGCATTGAGATCGATGTATGCAGAAGCTATTCCGATTTCATCGAGTTTGTCCATCAAATTAAAGAGGAGACAGGTTTTTCCGTATCGTCTTGGAGAAATCAGAAAAATTCTGCTCAAATTGATCATTTCACGAGAGAGCTCATCCAGTTCTTGCTTTCGGTCTGCGAAAAATGGTCCGCGAACAATTCCACCGAATTTAAACGGGTTTTCCATGTTGATCCACCTTTTGCGTTATTAACGATTCGTCAATTACGGTTCGGTATTAACGTATACCATAATATATTAATATGTCAATATAATTTTCTATAACCGGAGCGAATCGACACCTTCAATCAACAATCATAAATCATCAATTCAAAAGCAGAGCATCCTCAAACCGACTGTCGCCGTTCCGAAGGATTCCGGATTCCTGCGGAACGGCGACAGTCGGCGGTCAGGGGTTCAAGTGATCCTCCACAAAACAGGCGGACAAGAATGGTTAAAACATAAAAATGACCAACCTTGAAAAATGCGTGGAATTGAAGTGATCATCAGCTCCATTTCTTTCCAAGTTCATCAAGACCTGCTTTCCCAAGATCATCGGGAGACATTGCAATTCTGAACTCACAATCTGCGTTGAAGGTTAAGAAAAAAGATACCCGGATTAACGGTCACTGTATCTTGACGTTGTCGAACACCGACACATGAATCGGAAAACACATCGTTTTAACTATCCGGTTCGGTGCACATTGAATTGAAACCATAGGTTCTACACTTTGATGTTTTGATTATTATGAAAAATATTCTCAGGGTCATACTTCTTTTTGATCTGTTTCAGTCGGGCATAGTTCACGCCGTAAGCCGCCGCCACCCGGTCGCCTTCGTCTCCAGTCATGAAGTTCACATAAGCGCCGGCTGAGGCGTAGGGCAAAGATGCTTTAAAAAACGCACGCGCCCAT
>Ga0307380_10009170_pt1 | contig 12589 bp, 10 predicted proteins | sample UN3MG_FD_202239 | JGI IMG/M metagenome (GOLD analysis project Ga0307380, IMG submission 202239) | Soil microbial communities from Risofladan, Vaasa, Finland - UN-3 | ecosystem: Environmental > Terrestrial > Soil > Coastal area > Acid sulfate soil | place: Finland: Risofladan, Vaasa | collected... | reverse complement strand
CTTCCGAACGCCGTTCGGGAGCCGCGGGCGACAGGACGCAAAGCCTTGCGAGGCCGCTCAACCATAAAAATGCCTCACCAAGAGAGACAAAACGTCGTCAGGCCGACTTCTTTAGCGGCCTGCTAGGTGAAGGCCGTCGCGGCGTCCCGCCCACCGGATTACCGTCAGCGCCCTGAGGCAACGAGACCCTCCCGTGGTACCGTGCTGCAAGCGGGCGGCGAAACCTAAGGGGAAGGCTTGCATCGGGGGGCGCAGCGACTTAGGATAATCCGCAGGCGCCCCTTGGGCTGGGCGTGCCGGTGCGGAGGACTCTCGTGTTTCTCGTCCGGACCATCTCGCGGGTCGGGCTCTACGTCGCGGACCAGGTGGAGGGTCTTGGGCGGTTCGGCGTTTTTGCGGGCCAGATGTTCCGGTGGCTCGTGACAGACGCGACGCGTTGGCGGCTCCTCCGGCCGCAACTCTACCAGGTGGGCGTCCGGAGCCTGCCGGTCGTCATCATCACGGGGGCGTTCGTGGGGATGGTGCTGGCGGCCCAGTCGTATTACCAGTTCGATGCGATCGGGCGGGCGTCCTGGGTCGGCGCAGTCATCAACGTCTCGGTCGTCAAGGAACTCGGGCCTGTCCTGGCGGGCATCATGCTCGCGGGAATGGTCGGCGGGGCGCTCGCCGCCGAACTCGGAACCATGAAGGTCACCGAGCAGATTGACGCCCTGCGGGCCATGGGGTCCGACCCCATCAAGCACCTCGTCGTTCCGCGTTTCATCGCCACCTTCCTCATGATCCCGTTCCTGACGATTTATTGCGACTTCGTGGGCATCCTGGGCGGGTACCTGGTGGTGTGGGGTTACGGCGTGGACACGCACGAGTACTGGATGCACTCGGCCGACGTGATTGAGAACTTCGACATCTTCAGCGGGGTCTTGAAGAGCACGTTTTTCGGGGCGGCCATCGCCCTGATTTCCTGTTACAAGGGGTTCCAGAGCCGGCAGGGCGCCTACGGCGTGGGAATGGCGGCGCTGGAGGCGTTCGTCTCGTCCTTCGTGGCGATCCTCGTGCTCGACTTCTTCATCGTGCTGTTCCTCAACGGCCTGTACGACCTCATCTGGGGACGCGCCGGGATATTTCTATGAGCCCGAATGAAACGAAGACCGAACGGCCGGCCGCCGGCGAGCCGATCATCCGGCTGGAAAACGTGTGGAAAGAGTTCGGCGGGAACACCGTCTTTAAGGACCTGACGCTCGAGTTCCGCCGGTCGGCCACGACGGTTGTCCTGGGCCCGAGCGGCGTGGGCAAGAGCGTCATGCTGAAACTCATCCTGGGGCTGCTGAAGCCCGACCGGGGGCGGATCTGGGTGGGCGGCACGGACGTGACGGACCTTGCGGAGCGCGACCTGGCGCCGATCCGCATGCGTTTCGGCATGGTGTTTCAGGGGGCGGCGCTTTTCGATTACCTTTCGGTGAAGGAAAACGTCGCGTTCTCGCTGCGCGAGCACCGCCTGCTGCCGGAGGCCCAGATTGACCGCATCGTTGGCGAGAAACTCGCCCTCGTGGACCTGGAGGGGACGGAGGATCTCCTGCCCGAGGAACTCTCGGGCGGGATGAAGAAACGCGTCGGCCTGGCCCGCGCGGTTGCGATGGACCCGGAGGTCATCCTCTACGACGAGCCGACCACCGGCCTGGACCCCGTGACGGCCGACACCATCAACGAAATGATCCTCCGGTGCCAGCGGGAACTCCAGACTACGAGCCTCGTGGTGACGCACGATATGGCGAGCGCCTACAAGGTGGGCGACCGGCTGGTGATGCTCCACGAAGGGCAAATCATCGCCGACGGCACGGCGGACCAGATCCGCACGAACACGGATGTCCGCGTGCAGCGGTTCGTACGCGGCGATGCGAATTTGTCGGCCGACGCGATCAACCGGTAAGGAACGCTAGCGATGAACGACCGCAAACACATTGTCGTGGGCCTCTTCGTCCTCGGGGGCCTCGTGCTCCTCGGCGTCCTCGTCATCTGGTTCGGGGGCATGGCCCGCTTCGTCCGCACGCGGTACGAAATGCGCGGCCATTTGCCGAGCAGCATCGGCGTGCGCGGCGGCAAGCGGGTGCACAAGGACGGCATGGAGGTGGGCGACGTGGTGGACGTCACCTCGAGCCTCCCCGAGCGCCCGGGCGTCTGGGTCCACATGCGCATTGACCAGGACGTGGATATTCCGCGGGAGGCCCAGTTCATCGCCCAGCAGATGACGATGGGCGACATCTTCCTCGACTTTCAGACGCGCGGCCCGTCGGCGGAGAGCCTGCCGAAGGACGGCTCGGCGCGGATTGAGGGCATCATCAAGACGCCCAGCCTCCTGCCCGAAGACGTCATGGAGGACGTGCGGGAAGGCATCGCGACCTTGAAGCGCCTGGAGCCCTTGAGCAAGAGCCTGGAGGAACTTGTCGCCCCGCGCTCCATTGAGGAGGTCGAGGCGGGGGAGAAGCCCGCGAACCTCTCCAGCGCCGTCAAACAGTTCCAGGCAACCGCCAAGACGCTCCAGGACGAGTTGAAGGACCGGAAGAGCGGGTTCGGCCAACTGCTCGCCCGCGCGCAGAAGAGCGCCGACGACCTCTCGGCAACCCTCGCCGCCGTCCGCGAAACCGCCGACGTTTATAAGGAAACCGGCGCGAAGGCCGGCGCCCTCGTCGAACAGCTCCGCAACGACGCCGAAGCGGCCCAGAAAACGATCACAGCAGTCAACGGCATTGTGGACGGCGTCCGTCAGGGCAAGGGTACCCTCGGCAAACTTGTCGCCGACGACGAACTCCACCTGAAGTTGACCACGCTCACTGAGAATCTCATCGGACTGACGGACAACCTGAACCGCCTTACGACGATGTGGCGGGAGGAAGGCATCCTCTCCAAAGAAAAATAACGGCAAACAACAATGACCAGGGTGTGGCATGTCTGATACGGAACTCGGTTTTCTCGGCGCCGGCAACATGGCCGAGGCGATTGCGCGCGGCATTCTGCGGGCCGGACTCCTCGCGCCCGGCGCGATGATCGCCGCCGACCCCGACCCCGCACGCCGATGCCTGTTCCAGGAGGATCTCGGCATCCGCGCCGTCGAGGACAACGAGACGATCGTCGAGCAGGCGCCGGTCGTCCTCGTGGCCGTCAAGCCCCAGCAGTTCGACAAGGCGCTGGCGCCGGTCGGCAGCCTTTTCGGGCCGGAGTCGCTCCTCATCAGCATCTGCGCGGGCGTCTCGACCCGCCACATCGAGGAAATTACAGCGACGGGCACGCGTGTCGTCCGCGCCATGCCGAACACGCCGATCCTCGTCGGCCGCGGGATCGCGGCCGTCTGCGCCGGCGCCAAGGCGACCGAGGACGACCTGGCGGCGGCCGAGCGGCTGCTCGGCGCCGCCGCGGAAACCCTCCGCGTCCCCGAGACGCTCATGGACGCCGTCACCGCCGTCTCCGGCTCCGGGCCCGCATACTTCTTTTACCTGGAGGAACTCCTTGCGGCGGCGGCGGTCGAAGTCGGCCTCTCGGAAGAGGATGCGAGGAGACTTGCGCGCGTGACGTTCGAGGGCGCAGCAAAACTCCTCGCCGAGTCGGGCGAGGAGCCCGAGGCGCTGCGCGCCAAGGTCACAAGTCCCGGCGGCACGACCGAGGCCGCCCTCCGCACCTTCGACGCCCGGGGCTTTCGAAAAACCGTCGCCGAAGCCGTCAAAGCCGCCCGCAACCGCGGGCGCGAATTGGGGCGGTAACCTATTGGAAGGATGCTAAGCCGCAAGCGGAAGGCGCGGCTAAGCTGCAAGCGGAAGGCGCGGCTGGGCCGCAAGCGGAAGGCGCGGCTAAGCCGCAAGCGGAAGGCACGGCTAAGCCGCAAGCGGCTTGCCGCTTAGCAGGGGGCAACCTGTCATGGCGCGCCCGCTCGTCATCGCCTACCACCTGATTTGGACAGCCTACGGGTGGTGGTTGCCCAACGATCCGCGCGGGAGCACTTCGCGCGGCGTGGCGGAGGACCGCATCGCACAACTCGGACCGCACCATTACGGCCGGCGCCGGCACTTGCCTCCGTTGGAAACGCTGGACGCCTTCTACCGCGAGGCCGATGGTGTTCTGAAGTTTCAGCGCCTTCCCCTCGGGCAGCAGGATGTCCAGCATGTGGCCGAAGGGATCGCCGAGGCCGTCCGCACACGCCGCTACACGTGCTATGCCTGCGCCATTCTGCCGGACCACGTTCACCTCGTGATCCGCAAGCACCGGGACAAGGCCGAGGATATGATCGAAGCGCTCCAGGCCGCAAGCGGAAGGCATGGCTGGGCGGAAGGCATGGCTAAGCCGCAAGCGGACGGCGCGGCTGTGCGGAAGCCGCTTGCGGCTTAGCAATCAGCATCGCGTTCCGCGTTGCCGTTGAGGGCCGCGGCCAGCGCGAACGGGTCGCTCGAGACGACGCTTGATGTGTAAAGTTCCATCGCCCCGACGTCCACGGTCTTGGCCTCCGGCGAGCCGCGGTCCACCAGGTGTACCAGCACCGGGAAACCTTCCCACGCGGGGTCGGTGGGTCCGAGCGGCGGCATGTAAACCGCCAGGTTGTAACTGGTTACGTCGAGCGCGGCAAAGACCTTCAGGGCCCGATGAATCCCCGCCGCAAGGTCCGCCTCGTCAAACCGGTCGGCCACGAGGACGAGTTCCTTTTCCTTGATGGGCGTCAGGTGCGCCAAGGCCGTTACGTTCCCCCACCGTGCCGCGAGGCCCAGGGTGTCGTGCACCCGCACGAGGTCCTCAAAGTAATTGCTCTTGTGCGCTTTGCGATAGGCGAGGGCATCGCGGCGGAGGCGTTCGATTTTCGCGTAGGGGAACTCGCGGGCGACGACCATCTGCGCGTGGCCGTGGATGATGCTTGCCGCCGCTTTCCACAGGCAGTTCCACATGAGGAAGAAGTAGCGGGCCTCGCGGTCCTCGCCGTAAACCTTCTCGGCCCAGGTGCGGGCGGTGGCGAGGAGGTCGGCCACCTCGGCGACGGTGAAAGCGTCGGTGCGAAAATGCAGGGGCGAATGTTCCTCGAAGATCACCAGACCGTGCCAACCGTCGTACGCGGCCACATTCGCACACGTCTTTTGGCCGATCCGGCCGAAGGTGTTCTCCGGCGTCAGTTCCATCGGCCGACAGAACGCGCACTTTCCGCGCGCGGCCTCGATTTCCTTGACCAGGTCCGAATCGCTTTTGGCCTCGATGGGCCTGAGGGCCCGGACGGCGTTGAAGAGCGTCCCCTGGCCGGTGACCTGGTTGACGACGTGGACGATTTTCTGTCGGCGGATGGCCGAGAGGACCTGCTCGCGCGTCGGAGCCAGGTAGGCGAACGCCTTGGCGATCCAGTCCTCCATCGCCTTGGGAGGGAGAATGCGCGCCTCGCCGGCCGTGAAGCGGTAGAGGCGGTCGAAGCGTCGTCGGTCGTCGGCGTCAAGCCCTGAGACGAGCGTTTCGAGGTCGGTGATGGATTTCGGCATACGGTGTTCCTTCGCGGGTGCGGAGCGCGTCGGGCTCGCTATTTCACAACGTCATCGAGGGCCGGCATGAGATAGTCGCGGACGACGACGTCCCAGGACATCTGGCGTGCCAGGTCGTAGCCGCTCGCAAGAAACGCCTCGCGGGCCTTTCGGTCGGCCGGCAGGCGCGCCAGGATCTCGTCGGCGACGCGGTCGGCTTCCTTCTCTTCGACGGCGTCGCGCTCCTTCGGGCCGATGGACAGCACGTTGTGCAGCCCGCCGTCCTTCTCCAGATGCGTGTAGTCGGCGACGAGGACGTTCGGCACGGGCTTGTCGCCCGCCACCTTCTCGACGAACCCGGCGCAGCCGCAGATGTTCGTGACGACGCACAGGCCTCCGAACGAGAGCGGTTCGAGTTGGGCGATGCCGAACGGCTCGTAGACGGACTGGCCGAACTCGATGTCCGTCCCCTTGCGGATGTCCAGAAAGTCCATGTCCTCGGGCATTTTCAGGCCGCACAACGCCCGGTTCCAGCCGAACTGATTGACCAGGATGACCTTGATCTGGCGGGCGCAGGCGTTGAACTTCTGCATGTGGACGTAGAAGTCGGCCTCGCCGCCCGACAGGTCGGGTTGCCCCTCGCGGTGGCCGACCGGCCAGGAATAGCGGGCCTCCATGTCGAGGATCTCGTGGCTCTTGCGCGGGGCGCCCAGTTGGCTGGACAATAGATACAGGACGCCCGTCCGTCCCGTCTCGCGGAACTTGCGTTCCAGGTGCCAGAGGACCTTCAGATCCCTCCACATGCCCTTCGACAGGGCCATGCGCGTCACGTGCGAGAAGACGAAGTCCGGCCGGAACTCCAGGATCGTCTCGGTGTACTTCTGGAGGCGGGCCTTCGATTGCTCGACGTCCTCGACGGAGACCTCATAGGCGGGGACGCCGTTATAGACGAGGCGGATGTTCTTGGCGGCGAAGTCCGGGCCGAGGAACTTCATCTCCGCCAGGACGTGGTCGCCGACGCACAGGATGGCGTCGCAGAACCGCGAGGCCGAAACCAGGGCGTGCTTGAAGAACGGCGCCTGCAGGCCGAAGACGTCCTCCACGAACTTGCCCTTGGCCATCGCCTCGGAAAGGACGTTGTAGAACATCGTATCGTGTCCGGGATGGCCCTCGACGATCCGCCGCATCGTCGCCACCTCGTGGGCATAGAAGGCGGTGCGGTAGGTGCGAGAGTCGCGAGCGATGGCCGCCAGCGCGAGCGGCATGCCCATGAACTCGTGGGCCAGGATGACGGCCGGACCGTCCCCCGACGCCCCCAGCGCGTCCAGCGCCTCCAGTCCCGGCATGGCGAGGCGCACGTACTGCTCGTATTCCCACTCGCGATAGAGGTCGCTCCGGATGCCGAATCGGTCGAAGAGGAGCCGTTTGAACTCCCCCAGGCGGTCCAGGTTCGGCGCGCCGACGCCCACCAGCACGACCTCGGGGCTGGACTCGACGCCCGTCGTCTTGTCGCGGAAGACGCGCCGGCCGTACACGATCCCCACCCCGTAGCGCTGCTGGATGGGGCGGAAGCGTCCAGCCCATCCGCCCTCGTCCGTGCCGGTGAGGCTCGAGTACAGGACCTTGCCGTTCTTCGACAGCAACGCCTCATCGTCCGCCCCGCCGAGGGGCCCGACGAGGATGGAACGCTTGACGCGCTCGTTATAGGTCTTGGCGGTGAAGAAGCCCTGGAGGACGGCCCCGATGCCGCCCACCTTCTGGATCGCTTCGTGCGTAACATGAACGACCGTGCTCATGCCTTTCCTCCGTGGATGACCCGCTTAGGCAAGCATTCGCGGCAAGAAGCCGTTGTGCCCTCTTGCCGCGTCGCCCGCTTTCGCGCCGTTCGGTTACCCGCCTTCTTATCGGAAAAAAGCGTGCAGGACTTTCCTAATTCACGCCGCCGCCGTCCACTCGGGTATCCGCCTTTTCCCCGTCCGTCGCCAGCAATTCCCGTCCGCCGGCGGCGAGCAACTCCTCCGCCAGGCCGACGCCGATGGCCGCCGCCTCGCCGGCCGAGCCTTCCGCCCGCCGACGCACGCTCCGCTCGCCCGACGCCGACAGGAGCCATGCTTCCAGCGCCAACCTGCCGGCATCGTCCACGGTCCCGAGGACGCCCAGGGGCGTCCGGCACCCGGCTCCGAGCCGGCGCACCACCGCCCGTTCCGCCGCCACCGCCTGCCGCGACGCCGAGTGGTCCAGCGGCGCCACGAGGCTGCGGACGTCCTCATCATCCGCCCGGAACTCAAGGGCCAGCGCCCCCTGACCCGCCGCCGGAAGCATCGCCGACGGCTCCAGCACGCATGCTCGCGCGTCCAGCAGGTCCAGGCGCGCGAGGCCCGCCCGGGCCAGAAGAGCCGCGTCGCACGCGCCCGCCTCCAACTTCCGGAGGCGCGTTTCCACGTTGCCCTGCAGGTTAGCGAAAACAATGTCCGGCCGCAAGCGCCGCAGCATCGCCCGGCGCCGCGGGCTCGACGTCCCCACCCGTGCCCCCGGCCGCAGGTCCGCCAGGCCCGCCCCCTCGCGCAAGACCAGGCAATCCCGCGGGTCCGCCCGCAGCGGAACGGCCGCCTCCGCCTCCAGGGCGTCCGGCCCGCGTGTCGGCACATCCTTCATCGAGTGGACCGCTAGGTCCGCCCGCCCCGCCAGGAGCGCTTCCTGGATTTCCTTGACGAAGAATCCGACGCCGACCGGACCGCCCGCCGCGCGGTCGCCCGTCGTCCGGATCGTCTCGACGCGGACCTCCAGGTCCGGCCACGCCCGGCGGAGTGCGGCCACGACCGATTCGGTCTGGGCGAGCGCAAGCCCGCTCGCCCGCGAACCCACTCGAAGCAGGCGCCCCATGGAACCTCCCGGCCGGGCACCATAGGGAAACCGTCCCCCCCATGCAAGCACAACCGGCGGCGATTCTTTTCGTTGACCTCGCCCGCCCCGCGTGCGACACTCTGAAGCATCCCTGAGCCACTCGAGAACCCGTCCGGGAGGAGAAGCCTATGCTGACTACCATGCTCGCTATTAGTCAGGCCCCGTCTTTGGCGAATGTTATGGACGAGATTCAGCGGCTGGGCAGTCTCGTGACGGTGGTGCTCATTATCCTCGTGTTGGTGGGCATCGCATTGGTCTTGGCCCACCACCGCCTCGCCAAGAACCAGGTCGAACTGGCGGACCTGGTGCGGCAACTGGCGGGCCTGTGCGGAAAGAAGCCGGGCGACCACTGACCGCCAACGGAGCGCGGGTGCCATGCTTTCGCTTGCGAAAGCGTGGCACCCGTCGGTTGATAAGTAACGGGCCACTGGCCGCTCGTCCTGTCCGTGGGGTGCGTCATGCTCGACCCGGCCCTGGTTCGCGCGGAACCGGCGCGCGTGCGCGCGGGCCTCGCGCGCCGCGGGGCCGACCCCGCTGTCCTCGACCGTCTCCTCCAGACCGACGGCCGGTGGGTCGCCAAGACTTCGCTCGCCGACTCTTTGCGCACCCGCCGGCGGCGGGTGAGTGACCAGATCGCGCGGCAGCGCGGCGAAGGCGCCGACACGGCCGACCTGGAGCAGATCGGCCGCGAAGTCGCCGACCAGATGCGCACCGTCGAGCGGGAACTCGCGACCCTCCGGACCGCTCGCCGCGAAGCCCTCCTCCTCCTGCCGAACCTCCCGGCCGCTGACGTCCCGGAGGAAACGACCGTCTTGCAGGAGATGCCTCCACGAGCCCGCTGCGGAAGCGACGGGGCACTCCCCCACTGGGACATAATTAAGATGCTCGACCTCGCCCGCCCGGCCTCCTCGTCCGCCGGGCGGGGCTTTCTTCTCTGGCGGGGAGCGGGCGCACGGCTCCTGCGGGCGCTCGAGGCCTTTATGCTCGACCTGCACACGCGCCAGTTCGCTTGCGCGGAGGTCCGCTGCCCGCCGCTTGCGACGCGCGCCGCGCTCGAAGGCTCCGCGCACCTGCCGGGACTGGAAGAGAAGATGTACGCGGTGGTCGAGCCGGGGACGGACCGCTCCCTGACGGTCGCGGCTCGTCAAAGGCCCGACCTTTTTCTCGTCCCGCGCGCTGAGCCGCACCTGGCGAACCTCTTTCGCGGCGAAGTTCTTGACGCCGGCGCGCTGCCGGCGCGGTTCGTCGCGGCCGGGCCGGCCCTGCGGCGCGAGGCGGACCACGGCGGGGCGGCGGGGCGCGGCCTGCTGAGGCTCCACGAGTTCCCGACCGTCGAAGTCTATGCGTTTTGCCGACCGGAGCAGTCCGAGGCGGAACTGGAGCGGGCGGTCGAGGCCGCAACAGGAATCCTCGCGCGCCTCGATGTGCCGCACCGTCGGCTCCTGCGCGGCGCGCGCCACTTGAGCCGAGCCGCCGCCAAGACGATTGACCTGGAGGTCTGGGCGGCGGGCTTGGAGCAGTGGCTGCCGGTGGCGGCCCTCTCGTCGTTCACCGACTACCAGGCCCGCCGAACGCGGACGCGCTTTCGGGCGGCCGACGGAAAGCCGCGCCTCGTCCACACGGTGGGCGGGGCGGCCGTGGCGATTCCGCACGTGGTGGCGGCAATCCTGGAGAACGGCCAGGAGGGGGACGGGTCTGTGCGCCTGCCGGAGGCGCTTTGGCCGTACATGGACGGCCGGCAGGCGCTTGGCCCGGCGAGCGGCGGATAGGGCGGCGAGAGGGCGAAAACGCCGCGTGCGGGAGTCCCCCCAGGCCCCGCACGCGCGCGATTGCACAGCCCCTGGCCGTTTCTCTCTGCTTCCAGAGGAGTGTGCCACGGGCGCGGAAAAAGAGCAAAGACAAACCGGCGCCCGAGTGACACCTGTATGTCACACCGGACCGGCCCGCAGTGGGCAACGCACGGCCGGGCAAGACCGGCCGTGCCACACGATCCCTAGATGGCACCTTCCCTCAAGTGCCAGAATCCGTAGTGACACGCCCCGGGCGGCGGGGAGGCAAAAGAAAGTTGACACGGACGCCGGGAGGCTGATATCTTCCAGCGTTCCGCGGGTTTTGGCTGAGGCCCGATGGGGAGGTGTCGCGAAGGGCGGAGGCTGGATTGGCAGACCGAACGCGGCCCTGGCACGCGGATGCGCGCGACGCCAGGGCATTGCATTTTGGCCGGTCGGCGAGTCCAATTGCTACTCTGCGACCCTGCTCTGCGTAGCCCGCTACGCAGGGCGAAGCAGAGAGTGGCGAAGCGCCGCTTCGCTACGAAGCACGAGTGCCGCCGCGAGGAAACACGACCATGGCCGATAGCGCCTACAAAAACACGCTCAACCTGCCCGAGACCGATTTCCCCATGAAGGCGAACCTGGTCCAGCGCGAGCCGGACCTCCGCCGACGTTGGGCCGAGATGGACCTTTACGGCTTGATCCGCGCGGCCGAGCATCCGAAAGGGCGGTACGTCCTTCACGACGGTCCGCCGTATGCCAACGGCGACATCCACATCGGGACGGGCATCAACAAGATCCTCAAGGACATCGTCGTCAAGTACCGGACGATGCGCGGCCACGATTCGCCGTACATCCCCGGCTGGGATTGCCATGGCCTGCCGATCGAGCACAAGGTGCGCCAGGAACTCGGGGCCAAGGCCGACGCCTTGAGCGCGACTGAGATCCGCGAGCGGTGCCGCGAGTATGCGCTGCGTTTCGCGCGCGTGCAGAGCGAGCAGTTCCAGTCGCTCGGTGTGCTGGGGCGATTCGAGAAGCCGTATCTGACGCTCGACCCGGCGTATGAGGAAGGGCAGATGGAGGTCCTGGCGTCGCTGGCGGACGAGGGGCTCCTCTACCGCGACCGGCGGGCGATCCACTGGTGCGCCTCCTGCGAGACGGCCCTGGCGGAAGCGGAACTGGAGTACCAGGACGACGAAGGGCCGAGCCTCCATGTCCTCTTTCAGTTAACAGAGGAATCCGTAGCCAAACTGCCGGAGAAACTGCATGGTAAGCCTGTCTACCTGATGATCTGGACCACGACTCCGTGGACCTTGCCGGCTAACTTGGCGGTGGCGGTCCATCCGGACCTCGAATACGAGGCTTTGCCTGTCTTTCATCGCAGTTCAGATTGCTATTTGATTGTCAAAGTGGGCCGCGCCGAAACGCTCGGCTTCCCAATTGGGGAGCTTTCGGAATCTGTAACGCTCACCGGCAAAGACCTCGACGGCCAGACCTATACGCACCCTTTTATGGGACCGCCGGAGGGAGGCGAGGCCCGGCGTGTCGTCGCCGACGCGAGCGTCGTGACGCTCGAAGAGGGCACGGGCCTCGTGCACATCGCTCCCGGTCACGGGCGCGAGGACAACCTGCTGGGTATGAAGTGCGGCCTGCCGGCGTATAGCCCGGTCCTGGGCGATGGGCGGTTTGACGACTCGGTCCCCGACTGGCTGCGCGGCAAGACAGTGTGGGAAGCGAACGCGATTATCCTGAAGCACCTCACTGAGTTGGGGCACCTCGTGGCCGAGGGAGCGACGACCCACCGGTATCCGCACTGTTGGCGGTGCCGGGAGCCGGTCATCTTCCGGGCGACCGAGCAATGGTTCGTCGCGCTGGATTCCGGCGAGACGGGCAAAAGCCTGCGCCAGCGGGCGCTGGAGGCGGTGGGCGGGGTGCAGTGGGTCCCCGCGTGGAACGAGGCGCGGATCCGCGGGACGATTCTGACGCGCCCGGATTGGTGCATCAGTCGGCAGAAACTCTGGGGCGTGCCGATCCCCGCCCTCTATTGCGAGGGGTGCGGCCGGGCGCTCCTGACGGGCGACATGATGCGGGCCGCCGGAAAGTTCTTCGGCCGAAGAGGGAGCACCGCCTGGTACGAGGCGCCGGTCGAAGAGATTTTCGGCTCTCCTCCGGCGTGCCCGGAGTGCGGCGGCAAAGCGTGGCGCAAGGAGACAGACGTCTTCGACGTCTGGCTCGACTCGGGTGCGTCCTGGCGGAGCGTCTGCGAGGCCGAGGGCCTCGGCATGCCGGTCGAACTGTATCTGGAGGGCTCGGACCAGCACCGCGGATGGTTCCAGTCGAGCCTCATGCTGGGCGTGGTGGCGCGCGGCCAGCCGCCGTTCCGCACGTGCGTGACGCACGGCTTCGTCGTGGACGAAGAGGGGCGGAAGATGTCGA
>Ga0307380_10009166_pt1 | contig 12593 bp, 16 predicted proteins | sample UN3MG_FD_202239 | JGI IMG/M metagenome (GOLD analysis project Ga0307380, IMG submission 202239) | Soil microbial communities from Risofladan, Vaasa, Finland - UN-3 | ecosystem: Environmental > Terrestrial > Soil > Coastal area > Acid sulfate soil | place: Finland: Risofladan, Vaasa | collected... | reverse complement strand
GATATTCGGTGCGATATGCACTATGTCCTGATAGTCTTATTTCCATAAGTACATTGTAACATATCGCCGCCTAACCATTCATCCACGGGCAAGCCCGTGGTATTCTGCCCTTCGGGTTAATAAAAGCTCAGCACTGAGGCCATCGCTCCAATTTCCTTACATATCTGATATATCATAGCATCATAAATTAACTTTACAGATTCATTGCCTTCTTTAGCTTTTATTTCAATTTCCTTCATATCTTTAGTCCCTAAATAGGCGTATACTCCTCCCTCTCCGTAAAGTTTTTTCATCAACTCTTTCTTGGTATATTTGCCCGAAAAACATGCATTGATTAAGGGAATCGGCGGGACTCCTCCTGCTCTTTCGGGAGTGAAGGGGGCAGATTCCATTCGATTATCATTATCTACCATCTTGCCCCGATCAAAAGCGGCTATTGAAAACCCTGCTCCTAAATGTGCTACCACACATCTCATCTCTTCAAATTTTTTACCTAACTTTTCACTCAATTGACGAACAGTCGCCCGTATATTAAGAGCATGAACAAAACTGAATCGAGGAAAATCTGGACTGCCTGAGATTCGAGCTATCGGTGTTAACTCATCAACACTCACCGGATCAACTATAAAAGCATCTACTTTATGGGTCTGGGCTACCCGATAAGCTAAAGGTGCTCCCAAATTAGACGCATGTTGATAAACAGGACGATTTAAAGAAAAATCTACTAACTCCTCATTTACCTTAATTATTCCACTGGGAACCGGGGTAAGCATCCCTCCTCTACCAGCACAAGCAACAATTTTTGCATCTGAGGGAAGATGTGAACTTATAAATTGACGAACCAGTTTTTCTCGATGATTAAGTTGGCTGGCAACATCTTCAAATTGGGCAATAATTTTATCAGGATGGTCAATAGTTTCTGACATAACTTCTTTTATTCCCTTATCTATAACTTGGTATAAAGCACATTTGGTAGAAGTAGCACCAGGATTCACAGTAAAAATAATTGAAATATAATCCATAGTAAATAAACTCTCCTAATTTTTTATTCCTCTTTTCCTAATTTACAAACAAGAAAGATTTTTTATCTAAGTATTAAGAATAGGAGTTAGATTTTATAAATTTTAATTCCCAATCTCTTTTTGTTTTCGATTGCTTTTGCCTTACACTTCATAATTGCATCCCCTGGTAATTTTTGGATATATCGAGTAAAGAATATAAAAACAATTATCAAAATACCCCAAATAATTAAATCCAATTTAAGAAATTCTGGAAAAAGATAGCTATACATTTTATTATTCCTACTTATCTTTAATTACGGACCACTGGCGGAAGTTCGCTTGCAGTCTGAGAGGTCCATTTAGAAAATAAACTTATTATGATAAAAGTGATAAAACTCAATAATCCGCACCATACGGCAATATGTAAATGGAAAAATGCTTTAAAATCAATCGGAATACTAAATTGATACATAGTGCCACCCACCAAAGCTACTACCATACTCCAAAATGCTGCATTAGGATGAGCTGCCTTCCACCACAGACCGAAAGCTACACAAATCATTAAAGCGCTTCTAATAGAGTAAACAAAATAAGCCTGATGTAATATTTTAGGTAAGGTCATTGCTCCAAAGGCAGAGCTTACTCCAATTATAAGAATCCACAATCTGGTCCATTTGGCTAAATATTTATCATCTGTCCCTGGATGAAGCCATCTTTGCCAGACATCTTTTGCCATAATAGAAGCACAGCCAAATAATATGCCAGCAACTGTAGAGACCAGAGCAGCAAATATTCCGGCTATTCCGATACCGCCAATTATGGGATTTATATCCATTAAAGTTGCTCCTAAAGCAAGCTTTGGATTGGTAGTTAAACCTGCTGCCCGGGCAAATAAACCCATAGAACCTGTCCAAATACTTAAAGGCAAAATTAATATAGCTGCTAAAACAGGAGCGAGTCTGGCTACTTTCCAATTACGAGCACCAAAAGAGAAATTTATTGTTGCCTGGGCTGCAGGTATACCTAATACTCCTCCTAGGAAATATCCCAAAATTACCATAAATCCTAAACTAAAAGGACTCAACATATGCTCAGCATTAAATCCGGCAGCAGAAAGTGCATTAGCCAAACCAGCAAAGCCCGCTACCCCACCGGAATTAACCATTAATGGTACTTCATGTTTCATAACCCACCAAAAAGCCAGAGGGATACCAGTTCCAATAGTTATCATAAAGGCTACACTGGTAAAAGCAACTGACCACATCCCGGCTGCCAAAAGATAAATAGTCATAGCTATCCCGCAAATCAAGGCACTCCACCTTAAATCAAATCCGGTTACGCTGGCTACCAAAGAACCCATTGCAGTCATCTGGATTATAGTAAACATCCAATAACCCACCACATTTAAAACCGACGCTGCTTTCCAGGTTTTTATATCATAAAGATAATATAAATATTCAGGAACAGTAATTACATTATATTTTCGATAATAATGGGCAAAGCCAAAGCCAAAAAGCATCAAACCACAAGCTGAGGCAATATGATACCAAATTACTCCCATCCCCTGATTGAAAGCCACTTCCGCAGTCCCAATGGTTCCTAATCCACCCATATATTCAGCAGCAATAGAAACAGAGACATACATCATTCCCAAATTTCTCCCTGCAACCAGAAGGTCTTCAGAGCCCTTTACCTTTTTCATAGCTAATATTCCCAGAAACATTATAAAAACAAAATACACAATAAGTATAATTAGTTGTGTAGATATTATCATTTTTTGTTCTCCCTTCCCTTATATGCTTACTACTGTAAGAATAATGCCAAAAATAAATATAAATAAATACAAGACTAAAAATGGTTTATCAGTTTGGTCAAATAGTAATAAATCTTTTGTTTTTAGTTCTGGTATAGACAACTCTTCAAATGCACAATCCTCTTTACCTTTTTTCTTCATCTTTAAAGCCTTCCTTTTTTCTTTTTTAAAATACAATTAAATTTATTTTAGATGTTTATATGATAACCAAGTGAAGCTGAAATTTTTTGGGCTGCTTCTTTTACTAAAGAAATAAGTATAGGAACCTTCTTTTTGGTAAAACGGGTGGTAGGGCCAGAAACGCTTAGAGAGGCGACGACTTTCCTCTCATAATTAAAAATTGGCGCTGCTATAGATGCAGAGCCCAAAATTCTCTCTTCAAAGCTGATGGCATACCCATTCTTTCTAATTTCTTTTAAATGTTTTCTTAGTTTTGCAGGGTCGGTAATAGTATTTGGGCCAAAAGGAATGAATTTTTCTTTCTGGATAATCTTGTCAATCTCTTCATCTGGCAAGAAAGCCAATAAAGCTTTTCCTGAACCACCACAATGCAAAGGTAAGCTTTTACCCAATTGTATAATCCGTCGAACATCATGAGGGCTTTCAATTTTTTCAATACTGACTCTTTTTCCATCTTAAATAATATTTAAATCAACACTTTCTTCAGTTTTTTGGGCAAACTCTTTCATAATAGGGAGAGCATAAGCCCTTATTTCCATCTGGTCTTGTACAAGATGGCCTAATCCAAATAATTTTATACCCAGGCGGTATTTTTGGGTAATTTGATTTTTTACTACTAAACTTTCGTCTTCCAAAGTGACTAAAATGCGGTGTATTGTACTCTTGTGCAAATTTAATTTTTTACTCAATTCAGTTATACTTAATCCTTTCTCTTGTGGGGTGAAAGAATTTAAAATTTGAGTAGCTCGCTTTATAGATTGTATATAGTAATCTGAACGTTTTTTACTCATTACATTAACTTTACTCTACCTTCATTCTTTGTCTTATTATACAAGACGCTGTCTTATTTTTAATTCAATGTTATTATACTACATAAATTTAAAAAATCCTTCTTTTTTTTAAAAAAAATTAGAAATTTCTTCTTTAGAAATAAAAAATAAGTAAATAGGGGTAGGGGAAGGAAAGTGCAGTTTCTATTGATAAAAAGTCTTTTTGAAATTTAATTATCGCCACTCTGGGAAAAATAGATGATAACTATACTACTATTAGAAAAATATTGATTTGATAACTATTAATTTTTTTGTGTAAAATATTAAATTAATTTTCTCTTATTTTTCATAATAAATAATTTGATATCTTAACTTATAATAAATATAGCCACCAATAAGAACAAGAAGGCACCCCATTACGCTATATATATCGGGAATTTCATTGAAAAATAAGTAGCCAAATATTGCAGTAAATAGAACTCTTGAATATAAATATAAAGAAACTAAACTTGGTGGAGATAAATGGTAAGCTTTAGATAATGTTACTTGTGCACCCAAACTAACCAATCCTAACAAAGCAAATATTATACATTCCTTAAAATTAGGCCATTGAAAATTTTTTTGTAAAATTAATACAATTAACGCTATAATGCTTGACGAAAAAGCGAAATAATTAACTATTACAAACGGGTGGTCGGTTGATTTTAATTTACCTATAATGACATGTGAACTTGCAGAAAAAAAAGCAGATAACAATCCTAACATCGCTGGAAAAATATTCGAGCTTAATCCTGGCTTTATCACTAATAGTGCCCCCAAAAAAACTAGGACAAATATTGTCAATTGTTGAAATTTAATCTTCTCTTTCAAAAAAATAACTGATAAGAAAATTATAAAAAAAGGGCTTAACTGACGTATAGCCATTGCATCGGTTAAGTTCATATTCATAAATGTAAAAACAAATCCTAACAATGCGAGAAAACCAAAAGAACTTCGTGCCAACAAGAGAAATTTGTTTGCTCCTAAAAAATTCAATTTACTTTTTTTAATAATTAAAGAAAGAACTAACGCAGCAGGAAAACTTCTAAAAAAAACTACTTCCATCAAAGGAAAATCCCTTAACGACTTAATTATAACAGCCATAAAAGAGAATAATATTGAAGCTAAAACCATCATCAATATTCCCTGATTTTGTTTATTTAAATAAATCATCAGCAATTTCTTCAACTAATTTTTTATTAACTTTTTCCTTTTCGATTTTACTTACAGCTATTATCAAATCCCTATAGTCAATTGATGGATTATTTTGAATAATATTTTCAATGATAGGATAAAATCCTGAATGGAAACCAGCAAAGCCAAAGGTTATCGCTTTAGAGGAAAACCTATTTTCACCCTTAATTAAAGGGAAAATAATTTCATCATTTAAGTCAGATAATATTTTATAATCAAGTAATTTACCCCAACCATATTTTTCAAGAATCAAGGCTAATATCTCAGCTGGAGCATTCCCTGAGCTTCTGCCTAATCCACCAATACTTATATCCACTGCATCTGCCCCTGCTTCTATAGCTCCTAAATCCTCTACCGGGAGACCTTGTTCCCTTAGTCTATCTACTGCATTTATTCCTTCTTGATTATAAATGTTATCCTTTAAGAGGTTGATCTGGGAATTTAACTTATATTAATTCCAATTTTTAATCTAAATAGATGATAGTATATCTTTGTTGTTCTAATTTTTTATCAGTCCAATTTTTATCTCTGGGTATGCCATCGTTTATTTTATTTATAATTTCTAGTTCCGTTTTTAATGTCTTTTCTGTTTTAATTAAAACATCCTCCGCTTCCTCTAAAGGGATTATAACAACCCCATCGTCATCTCCAACTATTATATCGCCTAGATTGACAATTACTCCGCCGCAAGAAATTGGGATATTTATTTCCCCAGGACCATCTTTATAAGGCCCACGAGGACTTGCTCCTCTTGCAAAAATGGGAAAAACCAGCTTCCTGATTTCGCCAGAATCCCTAATTGAACCATCGACTAAAATTCCCACCAGACTTCGTTGCATTGCTTCTCTGACCATTATTTCTCCCAAGATTGCGTGATTTTTATCTCCTTCAGCATCAATAACAATAACATCTCCCGCTTGCGCTATTTCTAAAGATTTATGAACTATTAAATTGTCAGCTACTCGTGTCTTTACAGTTACAGCAGTTTCAACCATTTTCAGATTTTTTTATTAATTTTTTTTATTTCTGAAGATACACAGGAATACCTGTTTAAATTATCTGCAATATTAGGCGTACAATACTTCTGAAACTTTTCCACCAATTTTTGCGGTGGCCTTTTTATCTTTCTGATTATTTTTAAATTTGGCATAATTCAATTTCCTTTTTAATTTTTCAGAATTCTTTGGTTTACTTTTTTAAATGGTTTTTTATATGGGATAAAACATTTTTAATATTACTTTCCGTCTCAATTTCCCACTATCCCGAAGTCATTTATTCATGCACTAATATCTCTTTATATTTATTAGCAAGGTTAACTAAATCCAACCAAATTTCTTCAGAAATAGGTATTCCATGTTTTTTTCTGTCCTCTTCTATTCTCCACTCTTTTTCACCTGGGACAAGAATTTCACTAAAATTTTTAGCTAAAGGCGTTGATTTAATTTTATGAATCATCCATTTTACTTTATCTCTAAAAGAACTTATATCCATAAACATCTCAATATTCATTGCAGCAAAACAATGTCCCATATTTAAAGGTGTTTTTGTATCTTTGATCCAAGAAGGTTTACTCCCTAACATTGCTGCACCTGTCAATGCCGAACATAATATTTCAATCATGAATGCCATTCCGTAACCTTTATATTCACCCAATGGTAATAACGCACCTGTTGATCCCAAATCATTAGGATTCTCTGTCATTTCTCCATTCTTATTTACTATCCAGCCTAAAGGAATTTTAATATTATCTTTTGCAGCTAATCTAACTTTTCCCCCTGCTACCTTACTCATTGAAATATCTAAAACTAATGTTTTGTTTTTTAAATATGGTACAGCAATAGAAAACGGATTATTCCCAATCATTCTCTTAGACCCACCCCATGGAACCATTACTCCTCCTGTACTTGTAATTGAGAATCCAATTAAATTTTCTTTTGCTATCTGGTTTGTATAATACTGTGCCGCCCCAAAGTGCGAACTACCTTTAACTCCTATAAAACAAAAACCATTTTCTTTGGATTTTCGGATAGCTAAATTAACAGCATAAACTCCTACAACTTGACCCATTCCATTGTCTCCATCTAACAAAATACTAGCTGCCGATTCATAAATTATTTTTATTTTTGGTTGAATATTCGTCCCACCGTCAATTAATCTTTTTAAGTAAAATGGAAATCTAATAACTCCATGCGAATCGATACCTCTTAAGTTTGCAAATACCAGTGAATCGCTAACAATATTAGCATCATGGTTCTTCATTCCTACTTTTACTAAAATATTCTGCATAAATTTTTGTAATTTATTAGGGTCTAATTTTATACTCATTCCTTAAGATCCTCCGTGTAATATTAATCAATATTAACGTTACTCTAAATTATCTAAAATCATTTAAAATATGTGGATTAACAAAGGCAATTTTTTCAATTTCATTTACTTTGCCCTCAAGTATCATAATGGCTAGTTTTGCTGCAGCTATTCCCATTTTCACAAATGCTTCTTTTGTAGGGCCTGCTGTGTGAGGAGTGGTTACAATATTGCTCAATTTAAAAATTTTATTTGTAAATAAAGGCGGTTCTTTTTCAAAAACATCAATTCCTGCTCCAGATATTATACCTTCTTCCAATGCTAGAATTAGGGCTTCTTCGTCAACTATTCCTCCCCGTGATGTATTTATAAGATAAGAAGAAGGCTTCATTATTGAAAATTCTTCTTTTCCTAAAAGATGATAAGTATTCTTATTTAATGGACAGTGGACACTCACTATATCTGATATTTTTAATAATTCTTTAAGAGATTTTACTTTTTTAACACAGTGCGGCAAATCTTTTTCAGAAGTAAAAGGATCATAGATAACTATGTTCATATTTAAAGGAGAAATTAGTTCAATTACTCTTAAACCAATTCGACCTGCCCCTATGATTCCTATCGTTTTTTGAAATAATTCTTCGGATTGATGTTTATTTCTATCCCAGACATGGTTTATTTTAATTTCATAATTATGCAAGATAATTTTTTTTGATAAAACATAAATAAGGGCTACCGCATGTTCTGCTACGGATTCCAGGTTAGCTTTTGGAGTTATTAGCACAGGAATTTTTAATTTATTAGCAGATTCAATATCAATGTTATTAAACCCAGTTCCATGTTTAACAATAACTTTCAAATTACTTGATGAAGAAATTACTTCTCGAGTAATGGTGCCCGTTCGGACAATTAATGCATCCGTTTGTTGTTTTTTAACAAGATTAGCAATTTTTTCTGAGGAATTATAATTATCAGTAAATATGATTTCTGCATTATTGCCAAGTAATATTTTTTGCGCTTCACTACAAATGGTCGGTCCGGTTATTAAAATCTTCCATTTATTTTTTTCATTCACAAGCAAACCTCCTAGAAATAAACAAATTAATTTATTACTGAATATTTTTCCCTGCAGATAATGCTTCACCCCATGATTTTTTTAAATGATAATACTCATGCCCTAATTCAATCATCCGATATCCCATTTCTACATATTTTTTTATCTCCTTTTCCCAAGGACCACTAACTCCAATCATTGCAAACTTATTGTATTTAATTGCCGCTTCGCCTGTTTTTCTTATAGCTTCCTGAACTTTAGGATGGTTTTTTGAAGGACCTGGTAAACCAATAGACAAAGAGTAATCAGATGGTCCAAATAATACAAAATCCAGTCCATCAATAGCCATAATATTTTCTACATCTTCAAGAGCTTTCTCTTCTTCGATCATTACGCCGACCATCAATTCCTCATTGCTCCACTTAATCCATGGTTCACCTGCTTTAGTACCATGTCCACCAGAAAAACAATTACCGCTATATCCTCGATTTCCTTTTGGAGGAAATTTTGCTGCTTTAACAATATCCTTTACTTCCTGGCTATTTTTAATATCTGGTATAATAATTCCTCCTGCTCCAATTTCGAATGCTTTACGGACCAGATACGGGTTTCCTTTATCAATACGTACCAAAGGGATGATATCTCCAATAACAGCCCCTCTCAGCATATTGTCAAGACTTCCATCCTGTCGCCATGTATGTTCAGTGTCTATTCGGCAAAAATCAAATTCACAAAAACCCGCTAATTCAACAAGATCTGGACAAAAAGAATTAATACATGTGCCAAGCGCGATTTTTCCATCATTTAATATTGTCTTTAGTTTATTTTGTTTTCTCTCCATTTTTATTATTACTCCTCATTTTTTTAAATTTTTTATCTTTTTTATATATACAATAGGATTTTATATTATTTAATTTATTTACTTTTTATATCTTTGTAAATTGCTGATCCTAATGATAATACTGATAAAATTAAAAGAATTAGTGAAATAGGCCGAGTCATAAAAATTGATAAACTACCTCTAGAAATTAAAAGACTCTGATTTAAACCTGTTTCCGCAATTGGTCCTAAAATACATCCTAACACAATTGGTGCCATCGGAAATTTAAATTTGCGCATGACATATCCTATTAAACCGAAAAATAACATAAGCTGTACATCGAACATACTATTACCAATCGCATATGCACCAATTATACTTAAGACTATAATAATAGGCGCAAGAACTTCATCTTTTACTTTTGTAATATATACACCTGCTCTTGCAAATAAATATCCTATTAATAACATAAAAATATTGGCAACAAACAGTGATATTATAAGTGTGAAGCTTAAATCTCCATATTCGGTCATAAACTTCGGTCCGGGCCTCAATCCATGAACAAGTAAGCCGCCCAGCACAACTGCAGTACACGAACTTCCTGGAATACCAAGAGTTAAAAGGGGAATCAGGGCACCCCCTGTAACTGCATTATTTGCTGCTTCTGATGCTGCTACTCCTTCTGGAATACCAGTTCCAAAAAGATGAGAATCCTTTGAATTTCTTTGAGCTTCATTGTATCCTACCCATGTGGCTAATCCCCCCCCGGTTCCGGGAATTGCACCTACTATTGTTCCCAATATTGACGAACGTAATATGGTCTTTTTGATTTTTAAAAGCTCTGAAATACTCGGAAGAATTTTTCCTGATATTTTTAGTGCTTGTACATTTTCGGTTATTTTCTTCTCAATCATAATTAAAGCTTGCGAAACAGAAAATAATCCAATTAATAAAATTACCAGCGGAACACCACTTAGCAAATTAAGATTACGAAAAGTAAACCTGGGAATGCCTCTTAACAAATCCATTCCGATAGTGGCAATAAAAAGACCTATACTTCCGGACATAAGTCCCTTTACCCAATTCTTTTGACTAATTGTACCAATCAAGCTCAATCCAAGTACTCCCATACAAAAATACTCAGGAGGACCAAAAAGTAAGCTTATTTTTGATAGGGGAGGAGCAATAAATAAAAGTGCTAAAGCACTAAAAATTCCGCCACAAAATGAAGCAATTAGAGAAAAGCCAATAGCTATACCACCTTCACCCCTTCTTGCCATGGGATATCCGTCTAAACATGTTGCAGCAGCCGCAGGTGTTCCTGGAGTGTGAATTAAAATTGCAGAAATTGACCCACCGTACATTGCCCCGCAATAAAGTGCCATCAACATGGGGATGCCCACACTTGGATCCATCCCAAAAGTTATTGGAAGCAAAAGAGAAACGCCCATTGTTGCTGATAATCCCGGTAATGCGCCAATAATTATTCCAATAGTAACACCTGTTGCTATTGCTATTAAAGTAACTGGATCAAACACATTTAACAATGCAATGCGCAGAAATTCATACATATTTTTAATCTCCGCTTGTTTTATATTTTATAATTTTAGTGCACTGATAGATAATCAGATAAAAACCCCAATAGGAGTTGGGATTTTAAGCCATATTTTAAAAATAACATAAAATAATGTTACCACTCCTATAGGAATCATTATATTCATTTTTATCTTTTTCTTATTTATATAAAAAAGTAACCATACAAGATACATAAAAGTAGAACTATAAAATCCAATTATCTCTATCATTCTTACATATATAATTGTTGAGACGATTGTAATTATTAATTTAGAATAATTAACATTTACAAAAATATCTTCTTTGAAACTATCCTTATCGGTTGTTATTTTTCCAATGTCAAAAAATAATAATAGACTTAAGAAAGCAATAAACATTAAGATTATTCTTGGAAAGATTATCGATGGTAAATATTTTATTGATAAGGATGTTATATACAAATAACTGGCTGACAAAAATAATATTAGTGCAATAATCCTATGACTTTTCATTGATAATTTAAACCCCATTATTTATAATTTATTTTAGGAGAAGAGAGAATAAAAACTCTCTTCTCCTAATTCCTAATTATTTCCTAAATTCATATTATTCAGTTTGAAATTCTTCCCATATCGGTTTAAACTCCACTGCAATCTTATTCAGTATTTCGGTATATCCCTCTGTTCCGAGTGGGCTAACAGGTATACCAGCTTTTTTAGTCATTGCAATGAATTCTGGATCAACCATCACTTTTTCAAAAGCTTCTTCAAGTGTTTTAATTGCTTCAGGGGGTGTGCCTGTTTTTACAATATATCCCCTACTCGAACCATTCACTATATCATATCCAAGTTCTGTAGCGGTAGGTACATCAGGATATATTGCAGAGCGTTTTTCGGAGTAAAGCACTAAAGGCTTTAAAGAACCATCAACAATTTGTGGGTAAACAATACCTAAATTATTCGAGCTAGCGTCTATATGACCACCTAAAGCTGCTTGCCATGAAGGTCCATCGCCAGTAAATGGAACCATAATTACTTCTATTCCCGCTTTCTTCTCTAATATTTTTGTACTTATCCAATCATCTCCACCAACTCCTGAAATTCCCACCGTAAGCATATTCGGATTTTCTTTTGCATAGTTTATAAAATCTTCCAAAGTATTGAATGGGCTATCTGCATTTACTACCAAAATATCAGGGTCATCCACCACTCGGAATATAGGAATTATGTCATCCATCGAGTACATTGTTGTTTCAGGATTTTTAATAGGATTACACGGCAAGCTGGGCGTTGTTCCAATCGAAACTGTATATCCATCTGCTTTTGTTTGATTAACAAAATATGTCCATCCAACCGACCCACTTGCTCCTGGTTTATACATGTTAATGAAACTAACGCCTAAATATTTTTCTAGAAAAGGTTGGACAGCTTGAGCTAAAACATCGCTTCCTCCTCCTGGTGCATAGGTTATTACTACGTTAATATTCCTTTCAGGATAAGTTCCCTCCGCTGCAAAAGTTTGTGAACAAAATATTACAAAAAATACAATTAATACACTAACCAAAATTAAACTTTGAAACTTTCTATTTAACATTTATTCCTCCTTAAAAAAAATTTTTACTTCTAAAATTCTTTATCATTCCTTACTTTTATAAACATCCCCCCTCTCCCCGAGTATTTAATATTTAATAAGGATCCTTCACAAAGAAAACAGTATTTTAGGGAATAAGGCCAATTCTTATACATTCCGGTGGTGCTTGGAAAAAGAATTCCATGGCTTTATCAACATCTCTTAATGGAAATTTATGTGTAATTATTTTATCTATTGCATACCTTTTTGAGTTAATTATTCTAACAGCATCTTC
>Ga0307380_10009163_pt1 | contig 12595 bp, 18 predicted proteins | sample UN3MG_FD_202239 | JGI IMG/M metagenome (GOLD analysis project Ga0307380, IMG submission 202239) | Soil microbial communities from Risofladan, Vaasa, Finland - UN-3 | ecosystem: Environmental > Terrestrial > Soil > Coastal area > Acid sulfate soil | place: Finland: Risofladan, Vaasa | collected... | reverse complement strand
GGAGAAGTAAAAGATAAATTAAGTGAAGAAGATATAACATATATAAAAGAATTGGATCCAATGTTATTTCCTGGGGCCAATCCAGGTGAGAAGATAGCATTTGGTGCTGGATTCGGTAGTGGACTTGCTGTGGTTGCGTATTCTGCTTTAATTGCAGTTGCAGCGGTTAAAGCATATAAAAAGTATATAAGCAAAGCAGGAAAGGCTTGTAAAGGACTGTTGGGAAATGAAAAAACTAACTGTTTAAATAAATTTAAAAAACAGGCTCAAGTAGCCAAAATAAAGACTTTCCAATCAGGATTATCAAAATGTTCAAAGACAAAAAATCCTGTTAAGTGTAAAGCAAAATTACAAAGCAAAATAAATAAAGAAAAAGCTAAAATGGGAGCACTATAAAGATGAATCCATCATTAATTATAGAACAACAAATATTCTCAGAAGCAACGATGATCAAGGAGACTCCGAGCAAAGCTATATTTCGTTGCCCAATCCAATCAGTAGATGAAATTAATCAAAATCATAGATTATATCCGTCTGCTGTTTTAGATGAAGGTATGACAAATTGTGCTTCAAGAATGAAACGTAGAGCTTTTTATTCAGAACTTGATCATCCTATTCCAACAGGATCACAACAAGTCGATGGTATCAGACAAACTACCGTTTCATTAAAAGAAGTATCTCATATCATTCGTGATTATGAATTTAAAGGAAAACATTTGTTTGGTGAAATGGAAACAACAAGCACACCTAATGGTGGAATCTTATTAGGTCTTTTGAAAGATAGAACTGGAGTTGGTTTCAGTATGAGAGGATTAGCTGAACTCGAAAGAATGGAAGATCATAATGTTGTCAAAGGACCTTTAACAATTATATCCTTCGATGCAGTATCAATGCCTTCACATAAATCTGCTGTCGTTGACTTTAATGAAATGAAGTTTGAACATGATGCTTTACTTGAAAGCGCAAGCGGAATGATTTGTATGAATGGTAAATGTTTTATGCCTGATTACTTCGATAGATTAGTTGAAACAAAAGTAATACAATTCTTTGCAAAGTGGGTATAAAAAATGGAGAATTATATAGTCGAACAGTATCTAGAATACATACAAGAAAATATGGCTAGTGGGTTAGCTGCAGCATCAGGAACTGCTGCTGCGGTTGGAACTGGTGCGTTTGCTCCTATTTTGGCAGCTGCAAGTATATTTTCTGCTTTTAATATGGCATTCCAACTATATAAAAATTATTTTACAAAAGCTGCAAAACAATGTAAAGACTTACCAGGTAAAGAGAAAGCAGTATGTATGTTAAGAGCCAAATCAATAGGTAAACAGGCAGAATTAAAAGCTTTAAAACAAGCTTCCGCTAAATGTATGAAAACTAAATCACCAGAAAAATGTAAAGCAAAATTCAATCAAAAGATGAGTAAGGTTGGAGGTGAAGCAGGATTTCTTAAATCGAGAATGCAACAACTGTCGCAACAAAAGTATGCTCAGTAAAGGAGAATTGAATGAAAATCGAACTGTTACAGAAGAAATTTAAGTTCCGTGAATCCTTACCAGAGATCATGAACAGGATTTTTGCTGTTTGTAAAACAGATCCACATTTTAAATTAAAGACTGAAATGAATCAAGTCGAAACCAACATAACATCTATAAAACGTAAAACCGGAAAACAATCACAGCTTTTAGAACAATCATCTAAATTAACACAAGATGTAGGGCGAAGAATTGCTTTGATAAAGGACGAGAATGAATCAAGGCAAACTGAACTACTAGAAAGTTTAGGGAGCGAATTATGATTATTGAATACACAAAGATTCCAGATGTCACAGAAGAAAATATTGACCATTCCAAAATAGTGCTAGCAGATAGCATCCTATCAAATGTTTATCCTCTTTTTGATGATATATATAATGGGTATTTAACTTCTACAAAGAGTTTGTATTCTGAGTATAATAAGAAAAAATCTGAGGTTCAAGAGAGCAAAAAAAAATTAGAAAGTTTAATGCTAGAACTAAAACGCGTCAAAAAAGTTTCCAAACTGCTTGATAGAATTTCCAAAATGATCAATTCTGGACTGGTTTATGATGGAAATTTAAAACATGAAACTGTCATTTTACTCAAGGTTGTCAATAAATTATCGGATGATAAGCTCGATGTGCATTTGAGAAACACACTCAAAACAATAACCAAGAGATTTGCCCATTAAGATGGATTCTCAAGCGTTAAAATTGCCTTGAGTTTCCATCTCACACACCTACCTCAATCCTGCCTATGAAAGTTCAAAACTCAATGTACTACATATATAGAACATAATATAAATTGTGAGATGAGTATCTCATGATTTAATAACGTTATTAAATTATTAATTTATTAGGGAGGAAAGATTACCATGAAAGAATTACTACAAGAAGTATATGCCACGACTAAAAAAATTAGTGGTGTAGACCCAAGTAAACCTGGTAATCTCAAAGCAGTTCTAGTCGATGACGCAGCATTCAACGCGTATGCTAGTGGGTTGGCAGAATCAATTGAGAACAAAAGAGATCGTGAACAATTCATGATCTTGGCAGAAAATACAAGAATTAACCTTTTGGAAAATTCTATGTTTCAGATTAATCCATATGAAACATTGACACTTCCGATTCTTCGTGTATTTTATCCTAAACTAGTTGCGAAGGAAGCTGTTACTGTAAGTCCAATGGACAAACCAGAAACAATTAAAGCTTTCATCAAAGCTAAATTTACACCATCGAACAGTAGTTCTCTGTATGATGCCCCTGTAACATCGAATGACATTTCCCAAGGCCAAGCCTTTGGAACACCTGTTGCAGCTTCAATTCCTGTGCCAAGCTCAGCCTATAATGTATTAGGAACAGCTACGCCAGTATTGAGAAGTGCAGACGCACATCTAGAGAGAGATTTTGAGATTACAGCTGTTTCAGCAGACGGTACAGCATGGGTATCCGTATCCATCCTGCCAGCTGTTGAAGGTCACTTTTCACAAAGTGTAACAGCAGGCAGTGCAGACGTTGTTTCTGGTAAAGTTGATTACTTAAATGGTACAGTTGCTGTTTCAAGTGCCACAGGTGCAGTTTCATTTGTACGCTTCACAGTAACAATTTCACTAGAAGAAAATAGAGTTAACCCATCAGTTACTCTAAACGTCGACAAAGTAAGACTATATGCAAGAGACAGACAAATCAGTGCAAACTGGACTGTCAACATGGAACAAGATATGAGAGCTCTATTTGACGTTTCCATGCAAGCTGAAATCGTAAATATTCTTGGACAACAAGTTGCCCTAGATATTGACAGAGAGATCATCAATGCTCTGATTACAGCCAACACACGTTTGAATGCTGCTTCACATCAAGGCGCATTTAACCGTCTACCACCAACCACATATACATGGGGTACAAAATATTGGCATGAGAACATCCTGCCAGTACTGAACCAACTATCAGGTCAAGTCTACACTGATACTAACATCGACGCAGCTAATACAATTTTAGCTAATCCGTTAGATGTTGCTATCCTTGAAGATCTCCAAACCTTCAACTATACAGGAACAAGTTCAGTTGATGGTGATCTAGGTTATCGTTCAGCTACAGTGGCCGGTGGAAAGTGGAAAGTTCTAACATCATCTGTTGTAACACAAGGTACAATGTTGATGGTCTACAAACCAGTAGAAGAACTGAAAGCTATTTATTTCTACGCACCATACGTGCCTGCGGTTTTACATCCGTATCCTTTGGGGTACACACCAAGTCTAACAATCTTAAGTCGTTATGCGACAGCACTTGTTAGAAGCGCAGGTATTGCTACTTGTGTTATTGGAGATGGGCCGTGATAAGAAGTAATTAATTAAGTAAAAAAAGACCCGAGTTGGATACTTAACTCTGACTCGGGTCTTTTTTCCGTCGAAGAAAAGACCCGAACCTTGCAATCGTCCGGGTCTTTTTCTCTACCGTTTTATTGATACAGAACCAAAATACACAACATCGGAGATCCATCTGCATAACTGAATCCAACCACATTTTCGATTCTGCCCTTTTGATTAAACTCGAACTTCCTGGAATAGCAGTATCCAGCAGTTCGTGTTGGAAGATTGCAGATCTTTTGGGCATATTCCTTGCAAGATGGAAACCTTCCATCCTTTCCATCCACAGATTTTAGATCAGCCCCAAGAATCCGAAAGATGTCTTTTGAATGATTAAATCGTTCAATACTACCACCATCCGTCCTTATTCCGACAGTGAATGTAAAAGCTTTTTTGCCAAATATATTCTTTGCTTGAAACTGTAACCAGGGGGCTATTGTTGTAAATGATTTCTTATATGTTTGCATAAGATCTAAATCAATAAACTTACAATCATCCACTTTAAAATCTTCAGCCGAAGCAAAATGCAAATTTAACATATGGTTATAAAACTCGGGGAGCTTAGACGCCTCTCGCATAAGATAAAGATATGTAAATTGATTTATTTCAGCAACGTGCATTATTTTTGCAAACCCAGACCACAGATACATCTCGATATGCTTTTTGATATTTGGTCCTGTGATTGATAGAATTCTTTCAATCCTACCGCAATAATCCATACCAAGTTTTGCAATCGTGGATTCAACAAAGTTTTTCCTTATTTGATTTTTTCCGTTATTGGAATTGAAAGTTTCAATAGTTTCATCTGAATATTTTTTAATTTTTTTCCCATTTGGAGTTAACATCCAGTATGGAACGTCTTTATTTTCTTCAATACATTTGGAAAATTCTCCATTTTTAACGTACCGGTCTATAATAACATTAGTAAGTCCCATCGTAATTTCCTTTATGGTAAAGGGTTATGTTGTTAAGTTAAGAGGTATTCCGGGGGTAAAGGTTCTAGGGTTAACTTTTTTCTAAAGAAAGCTGTAAATCGAATCGTTGGGTTCGCCTTAAATTTTTCATATAAAGCAGAAAGTTTTTCGGAAGTTTGATTCTCATATATCTTCGTTATGGAATCATTGAATTTTTCCCCCATATTATTTTTTAAAAAATAAAGTTTCGGATTCATAAGACCCAACCAAATTGTTTGATTTACATGCTTACTGACACTCTTAATTAAATGATCAATATTTTTATAATCTAATATCGGTTCAATGCTTACGGATGTTGTAAATCCTTTTTTATATGCGTGGGCGAGACAGGTAATTCTTTCGAGAAATTGAGGAGCACCTGGTTCCCAATAAGAAAGAATTTGATCATCAACGGAACCTATGGTGAATCTAAAAACGATTTTATCTTTATGATCAGAAAACTCATCACAAATTCTTGTAATACATTCGAGATGGGGTTTAGAAACAATCAGTATTCTTTTATTTCCGGCATCTATCAAATTCTGAAGAACATTGATTGTTGGTTCCAGAATTTCAGGAGTTATATCATGCGAACTTGGAACCATCACCTGGCACTTGTAATCTTGATGTTTTTTATTCACATCTTTCTGGCGAACATTCATAGTAGTCCATCCTTCTAAAGATGTCCAGTTAAATTTACATCCCATATCTCTAACATAGCAATACAAACAATTGTTAGAGCACCCCGAGCAAAAGTTTACTGCCTTTCCTCTCCAATCTTGAAACGGACTTCGTTTTTTCATTAGTTTTTTCCTTTATTGTCAGGCAGGTGCGAGCAGTTACCTGTTAAGATGTTATTAATCCTACTTTATCGACTTCTTCCCATAGTGCCTCACCACAAGAATCAGTCCCTCTATCCATATCACTAGTCCAGTTGGAGCAGCATATCCATCTTTCGCCATTATATTTTCCACCGACGGCACATAGAGATGCTCCTCCACTTTTCCAATGGACTAAATAAAGACCATATGGTAATTTATCTGTCTCTTCTTTGGTCATCATAAACTCTCATAAAAAGATCTGCCCATTCAGCAAGTTTATCACCCTTATAATATTTTAATGATCTGACCATGAATTGATATAGATCTTTTTTGATGGTGACGGGTATAGATTTGACACATTCTTCGACTTTGGTTCCTTCCGCTTGTGCCCATTTCGATCCTCTGGCAATAGCTATGGTTCGACCAAGACCAGGATCCGGATCAAAATAATCATAGTGTCTGTCTATACGGATTCTTAGATTATCGAATCTATCGGTTTTATGACAAAGGGAATATCCAAGGGGAATAATTCCTGGAACGCTTGTGGATGGAGGTGGAGCAACCATAACCCCAACTCTTTCAAACTCGTATTGCATATGGCCGAGAGTCTCAAGACAACGATTGAAAGCATCGGGATGGAATACAGCGTGTAGTCTATCATCCTGATCGTCTGTTTCGGCAATTGCGGCCACCTGCTGTTTAATAATATTCAAATCCTGTAATGATAAGGATTCCTTCTTCCTTTTTTTGGTGATGTATTGAATTAATGCCATCTTTAACCTTCCTTTTTGACTTCGTTTTTAAGTTCGATAACTTCATCTTCTTTAAAAACTTCCATTAAATTTTCAGTAATGGCTGAAGTTACCTGTTCCATGCCACGTAAATGATGGATGATCTCTGAAAGAAAGATCATGATTATTGCCAACGCTGATAGAATAAAACCAGGAGCTATATATGCTAAAACTTTCATTGCAGTTGCTTGACCGATTGCGATATTAATAATAGCTTGGAATGCTGGGTCTGTGAGTAATTGTTGATTACCTTTAATCATATTTCCTAATACATATTGAACTGATTTTAAAGCATACATATACTCAGAAAATCCGTAAACAATTGCTATCAGTCCAAATGATAATGTTGCATAAGATATGGTTTTATATATTTTCATATTTTAGCTCCTTTCAAAAAGTCTTCCCAAGCATTCATGGCTTCATTAATTAAGTTATTATATAAAGTTTGAAGTAACTTTTTCCTATCTGGATTATCCCCGTATTTAGGATCTGTCCATGATTCATAACCATCTTGGAGCTTTTCCAAAAGGTAATTATGTATTGATTCCTTTTGTCTAGATCCTCTGGGCATCAGGACGTTTTTGGAGTTATATAGATGAACTTCAACCGCGCCTGGCGGAATTTTTGTATCAGTTTTTACTTCCATCAATGTCACCTTTCGTTAGTTCTCGTTGGTATTTTATCCAAAGATATGAGCTGTAACCTGGGATGAATGCCATTTTCCATGTGTGTTCTATTAATCTTTTGCGAGGCATTGTTATCTCCAACATACGAGCAGAAGCTCTATCTCTGGATATTAAAAACACTATCATACCGATAAATCCCAATCCTAAAATTATTCTCATGATCACCTCATTTTAATCGTAAAAAGTTTTTCGCCTTTGAATACTCTTACTTGAACCCCATCATTACACAACTTCATTGCTGAGTTAACTTCTGGGTCTTCAATTCTTTTTATATCAGGTTTGTCGATCTTATTCATAAATATTTCAACTGCATCATCGTTAGTTATTGAAATACAAACTCCATTATCTAACACAACAAAGTTAATTGGAGTATAATCTATTCCCGCTTTGATATCTATTTTATATCTGTCGTATGTTGGATCAAATATAAGAATTGCACGACTATAGTCTGCATCTTTATGGAGAGTGAACATACAAATGCCGTTCTGAAATTTACCATCAATAACTCGATAGTTGTCTAGTTCTGGAATTTGTTTGATGATGAACCGACTTTTTGCATAAGTTGGTAAAGGAATTGCTATAAATGCTTTTCCTAAAACACTTTGATATATGACATTGCTAAACATCTGACTCGAGTTTGGTTCCACTGCCCAAACTGTTTTTGGAGCAAATGTAATGTTTTGCCCCATAACATTGATTGCTAATTCTATAAGCTTCTCTTTATTTTTGAGAAACAATGTATTATTAATAATCATTTTTTCAGTACAAGCAAGAGTTATGGGAATTAGATTATAATATTTATTTGGAGTATGAAGCTTGACATATCCATCTTCAATCTTTGCAAAGATGGGAATACCTTCCATTGGGGTAAACAAGATTTCAACATCAGGTGAAACTTTATACTCTGCTTTATCAATGTATAGAGTCTCCTTTGTTTTAACAACCTGGTTGCCACCAATCATATTGTGAAATACAATATCTGTATCAAATATCTGTAATTCTTTAATATCAAAATTGTCTGTGCTGTGAACGAGAATCAGTCGAGTTTTAACATGACCGAGTTTCCCAGCTTTGAGAGGTGGAGGTAATCTTTCTCCTTTTTCAAATAGTTTTAAATACCAATCCATATATTCTGCCGGGATGATTCCGAAATCTCTGACGTTGGGTGGAATTCTAACTTCAGAGTTTAATACAGAAACACATGCTTTGATTCTTGCTTCAAAATCTCTTTTCTTAAATTTTGGATGGTTCCCTTTGAAAGGATGAACCCCTGTAAACAATTGAAAAGATACAATAGCAAATGAAAACCAGTCGGTTAGAGTGGAGAAATCTTTTGATCTGTAATCTCGAATTGACGGCATGATGGCAGTTGGGGGGAAACTTGGGGTTTGCCATGCATTTACGTCAATGAAATACGGTGTTACAAAGTCTTTATCGACCATGTAATTAAGCTCGTTTCCATCAACAATCAAAAAGTTATTTCCGTGAACATATGCAGTTGTATCTTTTATATTTTCAACCAACTCTAATGTTTGATTGTCTGTAACATTATTCGCATTTCGGAAACCTGTTGTAAAGAGTTTGCATAATGCAATCATATCATCCCCTAACCACGCCATTGTAAAACCAATTATCTCTTGCTTTTTATTATAAATTAAATCCTTTGGCGAAACGATATTGGGAATTGTTAGAGTTCCTAACTCTTTCAATTTCGCTTCTGGAACCATTTTGTTTAGATCTTCGTATATTTTATACGCTACATTGCCAGCATTAAAGATCATAGCTTCTCCACCCTTGGCAACAAACTGTTGCTGATTGAGTGTAATTTTTTTACCTTTAACAATTATATTCATTATTCCTCCAAAAGGAATGCGCCGACTGAAAGATCATCAGCATTGTAAATCTCTTCTTTAGCTAGATTTTTCAATAACTTATTTACTCTTCGTTTTAGAAACTCTCCTTTGGTTGTCTTAAATTCATGGAACTCATTAATATAAAGACTTGGATCTACAAGTCCCTCTCTGTCTGCAATAAATGAGGTCATTCCATCAGATGCAATGAGTAGACCATTAAATTCATCATTTAATATATAGTTATAAACTGATGGTGAATCATAAGCAAATATTTCTGTAGTTCCAATTAGGGATTGCCCTGTTATTAAGGTTTTAACAATTTTGTCTTGTTTCATATCATGAAATAGTTGATCTCTTTCTGGATCTATATAATACGAAAGATAATATGGGGCATTCTTTGTATATTCAATTTGCCCAAATAGAGTTTGTTTTTTACCAAAATAAATAAGACATCCATCTCCGTAGAAGTGAACTCTAATATTGTTTATACCATAGTTTTTATAAGCAATTATCAATGTGGAATCTAATGAATGGTTAGGAAGACCCAATTGTTTGGCAACCAATTCTGCATTATGAATAATCCACATTCCCATTTCTTTATGGTCGGGTTCAAAATATTTGGTTGATCTGAATCTAATATACTGCTGTGCGAGATAACATAACAACCTTGCACCCATATCTGTTCCTTTTGATGATGAACAACCATCAGCCAAAATGATATAAGGCATAGGGTCTGTTCCTGATAATATATAATCCTCACAAACTTTGTGAGATTTTCCGATTGTTAAAAATGTATCTATTTGCATTTATCCTCCGTTACCCATAATTTTAAAAGCTGCTTTGAGAGTAGCTAATTCTTTTTTAAGGGTTTCATTTTCTTTTTCAGATTTTTCTAATTGTTTTTCTAATTCCTTAATTCTATCCATTACCTCTTTGACACTTTTTAACATATCAAAAGGTGACGGAGGAAAACCTTCAGATGAGCATGGCATTGTTTTTCTCCTTTATTGGTATTAACATTTATGCTCCGAGGATTTAGAGGGAAGGGAACTGGAGAGAAAAGTTTTGTTTGTTTGATTTTCGTTCTCCGCCCCCTCCCTTCTAAATTAGTAATCTATGGCTACCTGAGTAGATTTTTGATATGTTCTCCGAAGCAGCGAAACAGAATATTCGCCTGGTTTGGTTTGGAAAAGTTTAACACGGTCCCATTTTGTTTTACCACCTGGGATAACGAATCCACTTTCCCACTTGGTATTTTTCATCCAAGCTGGAAAATTATCTTGAGCTTTGTAATGAGCATACTCAGTGGCTCTGGCCATGAAGCGGAGCTTTGGGATAGCTTTAAACAAAAGATCTTTTCGATGGTTATATGCTGTGATCAGATTCTTTTGAGACACATTCATGTCCGGATATGCACCGGTGTACTCAGCTTCGGGAATCAGAATCTGAGCTTGGAACGAATCGAATTTCATGGGCTTTTTCTCGCCTATTGATTCGCTGTCAAATGCTTTGGGGCCATCATGTTTTGGATATGTGATGCCGGCATCTAACATTTTTTTCATCTGTCCGAAATAATGTTTTGCTTCTTCTTCCATTCTACTGATAAGCATCTTGGTAATAACATAGTGATGCCCGAAGAAGCTGGTCCACCTGTTGGGATGGATGAAATTTTTGAAATAGATCTTGTTGCCTGTCCACAATTTATTTTCTGTAATGAATTTGTTTTCATTCAGAGTCGGGACAAACTGAATCTCTTTCCATCCAGGATAGAAGTCACCGTCAAAGTCAGTCATAGAGAAGTTACGAAATTCTCCAACCTTATCGGCAGCGACTACATTTTCATCAAGGATAGAAATGGAAAAGACAAAGAAATCCTTATTGGCTTGCACACCCATCAATTTACCATGACGATTATATTGTGATGTGAGTTGCTCACCTTCTTTAACACGGGATTGCCTCATAGATTTGTATATGGGAATGTTAATAACTGAACCCCGACCTGCCAACTCATACAAAAAGCATGCGAGATCGAGATCGGTAGCACTGAAAATACCGTATTCCATATACGGTTGACTGGGTTTTCTGTTCAACAAATCATATCCCCAGTAATCATTTACTGTCGCAACACTTGTATTGATATTTGAATTGCGATTAAGAATGTCTACTACAACTGGATAGCTGAGCAGACTTTTCAGAGTTTCTGAAACTGACTTTGCTTTTGACATTTTAACTCCTTATTTCTCTTTTGCGATTGCTTCTCTTACTCTTAGAGGAGCATTAATCTTCATTTCTGTCATTTTATAATCCAAATTTATTGTAATATTTCCTACATCAGTTAGAATATGAAACGTCTGTGAAAGATCTAACCTTTTAATAGCTTCGTGTAATTTTTCTCTATCGAGTCCGTAGGCTTCAACAAGGAGCTTAATATCTTCAGCATCTACGATCCCATAGTCGTTTGTAACTGATTTTATTTTCATAAAATAATTCCTTTGTGTATGTGCAGGGTGACTCTCTCATCTTAGTTAAGGCGCGGCAACACGGCTAAGATCCCCTGCACAAGATTTACAATTTGATCTTTTCCCCTTGTTCATTGATAATAATATTCCTATCAATTAGTCTTTGCTGCTCATCTTTGCGGTTTAATTCCTCTATGGTATGCCATTCCTTATAATTTTCAGATTCACGTGTGAAACGTGCTCTTGGAGTATTGTTATCACCAAGATAGGAATTTATTGCTTCCTTTTTCTCTTTTGTTTTTTGATCATTTGCATATGATAATGCTGTCATTGAAAATAAGAAAACAATAACAAATAATATTGCGATATACATATTAAATCTTAATTTTGTCATACTATCGTCCCCGTTAGGTGAAGGACTGGCCAGGCTCCTAAGTCCTAGATATCTCAACCCATCTGTTCCAGTAGGGTCCAGCCCAAGTTATGGTTTACTTTCCTTTTATGAATTAAACACCTGGTTAAAATGCAAGAATTTGACTTGGTGCACCTGTTCCCAATGCCTGAGACTGACTGCTGACACTTTGGGATACAAAATTTGCCAGCTTTGCCAGCTTCTGAGGTGTTGCATCTCCAATGTCGACGAATTGATCAATACCAGCTTCTACCTGAAATTTAGTCAGTTCCCCAACAACATTTTGAGAGTAGGGAGAGCCGGGATCATTTAAAGCAACTAGAATAGTCAAAATAGATTCAAGACTTTCAGCTTGTTTTGCCTCATCAATCTTTTGTTTAATATCACGAGGACTAACTTTTGATCTGTTATCAAGCCCATCAGTGACGATTGCTACGATAGCATTAATATCATCAAAGTCTTGTTTTCCCATTCTGATTGCATATTCCAGAATTGCCCCAACGGCATCAAATGTTGCATCATATAAAGCGGTCATCCCATTGGGTCGTGGAAATACATAACCTCCTGGATTAACACTTCCGGAGTTGTCATATGCATAATCTGCTGGGTTAATACTTGATAGTTCTTTGAATCCATGAATTTCAAAAACTCTTTGGTTGAATCCAAGAACTCTATGTAATAGATTGGCGGATCTTGGACTTTTTAATAAAGATCCGATAATAGATTGTTGACAGTTTA
>Ga0307380_10009159_pt1 | contig 12599 bp, 16 predicted proteins | sample UN3MG_FD_202239 | JGI IMG/M metagenome (GOLD analysis project Ga0307380, IMG submission 202239) | Soil microbial communities from Risofladan, Vaasa, Finland - UN-3 | ecosystem: Environmental > Terrestrial > Soil > Coastal area > Acid sulfate soil | place: Finland: Risofladan, Vaasa | collected... | reverse complement strand
CCTCGGTAACGCCGCGAGCCGAGGACGCAAACACGGAACTCGCCGAGGCGGTGCATGCCTACACCGTCTATCTGGTGCAGGATGCGCTGCCGGTAGAGGGCCCGGCAGATGACTGACGAGTTCGAGTACGACCCCGAGAAGACGCTGTGGCGTCCAGGCCGGCGTTCGTTCCTGTCGATGATGGGAGCGGCCTTCGCCGGCCTGGTGGTGCCGAGTGGTGTCGTGGTGCCAACGGAGGTGACGGCAGAGCAAGTCGCCGAAGCAGTGCATGCCCGAGTCGTGCTGAACGGCTATTCGAGCTATGCGGATCTCATCAGGCAGGTCTACTCCAGGGACCGGATCTTCGCGCCATTCGAGCGTGACCTCACGCTCTTCAGATCGAGTGAGAAATACAAGGGGAAGATCTTCAAGTTCGAGGGCCATTCGGATCCTAACAAGAATGGTCTCTACGTCGAGGAGAAATGAGCGAAAGTCTCCGGAGGGAGAACGAGCGGCTGCGGGCTCGTGTCGGAATGCTGGAGGGTGAAGTAGACCACCCCGCCGCATGCTGTGGATCATGCGGAGCGGAGATAGTCGAACGTCAGGCCCGCATCGACGCTGCGCTGGCCGTGGTGATGGGCACGCGAGCAGTCGGGAACCCGCACCTTGAGAGCGTGCTAACCCAGATCGTCGAGGCACTCAAGGGGGAGAAATGAGCGGGCGCGAGACGTGTACCCATGAACGCTGGGATCAGATGGCCTCTCTCACGGCGGGGCATTGTCCGACGTGTCTGCTGGAGGAGAACGAGCGGCTGCGGGCTCAGGTGGACACGCTGACCGATGTCATTGAACGCATGGGTACAGCCGCCGAGGCCCGCATCGACGCGGCGCTGGCTAAAGCGGAGCCGTCGCTGCGCTCAAGGGAGGGGTGGGGCGTCGTGCGGGAGATGGTCGAGGCCCTCAAGGGGGAGAAATGAGCGACATCGAGACGCTGGAAGACTTGGCGACATGGGCGTTAAAGGAGTATGCCGACGCCATCCGTGGGGTGCTGAAGGAGAACGAGCGGCTGCGGGCCGATGCAGATCGTGTCGCTGCGGCCTGCAACGTGGAGATGGCTGACCTTCGCACGCGATGGAACGCAGCCGAGGCTCGCATCGACGCGGCGCTGGCTCTGCCAATCATCGCGTGGGCCACGCTCTGCAAGACCGGCGACGTGCATGAGTTCGAGGAGCACTGTGCCCTCTATCTTGCAGACGATCAAGCGCGAGACGCCGCTGAGATCCTCGACGATGACCCGGACGATTTAGCCCTCTGCGGCCCGCATGTAGTTGTGGAACTCAAGGCCCTCAAGGGGGAGAAGCATGACGGGAGGGACGAATGAGCATTGTCAGCCAGGCAGAGCGCGAACTGAAGGCCATCAACTTCGGGGAGCCAGGGACCACCGTGATGCTGGGGATCCTGCGGGACTTCCTCGATGAGTGGGACTCGGGTGGTGCGGTCGCGGCGGTCGAGCCGGTATTCGTGAGGCTGCTCAACGGGCAGCCCCTGTCTCCTCTCACCGGGGAGGACGATGAGTGGATGGAGGTGATGGGGGGCGCGCTCCAGAACGTCCGGTGCTCGTCTGTCTTCAAGGAGGGAGGGCGATCCTACGACATCAACACGAAGGGCAGGCCCACGATCACCTTCCCCTACAGCCCCGACACGGAGATGGTGCGGATGCCCATCTACACGGTCGGCTAGAGTGGTGCTCTACAGCAGGAGTGGTCGTGTCATGTGGATTGAGGGCCTGGGTGTGCCGAACTCCCCAGCGGACGTGGACGACTGGGTGCCCCGGTGGGCCAGCGTCCCAGAGGTCGAGAGGCTCCTGCCTCCCTCGGTCTGGCATGGAGAGGGCTTGGGGGATTGGCTGCGTGGGCATGAGTGGCTGAGAGAGTAGTAGAACCTTTGGGAGGCGAGCGAAAGGCCCGGCACCACCCTCCACTAGCCTGGCCGGGCCGACAGGCTAGCTTCACAGGGTCAGGAGAACTCCCCACAGCACCCAGGATGGAACCAGGTGCAGCAGTCAGGGCAGGGGCCACTGACGTGCTGACCTGGCGCGTGGATCCCCCAGCACCCCCCGCAGAACCAGGGGTCGTGGATGTCATCCTTCCCCAGAGGGTTGAAGGCAGCGTCTATGTCTACGTCCAGAACCCCTAGTCCCCCAGGGGGTACGACGTTGAAGTGGTGCATTCCGTTCTCCCTTCACTAGAGAGACGTGTGAGCGCCAGGCGTCTGACATCGGGTATGCTGGATGTAGAGCAGATAGCGCAAGAAGGCGCTGATCGGAGCCCCCGATGCCCAGCAGACGACCTCCAACCAAGCCCCCCAAGAAGACCCGATCCTCCGTGGTCCCTTTCAAGGGACGCCCGAGGGGGAAGCCATTCAAGAAGGGCGACCCCAAGCCCGCGAACTCGGGACGCAGGAAGGGCACAGGCAACCAGGCCACCACGGACATGCGCCAGTTTCTCACGGCGTTCGTCGAGGGGGACGCGGAGTACCAGGAGAACCTCAAGGTCAGGCTGCGTGAGGGCCGCGGGGGCAACATAGAACTCCTGGCCCATCACTACTCCGGAGGCAAGCCGAAAGAGACTGTGGCCCACGAGGGGGAGGGCATGGCGCACTTCCTGGCCGTGGCTGCGGCGCGAGGCCTCGGGAACGGTAGTTGATCGCTGGCTCCTGGGTCCGCTGCGACTGTGGCGACTTCTGGTGCCTGGAGCACGAGCAGCACGCTGCGGATTGCCCGTGTCCCCCGATAGAGGAGTGGGGAGACGTTGATCCCTACGGCGGGGATCGCTGGTGACTGCCCTCATCGACCTTGTCCCAACCTGGCGTGAGGATCCCGTCCAGGGGATCCGCGACACCTTCAAGTCAGACCCCTTCGGCAACCCCCTCATCCTCGATCCCTGCCAGATCGAGATCGTGGAGGCGGTGCGGGACCATGATCGAGTAGCGGTCCAGTCCGGTCGAGGCGTAGGCAAGACCGCCACAGCGGGGCTCCTGACGCACTGGTGGCTCTCGACGCGCAACCCTGGCCTCGTGGTCGCTAGCGCCGGCTCCTGGGCCCACCTCGCCGACAAGCTCTGGCCCGAGATCGGGGCCTGGGGCAGGCAGTGGTGGCTGCGCGACGCCTTCGAGTACCAGGTCATGGGGATCTACTCGAACTCCTCCCCCGAGATCTGGCGTGCGGTCGCGGCCTCGTCGGACAAGGCGGTGAACGTCGAGGGGTTCCACAACCCGAACCTGCTGCTGATCATCGACGAGGCGAAGGGGATGCCCGACGAGATCTTCGCCGCCCTCGTGGCGTCGTTGTCCGGGACGGAGAAGGCCGGCGCGCAGAAGGTCGTCGCCCTCTCGACGCCACCCACCGCGGACGTGGGCTGGTTCGCCAAGGCCTGCTCGAACCCTCGATGGCACACGATCCACGTCTCGGGCCTCGACTCTCCTCGGGTCTCGAAGGAGTACATCGAGGACATCGCCGAGACCTTCGGGGAGAACAGTGCCGAGTACAAGGCCTATATCCTGGGCGTCATCCCCGAGGGCATCACTGGGCAGTTGATCAGAAAGTCCTGGGTCGAGGCGGCGCAGGCCCTCGGGGAGAACAAGGACGACAAGCGCCCGGCGGTCATCACCTGCGACGTGGCGCGCATGGGGGACGACCTCTGCGTCATCGGGAAGATCGAGCACGGAAAGTACAACCTGGTGCAGTTCGAGGATCGCTGGGGCTGGTTCGCTGAGACGGACCTCATGCAGGTGGTGAAGAGGATCACCCTGGCCGTGAAGCACCACCACGCTGCGGCGGTCTGCATCGATGACACCGGGCTCGGCGGTGGCGTCACAGACAGGCTCCGGGAGCTTCAGTCAGAGGGAGGCTTCCCCGCTCGATGCACCATCTGGCCGGTGAACTTCGGAGCGGCACCTCGAAGGCCGGACCGCTTTAGGATCAGGAAGGACGAGATCTGGTGGAGCGCACGAGAGGCCATCCGCATCGGTGAGAAACAGCCGAAGCCAAAGCTCGCACTGCCGACCAAGGCCGAGATGAGGGAGTGGAGGATGCCTAGGGGCTCCGACCTGATGACGCAGTTGATCAGCCCGATCTGGGAATCGAACATGAAGGAGCAAGTCCAGGTCTACGACAAACGGCTGACGGGGAAGGAGAAGACGAAGAGCCTGCCCCTCAAGAGCCCCGACCTGGCGCATGCATTCATTCTCGGAGTAGACTATTACCAGAGACAGGAAGCGGCACTGGAGCCCCCTAAGCCGCCAACGAATCAGGAAGAGGCCCTGCAGCGCATGATGCAGGATGCGTTGAAGTCAGCGCAGCAGGGGCGATCCCGTAATCCATACCGGAGGTAGCATGAAGGACGACGCGAGACTCCAGATCCTGCTCGATGCCGCCCAGTCCGAACGTGACGAGGCGGTCGCCGCACTGAAGGAGTGCCAGAGGTCGCATGCTGCGAACGCGGCAGAAGCAAAGGCCTCCCGGAAAGAGAAGAAGGCCGAGAAGTAAGCAGTGGACTTCGTCATCCGCCCCACCTCTGAACTCCTGAAGGCGTTCTCTCACTGGGCCGAGTGGATAGACTCCTGCAAGAGGGCGGGCATCCCCCTGAAGAGAATCAAGGGCATGGTGGAGATGTTCATGGATCAGGAGCTAGACAGCGTGCCTCCAGGCTACGGGACTCCCGTCTACTTCACGCTCCGCACGGCCTGGGGTCACTGATGCTCGGCTTCGGTGGCGACCCACGCGACAAGATCATCGAGCTTCTGGAGAACGAGCGCGATCATCTCCGTGCTCTCCTGACCGACCGAGACAAGCAGATCCTGGCGATGTCGAACACGTCAGCCTTCCGCCTGTTGAACCCACACGCTGATCCACTGCCGGTTCCCCTTCCGCCTGGTCCTATGGAGCGGCGCGGGACTGACTACGTCCCCGAGTTCAGCGTCGCCGAGATCAAGGCGAAGTTCCCTGAGGACTCGTGAAAGACCGCGACCTTCCGCCGCCAGGCAAAGCCGACGAGATAGACCTTGTGAAGTTCGTCAAGGAGCGGGCGTATCGCTCCTCGCCTCTGTATGCTGACGACTTCCTGATGGCCCGTAAGGCCGAGCTATACGACCAGGGCGAGCAGTGGTTGCAGAGGGCTCACTCCTCACGGGACTCGCGCAGCCCGACGCAGTGGATCGGCATCACCTCGAACGCCAACGATCCGAACTCCATCCCGCTCCCCGTCTACAACGAGATGGTGGCGCTGCGGGAGAACGAGAGCGCACGCCTGGGCCGGCCCGAGTACAAGCCTCGTGTGAAGCCGAAGGGTGAGAACCCAGGCATCACCGAGAAGGAAGGCGCGGACGGTGCGGAGCGTGCGCTCATCTCTCGGCTGAAGGCCATGCGGTGGGACGAAGAGCAGGAGCAACTCGTCTACAACATGCCGATGTACGGCGGCTCCTGGCTCCATTCCTACTGGGACCAGACGTGGATGGACACGGTGCGCGTGCCCGAGAAGCAGGCGATGTGTCAGAACCACGAACTGATGCGACAGCCCGAGGCTCCACCGGAGCCTCCTCCGATGCCGCCGCCGCAGGACGAACTTGGGATCGGGGGCGCACCAGGGGGCTCGCCCCTTCAGGAGGGGTTGGGCCTCGACGCCCTGCTGGAGCAACCTGCTGTCCCCGGTCCCGAGGATCCGTTCGCGGATCCTCTCGCTGGTCCCCCCGAGGCCGCACTCGGGGGCATGGGGCCTACTGGCCCGGCAGATGGCGGTGTCGGTGGTGGGGCGATCTCCCCGCCGGCTTCACCGCCGCCGATGCCGCCTCTGCCGCCGTTTCCCGAGATGGGGATGGAAGCTCAACCCGAGTGCGACTTCACTACCCCTGTTGATAAAGCACCCCAGGACAAGATCTGCCCCGACTGCGGCGGGAGCCTCGAAGAGTACAACCCGACGCAGGAGGAGGCCCAGGGCGACCTCGGCAAGGACTGGCCGAAGGGTGACTGGAACCTCCGTGCGCTCAAGGGGCCCTACGGTGTCTTCCCTCGTGATGCTGGAGTGGGAGTCGATAGGACTGATGTGGATGAGTGGATCTACGCTCACGTCGAGCGACTCGACTGGGTCGCCGAGCGATACCCGGACAAGGTGCGCGATGAAAACGGAGACCTCAAGATCCACCCTGAGCACCCGACGACGCTCATGTCCGAACACCCCACAATGGGCGCTCCACTGGTCTTCCAACAGGCGCAGCATACGAGCGTCTTCAAGGACCACGTTCTTGTCTACGAATACAACCGGAAGCCCTGGCTCTACTGGGACCAGGAGGAGAAGGCCTACACCAAGAACCACGGACGGCACACCGTCATAGTGGGCGACCGGGTCTGCATCGATACAGACCTGGAGATCGAGTCGCTCAACAAGCCTGGCACCTGGGTGGCCCGCGCCCGCATGGAGTTCATCCCGTGGGAGCCGAAGGAAGGTGGCCGCCGGCAGACCGCTGGGATGGGACTGTGGGACCGCCTCTTCGATGCGCAGGATGGCATCAACGAGCGCATGTCGCAGATCCGTGCGGTCAACCAGCGCGGTGCTCTGCCCTACTATCTCCAGGCCAGGGGCAGGAACTTCGAGACGAAGGCGGCCAACTCCTCGGTGCCCTTCCGTCACGTCCAGGTGGACATCGATCCGACTGACCGTCAGCCGCCCCTGCAACTGATTCAGAACACCACCATCGACTCAGGCGTCTACGCGGAGATCGAGGCCGGGCAGCAGTTCGCTCAGCGCGTCTCCGGTCAGGTCGAGGTCGAGCGTGGACAGGTGCCGCCTGGTGTCGCCGCCGCGACCGCAATCGCGTATTTGAAAACGGAGAGTGGTGAGAAGCGCCGGCCTCGCATCCGTCGCATCCGCGGTGGCCTGGTTCGAGGCTGGGAGCACGGCCTGCAGTTGATGTCGGCTCTCTACATCGAGGACCGCGAGTACTCCTTCGAGGACGAGTTCGGTGAGGAGCGCGACGCTTTCATTCACGGCGAGATCATCGCAGCCGCGAACCCGAAGGTGGACATCTACCCGACGCCCGACTACGACCAGGCCGATGCTCAGCGCGAGTCGATCAGGGACATGGTGCAACTCGGGATCCTCAAGCCCGACCAGACGCCACAGGTGAACCGCAAGATCGTCGAGGCCCTGGACCCGACGCTGAAGTTCTTCGTCGAGGACGACCTTCAGGAGGACCAGGCGCATCGCGAGTGGAGAGACTTCAAGGAGAAGGGCAAGGTGCCCGTCATCGATCCCTCGCTCGACGACCCCATGACCCACTACCAGCTTCACGGTCAGAGTTGCTTCTCGGCCTGGTTCCGTGGCCTGGAGGAGCAGGGAGGATGGGACCAGGTTCTCTCGATCCTCGGCGCGGACTGGGACCAGCAGCTTCTTCAGATCGCTATGGCGCGTCAGCCAGGCACGAGCATTCAGACGGAGATCCTCAGGTTCTGGCAGGAGCGTCTCGGCCAGGCTATCCAGATGGGCATGCTGCAGCCTCAGGATCCCAAGGCTCTCCAGCAGATCCTTCAATGGCGCTCGCACATGGAGTCTCACAAGCTCCGTGCGCTCATCCAGAGTTCCGGAATCGAAGCGCCGGCCACCGGGTCGAGCCCCGACTCTGCGTCGGAGGAGCCGGGCGGTGAGGGTGGTGTTGGTCCGCCGCCTGGTGCTGGGATGGTGCAGTGATGCCCGTTACTTCGACCCAGAACGCGCCTGGCCTCCTGACGCCGGCTCATGGCCGGCCCAGGCAGGGGTATAAGAGTCAGATCCGGACCGAGAAGGCGAAGGATCGCAAACGGCAAAGGAAGCACGCGGGACAGATCCGCGCCATACAAAGTCTCGGAGGAACGAATGCCTGAGAAGCCCACAGAGCAAAGGCGGAAGAACGAAGACCTGCGTGAGTGGAACAAGAGGTCGAGTCTTGCTGATAAGGCTGCGGGCCTGACAGCAGGCCAGAGTGACGACGACAAGGGCTACACCCCGGCGCAGGCCAGCGCAGAGAGCCAACGGTTCCGTTCGTCCCTCGGCGTCGGTGGTATCGGCGGCGCGTCGGCGGCCACGAAGGGCAAGAACTCCGCGAAGGTGGAAGCCCACATGTCGGCGTGGAAGAAGGCGAGACAGAAGGCAGCCGCTGACAAGAGAGCCAAGGCTAAGGCTCAGCGAAACGCGGCCCAGACGCTGGAGATCCAGAAGGGGAAGAACGCTCCGAACCCGACCCCGACTCCGGACCCGACGTTGCTGAAGGACAAGCCATGAGTAAGAGAGGACTCTGATGACCATCACCAGGCAGATCAAGGGCGGCCAGGTCCGCGGAGACAAGCAAGCGGCGACCCTCCGCAACAACTCCTACGTCAACGAGAGGTTCAACTACCAGCCGCTGTTCACTGCCGGCGATGCCACAACGGCGCTCGTCGCGCCGGGCACCGGAAACTTCATCTGGAGTGGGCGCAACCTGGACATGCGCGGTGCGTACATCGGCAGCAACACGATCATCACCCCTCTCTATGCGAACCCGGCGTTCGGCGTCAGGATCTCGCTGGACAATGCGGTGGGCGAGGGGATGAACCTGAAGGCTGGCGCGAGCGCACCGAACTCGGCCAGCATCTTCCAGCACCGAGTCACAGATGACGACTTCGAGCCGCAGGTTCTCCGCGCAGTCTTTATCGTGGACATCCCCGCGGCTGTGGATCCGGTCTTCTTGGGCTATGCGGTGTCGGGCTTCCAGAGCATCCTCGCCAACTACGATGACCTGGCCGGGATTTCGCTCTCCCTGGGAGACGTTGACTACTGGGGCCTCGACGGGGCATCGGGTGGAGCGACCGACTCGGGCCTGGACATCACCGGGTCGCAGACTGAGTTCGAGTTCAAGATCATCTGGGAGGCTCACCCGGATGGCGGGTCGCGGTTCTCGTTCTACCTGGACGGGGACTACGTCGCGCAGTACCACCACACTGGGGGCAGCCTCTTCTATCCGTACATCCAGACGAAGCAGGCCGGGGTCACGGGCGACTTCTACATGAAGGAGCTTGAGTGCGGGCCGGTGTCCGCGTTGTCACGGGGCGTTTAACCCCTCTAAGAATCTGATATCCAGAGGAGCAGAGCATGACCATCAATCGACAGATCAAGGACGGAGCGGTCGGCGCACGGAAGCGGGCCTCGGCTGTCAGGGAGCGGACCTATCAGTTCGAGCCCTGCAACATGAACATCCCGACCCTGGGAGCCCTGAACGCTGCGCTGGCGACGGGCGCAGATACGACCACGTTCACGACCTACTTCCCCGGCGGATCGGTGCTCGGGACGTACACCGGGATCAACACGGTCCTGGGCCCGTGGTTCGGGAATGGCCAGGGTCTCGCGGTGGCGCTCACCGGCACGGACAACATCGGTGGAGGCTACGTCTTCAGCGACGGTTACAACGCCACGTCGCGGCACACCATGACCGTGGCCGACGAGAGCGCAATCGGCAACCCGATGTTCTTCCGCATCAAGTTCAAGATCACGACCGTGGCCGGGACCGACGAGTGCGTGGTGGGCTTCAGGAAGGCCGAGACGCACCAGGCCAACTACGAGGACTACGACGAGATGGCCGCGTTCAACATCGACGCGGGCAACGTCTTCGTGGAGACGATCCTGAACGGAGCGGCCACCACGCAGGTGGACACCGGGATCAACTGGCTCGATGGCGAGGAGCACGAGATCAAGCTCATCGTCGGCGCGACCCTCGGGCAGGGCGGTGGCTACGTCCAGTTCTTCTACGACGGCGATCAGATCGGAGTGAACCCGTTCACCTTCGACGACGCCGAGGTCATCGTGCCCTTCTTCCAGGTCATCCAGGCCGCGGGGCTCACCGAGGTCTACTGGACGGAGTTCGAGATCGGCGAGGTCAAGAACGTCGAGCGCGCCATCTAGGCGCAGGGAAGGAGAGGAGGCGGAACTATGCCATACGGAAGACGGGGCGGGGAAGGACAGCGAGGTGCCGGCATTGGTGCCGGCATGGGTGCCGGCGGTCGCGGGGCGAAGCGTCGCGGTCAGATGCGAGCCATCGGTGGTCAAGGCGGCGGTCGTAGTCAGGGCCGTGCCGCTGGCGCTGCGCCGCCTGGTCAAAGTGGCAACCGTCCCTACGCTGCACCGGACAGGAAGAATCGTCCGAGGCCGAAGAGCTTCGGCGCGGGGCCTTCATCCTCAAGTGGGGGGGGCTACTAGACAGTGGTCCGAGATCCGTATCCGTCGTTGTCGGTGACGACTCCATCCTTTCCGGAGAAGTCGCCGCTGGAGCCGCCGTCGAAGCATCAGCGGCGATTGAGGAAGTTTCGCAAGGACAATGCAAAGTGGGCGGGACAGAAGCGAGCTATCGAGAGGCTAGACGTGAAGCCGAAGAAGATCGAGATCCCGCAAATACCGAAGTGAGTATCAGGAGCCCCCTGAATGGTTGACACGAATCACACGATGGAGAGCGGGATGTCCGAGGCCACGTCGGCTTTGGGCGCAGCCCTCTCTGGCAACCCCGCGCCCGTACCGGCGGCACCTTCCCCCGAGCCTCAGCCCCTAGCGCGTGAGCCGGCTCCCGAGCCGGTCCCTGCGCCGCTTGCAGCGGAACCCCCGCCTGCAGAGCCTGGTGGTGGGCCTCCTACTCCCCCTGCGCCCGTCCCTTCGGCACCGGAACCCCCGGTCCCCGGAGCGGCTACGCTGGACCTGTCAGACCCTGCCGCGAGACGTTTCCTTGAGATGCACGGTGGTGACCCGAACAAAGCCCTCGCAAGTGCGTTGGGGTACAACAACAGACTGGCAGCGGCGTACCGAGAGAACCCGGAACGCTTCCAGGCTGGTGGTGACCTCGACCCCAATCGCGAGATCGAGTTCGACGAACCCGTCCTCTTCGAGGATCCGCCGCCTGACGCGCCCTCGCTCGACTATGAAGTCGATCCAGGCGCGATCCAGGCCGCAGTCAATGCAGCGGTTCACCAAGACGCAAACTCTACGTCTCTCATCACCACGTTCATGCAGAACCGGCAACAACTGGAAGGCCTTCAGGCCCAGGCGAATCAGCACACCTCGGAGATCCAGTACCTGGAGAGAAGGCTTCAAGACCCGGAAATCGTAGACGATGATCTGCGAAGGCCGGACATCGAGAACCAGATAGAACGACTGCAGACGAAGCTGGACCGTGTCGAGACTCAAGGCGACCGCATCATGTCGGTCAACGAGCGTCTCAACGGGCAGTTCATCTCGCGCCGAGATCAGATCGCAGCGCACATCGAACGCGAGATGACCCAGCAGGCTGAAGAGGAGACTCTGACAGCATACGAGCACTCCGTGGAGCAGCAGGAGTACCAGAAGGCGCTGGTCGAGTGGCCGTCCGCACTCGAACGGTGCATCCGGGAAAACAACATCCCGCCGGAACAAGTCGAGGACTTCAAGGCCGATGCCCAGAGGGCGTTCAAGGCGGAAATGTCCGATCCCAACGCTGTGATCGATAACATGTACGCCTTCCTCTCCCCGGTCGCCAAGGACATGGTGGCTCGTCTGGACCGCTATCACAGGGTTCGTGCGGGTCAGTATGCGACGGCGGCAGGGCAACGTGCGGCGACACCCTCGCCTCGGACCGGAGGTGCGACTCCTGGCCCACCGACTGCTCAAGACGGCGACCTCGATTCGATCATGGACGAAACCAGGCACATCTGGAAGCAGGCCACGAGAGGATAGGGGCGTAAGAGGGTAGTTTCATGGCAGCAACATCCACCACGAACTTCGCGGGGCTCCTGGTCGAGACGTTCTCTCGCGACCGGGTCTTCGCGCCGTTCGAGCGCAGTCTCGCAAAGTTCCACACGTCCACGATGGACTGGGAATCGGAAGAGCCCCTCGGTAAGGGCCGAACCTTCGGTATCCGGACCAAGGACGCACACTCCACAGGCGCGGTCTCCGAGGCTTCCGGGACCACTCCGACACTCCGTCAGCCCGAAGTCCTTCAGGCAAACGTCGATGCGATTCAGTGCGTCGGCGTCACCGGCTGGACCGAACTGATGATGAGTGCCGGGCGTGGGCTCGGCTCCCTCGGTCCCGACGTGATCAGTGACCACGTCGAGATGACGACCCGCAACACCATGCAGCTTTTGAACAGGCTGAGCCTCGGTCACGGAACCGGACGACTGGCCGTCGTGCAGGACTCCACCGTGACTCTCACCACCTTCGTGTGCCGCAATCCGGAGCATCTGCTCCAGCTTCGCGACAACATGCTCATCGACTTCTACGACACCGACACGGGTGGCGCGAAGCAGGGCATCACGGAGACCATCGACGAGTTGGACTTCGAGACGAGGACCGTCACGATCAGTGGCCCTGCTCGTTCCTTGACCGCTGGCTGGGGCGTCTACCAGGCGCTCACGTCCGCTGTCTCGACCTACGGTGTCGCTCCCTTCGGCCTGCGGGCCTGGGCCGACAACGGCGGTCTCACCTCAACCATCGCGGGCATCACCCGCTCGGGCAACCCCGGCGTCAACGCGAACGTGCTCACCACGTCGTCGGGGACTCAGCCGTACAGCGAGAAGCTGATGCGGAAGGCCATCAACCG
>Ga0307380_10009157_pt1 | contig 12600 bp, 4 predicted proteins | sample UN3MG_FD_202239 | JGI IMG/M metagenome (GOLD analysis project Ga0307380, IMG submission 202239) | Soil microbial communities from Risofladan, Vaasa, Finland - UN-3 | ecosystem: Environmental > Terrestrial > Soil > Coastal area > Acid sulfate soil | place: Finland: Risofladan, Vaasa | collected... | reverse complement strand
CTTGCTCTTCCAGGAACGTGAGGCAATCTACAGCCAGTCTGGTGGCCATGATGCGATCGAATGGCGACGGGTTGCCGCCTTGTTGTATGTGACCCAGGATGGCCTGGCGAACATCAAACAGGTCGCCTCCCTCTTCCTCGAACAATTTACACATAAAATCTGTCGTGTAAGTCTCATTAGCCTTTTCGTTGCGTATGATCAGACCCAGCCGTTTCCCGTGCTTAAAACCCGCGACTAGTTGATTAACGTCATCAACTAAATCTTGTAGTTTCAGTCCTTCCTCGGGCAAATAAACGCGTTCCGCCCCGGTGGCCAAAGCGCTCATCAAGGCCAGATAGCCACAGTCACGGCCAAATACTTCGACGACAAAAGCGCGCTGGCTGGCCACAGCCGATTGTTTGATCTTATCAACGGCCGATACGATATTATTCAGGGCAGTGTCGGCGCCGATACTCAGTTCCGACCCGGGCAGATCATTGTCGATGGTTGCCGGTAAACAAACAATGGGCAGGTTGAAGGCTGGGAAGGAGTCCCGGCGCTGGTGCAACGCCAGGGCCGCTTCATAGGCACTCCAACCGCCGATGACCAGGAGGCCATCAATTCGGTGCTCTTCCAGGTTCTTGGCGATGGTATAAAAATCGCTATTGGCTGGAACTTTACGATTGGTGCCCAAATCCGCGCCACCGCGATGGGCCCAGCCATTCACACTCATCCACTTGAGCTCGTGAAAATCACCGTTTATGAGACCCAGGAAGCCATGCTCCACGCCAATGAGCTCGTGCCCGCGATCGAGACCATAACGAACGGCCGCCCGTACCGCTGTGTTCATGCCTGGCGCCGGGGCCCCGGCATTCATAACTGCCAACCTGAGGCGGCGTTGTCCCGGCTGCGGCTCGTGAGGCACAGCCCGGACGAAGGTGCGCAGATCCTGGAAAGCCGCCGAAAAACTACTGCCCCGGGCGGCCAGGGCGCGTTTGTAATCGTGAGCGGCGATGGCTTCGGCTACTTCATTGGTTCGGACCAGGCAATCGGTCAGGGGCGTGCGCACCAGCTTGTTTCCCCGCATGCCGATCACCTGGATATCATCTTCAATACCTTCTTCAAGGATGGCTTCGACCGCGGCCGCGCCGAGCAAGGTGCTCAAATTACGGTCAAAGGCGCTGGGTGATCCACCCCGCTGAACGTGGCCTAGTATCGTCACCCGGGTGTCCTCGCCCAACTTCTCTTCAATGACCTGCTTTACATAATTACTAGTAATCGGCTTTCCGTTCCGGTCTTGGGCCCCTTCCGAAACGATTACCACGCTATCACGCCGGCCCATCTCCCGGCCCTTGTCCAGTACCTCGCACATCTTGTCTTCCCAATCCTCAACATCGGGGGGGCTCTCCGGGATCAGTACCCAATCGGCTCCGGTGGCCAGGGCGCTCATTAAAGCCAGGTAGCCGCAACGCCGCCCCATTACTTCGACGACAAAGGAGCGTTGGTGGCTGGCGGCCGTACTGGAAATGGCGTCGACAGCCTCAGTGATCCGGTGCAGGGCGGTGTCGGCGCCGATGGTCATATCAGTGCCGTGGAAATCATTATCAATGGAACCGATGGTGCCCACAACGCGCAGATGTTGGTGGCGGGCGGCCGCTTCTGCCGAGATGTGGCCGAGTTCGGCCAGTTCTCGCACCAGATCAGACCATTCCCGGCGAAAGATGTGAGCGCCGGTCAGGCTGCCGTCGCCGCCGATAACCACCAGGCCTTCGATGCCATTCTCGACCAGGTTACGAGCGGCAATGAGACGACCCGGCCGCTCGCGAAACGCCGCGCAACGGGCCGAACCGATCACCGTACCGCCCTGTTGCAGGATGCCGCCGACGTCGTTCCAGCCCATGGGCCGGATCCGCTCACCGCCATCGACCATGCCTTGATACCCTTCGGTGACCGCGTAAACTTCCAGTCCGCGATCGATGGCCATCCGCACAACGGCGCGCACGGCCGCGTTCATGCCCTGGGCGTCGCCCCCACTGGTTAATACGGCAATTCTTTTCACGATTGGATAACCAACAATTTCAACCTTGAGCCATAGAAAAACGATCCCCTAATTTTGGACCAAATAGCTCATTTTGCCAATAGCGGTTCCGGCCGGAAAATGGCACCCGGTCACCATTCTTGCTACAATTTCTGCAAAGTTGATTACCCTCGTAGCTCAAAGGATAGAGCGACGCACTCCTAATGCGTAGGTTGACGGTTCGAGTCCGCCCGAGGGTACTCGTGGTTGGCGAAAAGTACACTAATAAATTCCCTAAGATGTCGCTACCTAGAGGGTGCTTACGGGATCAATATCCACCACGCAGCTCGACGGGATCTGAAAATCGGTCAGCAAGCGGGCTGGATTGGGGGAGCGGATGATGATCTGCCAGCGGTAGCGGCCGTCAATCCGATTGAAGAATGGCGGTAGTGGGCCGACGACTTCGGTCGCGCCGAGGGCTTTTTCTCGGGCGTGCCGGCGCAGGGCGCTGGCCAGTTGTTTGGCTTGCCTCTCGGCCCGTTCGTCGACCGGATCGGCGATGACCAGCCGGGCCAGTCGCCGGAAGGGGGGCAGGGCATGCTGGGTGCGAAAGCGGATCTCTTCCAGATAAAATGTGGTGTAATCATGCTCGGCGGCCGCCTTGATGGCGTAATGCTCGGGCTGGTAGGTCTGGACGATGACCCGGCCGCCTAACATACCCCGGCCGGCCCGTCCGGCTACCTGGGCCAGGACCTGGAAGGTGCGTTCGCCGATGCTGAAGTCGGGCAGGCCCAGGGCGACATCGGCCGAGATAACCCCCACCAGGGTCACCAGGGGTAAATCGAGCCCCTTGGCGATCATTTGCGTGCCCACCAGGATATCGGCCTGTTGGTTGATAAAGCTGGCCAGTAGAGCTTCGTGACTATCCCGGCCGGCTGTCGTATCCCGGTCCCAGCGCACTGTTCGCGCGGCCGGCCACTCCAGTTCCACCAACCGTTGCACCTCCTCGGTACCTAGCCCAAAATATTTGATACGCCGGGATCCGCATTTCGGGCAGGTATCCTTGGGCTCTTCTTTGCGCCCGCAGTAGTGGCAAACCAGGAGCGCCCCCGGCCGGTGGTAGGTCAGAGGCATCTGGCAACGCGGGCAATTGAGGACGTGGCCACAATCACGACACATAATGAAGGTTGCTGTGCCACGCCGATTGAGAAAAAGGATCGCTTGCTCGCCTCGAGAAAGGGTGTCATCTAGGGCTGAGCGCAGCGCCCGGCTAAATATGGAACGATTGCCGGCGCGTAGTTCCTGGCGCAGATCGACAATTTGGACCGGGGGTAGAGGGATAGTTAGGGCGTCCTCCGGATCACCTTCAGCCTGTTGATATGATGATTCTCGCTGTAAGCGGGCGGCCTGACCCTCGATACGCCGGCGATGACCCATGATGCGCCTGGGAAGTTCCACCAATTTACACCAGCCGCCCTGGGCCCGGTGATAGGTGACGATGTCAGGTGTGGCGCTGCCTAAGATGACTGTCGAGCCGGTAATCTGCCCAAGTTCGACGGCCGCCTCGCGAGCGTGATAATAAGGTGGCGGCACGGGCGGCGTCTGTTTGTAGGAGTGATCGTGTTCTTCGTCCAGGATGATGATGCCCGGGTTGGCAAAGGGCGTGAATAGCGCGCTGCGAGGTCCGACGACGATCTTATATTGACCATCGCGGGCGCGGCGCCAGGTATCATAGCGCTCGCCATCACTGAGCCGGCTATGGAGCAAGGCAACCTGGTCGGGAAAGCGGGAGGCGAAACGACGGACCGTTTGTGGCGTCAGCGCTATCTCTGGAACCAGAACGATGGCCTGTTTACCTGACGCTAAGGCAAAATCCGCTGCCCGCAAGTAGATTTCTGTTTTTCCGCTGCCGGTGACGCCATGCAGTAGAAATGGCGCCGGTTTGTGCTGCATAGCCAATTTGATCTCGTCCCAAACCCGGTCTTGATCCGGGGTTGGGACTGGCGGTGTCGTGGGAATAAAATCTCGATCAGCCAGGGTATTCCGCCAGACTTCTTCTTCACCGAGCCGGATGAGTCCCAAGGAGTGTAGCTTTTTCAGGTGACTTAAATTGGCCCCGGTTTCCGCGTAGAGTTCGCTTAGCGGTAGGGGAATCGCGGATGCGGCTAGGCTGGCCAGCAGGTCATAATACTTGCCGGCCCCGCGAAGGGCGAAAATCTGGCGCAGGGCGACCTCAGGAGAGACCGATAGAACCACGGCCGCCGGCGTTTCCACAAACTCGACCAGACCTTGCTCATGGGCCGTGATCAGGGCAGTTTGGTTAGAAATTTGGTTGGCGGCCAAGGGTAGACTTTCCAGGAGCAGTGTTATTTCCGGGGAGTCAGCGATGTTTGCCGCCGCGGGGATGACAATGGTCTCTTTCGGTGACAGATAGATGAACCCTGCTTCTGCTAATTTGTCCAGCTGAGCCGGTTTGGCGCCTGCTTCGGCCAGAACTGTACTTGTAGCAGGAAGCGCATCATCCTGGCTCAACAGATAGAACAGGACACTGGCTAATAAGTTATTCCGGCCTAGCCGGAGCGAATTAGCCTGGATCTGCTCTGGGGTAGCGCATAGCGTGGCAGTACGGACCATCTTTGGCCGGACCCGCGGCGGGTCAAGGATGGTGGCCTTGCGGATGATGTTCCGGCGGGCAAGCTGGCTTGCAGCCGACCGCCAATCGCTGCCTTTTGGCATAGCCCGGGCTATTTTCCGGCCGCGTAAGTCGCCTTTTTCCCCGAGCAAGTCAAGCAATTGTTGTTGGGTTTCAGTTAACCGACCGGCGCCATCCCAATATGGGTTCAGATCCAGGGTGATGTCTGACCAGCGGGTCAGGCCGGGCGGCAGCATGAGCCGGAGGCAGGCGTTAAGCGGGGTCAGGTACTGTTCGCTTAACCAATGGGCCAGGTCAATTTGCCAGGTGCGGACGACCGGTATGGGATCGATCAGATTGATGATGGGCTTGGTATCTTCAACGGGAGCTGATTCGTCGAAGCGAATGATGATGCCTTGGGCCAATCGGCGTCCGAATTCAACCTCAACCAGGTGCCCAATGGTCAACAATGATTCCAGGTCGCGAGGAACCCGGTAATGAAACGTTCCTTCGAGAGGCGCCTCAATATTTACCACCAGTTCGGCGAACATGATCTCATTTTAACAGGAAGTAGCTGGCATACGAGGGGGCTAAGCCAGGGAAGCGAAACGATCCAGAATACGAGCCAGGTGGCGTGCGCCGTTCATAAAATCTGAAAGGCGAACGTGTTCATCAGGCGCGTGGATCCGGTTATCGGAGTAACCGGTACCGGCGCTGATAACCGGAATGTCCCCCAGGGGCTTGGCGAAAGCATAAACAGGGCTGCTGCCCCCGACCAGGGGATCTATCGAGGCCGGCAGACCATATACTTCCTCAGCCGTCTCGGCCGTTAGAAGTACCAGCGGGTCATCGGGCGCCACTTTGGCCGGCCACATGGCCCCAAGCCGGCTGAGCTGTACGTCAGAGAAGCCCTCGCTTGCGAGATGGGCTTGGAGCAGGGCAAATATCTCATCGGGATCTTGATCGGGCACCAGGCGAAAATCCAACTTGGCCTCGGCTCTGGACGGGATAACTGTTTTCATACCATCGCCCTGATAGCCGGTTGTAATGCCTTGAATATTGCAGGTTGGCTCAAATACAGCCCGATTGATCGCCTTGCCTTGCCGGCCGGCGGCAAAGGCATCGACCTCGAGTTGCCGGCGCAGCTTGGCTTCAGGGTCGGGCAGTTTTTCAAGCAGCGAAGCATCCAATGCGGATGGCTTCAAGGCACGATCATAAAATCCCCGGATGCGCAAGCGCTCGTCGGGGCCTTTTAAGCTGTTTATGGCCCATAACAGGCGCCAGGCTGCACTGGGCAAGGCGTGAGCGCCCCCCGAATGGCCATCGCGGTTCATGCTCTGCACGGCAAGGCCCACCGCCAGAATGCCCCGGTAGCCTAGGACAAGTCCGGGGCGGTCATCGGCGTTCAGGCCACCACCTTCCCATACAGAACCATCACAGGCTAGCATGTCACTATGATTGCGGACGAATTCGGCGATATACGGGCTGCCAACTTCCTCTTCTCCCTCGACCACAAAGATGACGTTGCAAGGCAGCTGACCATTATTGGCTGCTTTAACGGCATCGAAGGCGGCTAACCTGGCGACGAATTCACCCTTATCATCCTCTGCGCCCCGAGCGTACAAAGCGCCGTCGCGAATCGTTGGCTCAAAAGGAGGTGATGTCCACAAGTTAAGCGGTTCAGGCGGTTGAACGTCGTAATGGTTATAAAAAAGTAAGGTTCGCTCAGACAACCCGGCTGCCCGGCCAACGATAATCGGATTGCCGGCTGTCTTGGGTCTCTGGATTTGAAGACCCCGGACAGAAAGCATATTTTCGACCAGGTCAGCGCAATCTGGGATGCCGGCGCCAGTGGCCGATACGCTCGGCTGGGCACATAAAGTAACCAATTCGGCGATGTAATCATCGAGATGTTGTTGCAGAAAGTTATCAATGTTGTTGGTATTTGGTTTCATACCCTTATTCTAGTCGTTGCTCATTGCTCTAGCAATGAAAGGAATAAGTTTTTAATTTGTCACGGGTTTTTCAAAGTGAGGTAAAGAGGCGGACCGGACATTCCTTCGCATGAGGGATTCCTTCTGTGTAGTAAACAAAATGTATGCCCGCCCCACACCTGCGTGAGGCCAGGCGCTGCCCGAGCATAACAAAAGCCAGCTGTTTTTAGAGGCGCCCTTTTTATAGATTGACTTGCCAGAATCTATGGCAGGGAATAGGATCTGGTAGTTGTACCAGCGGGAAATCTTACATGGAATCTAATCAGCAAACAACTATCACCCTCCATGCCAACAAAGAGCATTCGGGTGTTCGCCTGGTGGTAATTTTTGTGCTGGCGGCCGCCTTTTTTGCCACTTATATTGGGCTGAATGGGATAGTGCGGGACCTTGAATCGGCAATTTCAGAATTTGCCTTTATCTTATCATGTTCTTTTGCCTTGCTGGTGTCCTTAGGCCTGGCGGCCATTACTGAACGTTATCTCAAGCTAAATTGGCCTAGTGGCCAACGCGTTGAGTTGAGTGAAAGCGGCGCCGTGGTCTACCTGAAGGAGGCCCGTACCAACGCGATTGATTGGTCAGACCGTTTTACCGTACTCAGATGGTATTTTGCCATCAAGGGTTATGCCGTGGGCGGACGGGAACGACGGCTACCCAAGAATTATTTTTGCCTGGCTCTCCAATTACAACAGGATGATCAGCGGTTTGTGGTTAATTGTTATCTATCGTCCAGTCAGGTCAGTCCAATTATTGAAGGAAAAGGGTTTCTGAAGATCAGTCCAGCCGAATATTATAAAGGCGGTTTCGTTAGTCGCTGGATCGGATCGACCGACCGGCCGAAAATTCCCTCCAGTGTTCTTGCCGGTCGTGAGGGTCCCTATTGGATTGCCGAAAGGCGACGTTGGACAGAAGGAATGGAATTGGAGAGCGACGATTTCCTGGCATTTCTTGATTTGGTGGAAAAGAAATTTATAGAATGGGATGACCTCGGTAGTTGATTATGCTCGATGCTTAGCGGAGATGACCTCTATTTCGAAATCCATAAATGCTGAATGTGATGGAGAACCACAATGTTAAATTTATTAACTGAAGAGCATGAGATGATGCAGCTGGCGGCCCGTGATTTCGCCCAGCGGGAAATAGCGCCCATCGCGGCCCATTTTGACGAAACGGGTGATTTTCCTCTGGAGACTATCAGGAAGATGGGCCAAATGGGCTTCATGGGAATTGAAGTTCCCGAAGAGTATGGTGGGGTGGGTATGGACACCCTGGCGTATGTGTTAGCCATGATCGAGATCTGCAAAGCAGACGCCAGCCATGGGACGATTATGTCAGTCAATAACTCACTCTTTTGTCATGGTATCCTTAAATACGGCACCGAAGAGCAAAAACAAAAATTCTTAGTTCCTGTCGCCAGCGGTGAAAAAATTGGCGCCTATAGCCTTACGGAGCCTATGAGCGGCAGTGATGCCGGTAACATGCGCAGCCGGGCTAAACTCAACGACGCCGGCAGCCATTACATTATCGATGGTCGAAAATCCTGGGTTACTTCCGGAACGGTGGCCGACTTCATCGTGCTTTTTTGTATGACCGATCCCGAGAAAAAACATCGCGGGATCACAGCATTTTTAATTGATTCCAACATCCCTGGCTTTGAGCGAGGTAAGAAGGAGCCAAAATTGGGTATCAGGGCTAGCGCCACCAGCGAAATATTATTTGAGAACTATCTGTGTCCAGTTGAAAACCGACTGGGTGAGGAAGGCGCCGGTTTCAAGATTGCCATGTCGGTGTTGGATGCCGGACGAATTGGTATCGCCAGCCAGGCTGTTGGTCTTACCGAGGCCGCCCTGGAAGCAAGCATCTCTTATGTAAAGGAAAGGGAAGCCTTTGGCCAAAAAATTGGACAGTTTCAAATGATCCAACAGAAGTTGGCCGATATGAAATGCCGCTTGGAGGCGAGCCGGCTGCTTCTTTTTCAGGCTGCGCTGGCCAAGACCGATTCGGTAATAACGGGAAGGCGTTACACGTTGGAATCAAGCATGGCCAAATTGTTTGCCAGCGAGACGGCAATGTGGGCGACCACTGAGGCCATCCAAATTCATGGGGGGATGGGTTATAGCAAGGAATTGCCTGTCGAACGGTATTTTCGCGATGCGAAAATTACTGAGATCTACGAAGGCACCAGCGAGATTCAACGAATGGTGATTGCCAGGAACCTAACCGGTTTGCGCTGATCAATTTTGGCCCGAGAATTCAGAGGGACTGATTGGGACAGGCAGAATAAGAGGACGGCAAACAGGCGGAAGGAGAGGGTTCGCTTGTGGCCTGGATCAGGCACTAACGGAAAAGAATTATCCTGGTGATCTTAAGACGGCCGGTCAGGGAAGCGGAAAATGTATCCTTGAGTTCCTTCATAGGTTTCGAGATAGTCCCAACATTCCCGCTCTGATCCGTATCGGCCGGTTTCCTGCCAGCTAAGGCGAATGGGCGCCTCGGCGTGCCAAATGGCGTACTGGTTATCGGAGCAGAACACGACTTTGAATTGCCTGCTTGGACCCCGATACACCGATACCTCCTAAAATCAGCAGACGATTAACGAGCCTCGGTCTAGCCTGGGCCATTAATCGTGGAAGTTGTTTGAATGGCGCCATCATTATGGGAGATATGCCTCTAAAAAGCTGTAAATAGCCGGTAATCTCCGCGTAAAGGGACCGTGAAATTGGGTATGTCGATTGCTTAGGATAAACTTGTTCCCCCGGCCATAATAATTAATTAATTAATTAAGGGATTCAAGATTCAGGAGAAGACTATGCAGACAGGTTATTATCGCTTTCCAGCGATATTCGAGGACGAGGTCGCTTTTGTTTGTGAAGATGACATTTGGTTGGCGCCGGCTAAAGGTGGTTTAGCCAGGCGGTTGACCTCGGGAGTGGCGGAAGCCAGTAGACCCGTTTTCTCAAGCGATGGGCAAATGTTGGTCTTTACCGGCCGAGAGGAAGGACAGCCCGAACTCTATGTGATGGCAGCTGTAGGTGGGCCTGTACGCCGGCTCACCCATATGGGTGCCACTGTTTGCCGCGCTCTGGATTGGCGAGCCGAAAATAAAATCATCTTTGCCAATAATGCCGGCCAGCCTTTCTCTCGGCCCACTTTTCTCTACCAGATTGACCCCGATGGCAGCGCGCCTGAGCCGATCGCAGTCGGCCCGGCGTTGGATATCAGTTTTGGACCGGATGGTGGGCTGGTAATCGGCCGCGATACGGACGATCCGGCCCTCTGGAAACGATACCGTGGAGGAAGAGCCGGCCAGCTGTGGATCGATCGCCAGGGCAACCAGGATTTCGAAAAACTGGTCAATTTGGATGGCAACCTGGCGTCGCCGATGTGGGTTGGCGGCCGGATCTATTTCCTCTCCGATCATGAAGGGATTGGCAACCTCTACTCATGCCTACCAGATGGTAGTGATATTCAAAGAGCGACTGATCACGACACCTATTATGCCCGCAATGCATCCACTGACGGTCGGCGCATTGTTTACCATGCTGGTGGCGATTTGTATTTGTTCGATCCGGTCACCATCAATAACACAACGATAGAGATCGATTTCCATTCAGCTCAAACTCAGAGAAACCGAAAGTATGTGTGGGCTGCTTCTTATCTGGATAGCTGGGCGGTCCACCCTAATGGCCACTCATTGGCCGTCACCTGCCGGGGCAAAGCGTATACTTTTGCCAACTGGGAAGGCGCCGTTTTACAGCATGGCGATGGTCATGGCCCCAGGTATCGCCTGATGGATTGGCTCAATGATGGCGAACGTCTCATCGCCATCAGCGACGAAACCGGGGAGGAGAGCTTTGTCATATTGGCGGCCGATGCCAATCACCCCCCAGTTTATCTCAAGGACCTGGACATCGGCCGACCCGGTGCATTGTCGGTCAATCCCACGAAGGACCAGGTCCTATTCTCAAATCATCGCTACGAGATCTGTGTAGTGGACTTACAAACGAAGGAACTCCAAGTTATCGACCAGGGAAAGAGTGGACCTATTTCCGGATTTGCCTGGTCGCCGGATGGAGAATGGGTTGTCTATAGTGTATCGATATCGTTGCAGATAACCGTGCTGAAATTATGGCGCTCTTCGACCGGCAACATTACCCTCCTGACCCGGCCGGTTCTCCGGGATGTTTCGCCTGTTTTTGATCCTGATGGTCGTTACATTTACTTTCTCTCTTATCGCCACTTTGATCCTGTATACGACAATCTGCATTTCGATCTGGGCTTTCCCCGGGGAGTCCGGCCATACTTGATAACTTTGCAGGAGGACCTGCCATCCCCCTTTGTTCCACTCCCACGAGCGCCGGGGGAAAAGTCAAAGAAGGAAAACGACAAACAGAAGAATCCGGCCCTGATGCCGGCCGAAATGTCTGATGCTGAGAGTGATAATGAAGAATCTGATATGGATCTGGCAGAAGAACCCGAGATTGACGCCTTAGATTCAATGGAAGAAACGAGCGAAAGAAGCTTTGACCGTGGGGCTGAGATAAAACTGATACAAATCGATCTGGAAGGAATTGAGCGCCGGATCGTGGCTTTTCCAGTGCCCGAAGGCAAGTACGGTCAAATCTTAGGCATTCGCGAGGATGTGGTGCTATACAGTCGATCGCCGGTTGAAGGAGCACTGGGGAAGGGCTTGATGCCTGAAATTCCCCGGGCTGCTTCCACAGTCTATAGTTATGATTTTCAGCAACAGAAAGAAGAGGCTTTGATCCATCGAGTATCTAGCTTTTCTCTTTCGCGCGACGGCCGGTCTCTGGCCTATCGCGCCGAGAATCGCCTACGCTTGCTAAAAGCCGGGGAAAAACCCTCTAAGGAGGAAGGCAGCAGACCCGGCCGGGCCAGTGGCTGGATCGATCTAAGCCGGGTTAAGGTCTCCATCATGCCAGACACGGAATGGCGGCAAATGTACCGGGAGGCCTGGCGTTTGCAGCGTGATCAATATTGGTTACCAGATATGGCCTCAATTGATTGGCCGGCGGTTTACGAGCGCTACCTACCCCTGGTCAATCGGGTTGCCAGTCGGGCTGAGTTCTCTGATCTGTTGTGGGAAATGCAGGGAGAACTGGGCACGTCTCACGGCTACGAGATGGGCGGCGACTATCGTGGCGAGCCCTCATATCACCAGGGTTACCTTGGCGCTTCATTTGAATATGTTCAGGGGAGTGAATCCTGGCGGATCAATGATATTGTCCACGGGGATGCCTGGGAAGAGGAAAGTGACTCCCCGTTGAATAGACCGGGGATAAACGTTTCTTCCGGTGATCGATTGCTGGCAATTAACGGGATCAGGCTCAGCCAACTGTATTCACCGGCGGCCGCATTGGTCAATCTGGCCGGTGAGGAAGTCACTTTAACCCTGGCCGGTGACGTTCCGGGTGATGTCAGAATGGTCACGGTAAAGACTCTGTATGATGAGACGCCTGCCCGATACCGGGCCTGGGTAGAGAAGAACCGGCAGATCGTTCACCAGGCAAGCAATGGGCGTGCCGGCTATGTCCACATACCAGACATGGGACCCTGGGGATATGCCGAATTTCATCGAGGTTTCCTGGCCGAGCTTGATCGCTCAGCGCTCATTGTCGATGTTCGGAACAATCGAGGTGGCCATGTTTCGCAGCTCATCTTGGAGAAGCTGGCTCGAAAGCGTTTAGGTTACGATATCAGTCGGTGGGGCCAGGTTCTTGAGCCGTACCCGGTCGAATCTGTTCCCGGACCTATCGTTGCCTTAACCAATGAATACTCCGGTTCCGACGGGGATATATTCTCTCATGGTTTCAAAATGTTAGGAATTGGGCCCCTCATCGGCAAGCGGACCTGGGGTGGGGTGGTCGGAATCTATCCGCGGCATACGCTGGTCGATGGCACGGTAACCACCCAACCTGAATTTTCCTTCTGGTTTACAGATGTTGGCTTCGGCGTTGAAA
>Ga0307380_10009155_pt1 | contig 12602 bp, 10 predicted proteins | sample UN3MG_FD_202239 | JGI IMG/M metagenome (GOLD analysis project Ga0307380, IMG submission 202239) | Soil microbial communities from Risofladan, Vaasa, Finland - UN-3 | ecosystem: Environmental > Terrestrial > Soil > Coastal area > Acid sulfate soil | place: Finland: Risofladan, Vaasa | collected... | reverse complement strand
TTATACCGCGGATGACGGGCAAAATGAACGATGAACGATGAACCGCTGAAGGGCGGCAGGGGGGCAGGCTGCAGGCTACAGGTACATACAGGGCGAGCACAAAGGTTCGCCCCTACGGCTGGCTTGCGGTTTTCCTGCTTTGTGCCACCGACCCTGTACCCTGCCCACCTGTCCACCTTCTTCATCCATCATTCCTCATTTGCCTTCCTGCTCCTTCTCCCACTTCCTGAGTACCGGGATGCTCTCGATGATCATGTCGAACGCATCGGCTTCCTGGTCCATCAGGATGGGCAGCTCGACGTGGGGCACGATGATCAGCGGCATGCTCTGCCGGACGACGTCGTAGTTGGGGAAGCTGCCCCACGGCAAACAGCGCCGCGTGAATGGCCGCCGTGCCCGAGCAGGAGGACAGGCAGTACTTGCTGCCGAAGTACGCCGCGTAGGCGTCTTCCATCCGCGCGGTGAACGGACTGCGGCCGCAGTCGCTCAGATTGCGCGACATGATCACTTCCGTCGCCGCGTGCACTTCCGCATGATCGGTCGCCGGGTACGGCGGCCAGGAGAACGTTACCGTCTTCGGCCCGCCAAGGACACCGAGCAGAGGCTTCTTCGCCATCGCGATTCTCCTGTGGATGAAGCCGTGCAGTGCCGCGCCACCGGACGGCGATTAAGGAAAATTATAGCGAAAGGCACACAGTAATCAATAGGCAATGGCCCTGCCGCTGGACGGAAAGAAGAATGCCACAAAGGCACGAAGGGCACGAAGAAGAGGAAGATGAAGACACGAAGATGGTTTGACAGGGATGAATGGGATGAATGGGATGAAGAGCCGAAGAGGTGATTGGCAAGGCGAGCATCGTTCCATGCACAGAAACTTGCCGGTCGCGATGTCCAATCATCCTCTTCTTCGTGGCCTTTGTGTCCTTCGTACCTTCGTGGCCTTCCGGCCGGATCTTTCCTAATCTCGTTTGAAGGCAATGGATAGTCAAGTTCAACAAGCTCACGAAACGCTGAGATCGCCGAGACCTACAAGCTGCGGCTGACCGACGAATACGGCTTCACCAACGAGGACGCCGACCACGCCTACGCACTGGTGATCACGAAAGACCGGCCGCCGGCGATCGAGTTCACCGGGCTGCCGCATCGGTCAAGCGCCGACGAGCCGCACGTCCCCGAGAAGGATCTCGACCGGATCGGGATTGCGGTCCGCGGGCAGGATGACTACGGCATCGCGAAGGTCACGCTGCACTACCGCATCGAGGACCTCGAGACGGGCAAGGAGAAGGGGAAGGGCAGCAAGCCGTACGCGTTCGGGCTTCCGCCGACGCAGCTCGTGCTCAGCCTCGCCCGCGCCCCGCAGCTCGGGCTGACCGTGGGCGACCGTCTGGTGTTCTGGGCTGAAGCCGAGGATGCCTACGACCTCGACCCGCAGGCCGGCCCGCACAAGTCGACCACGCCGCCCTACCGGATGGCGATCGTCACCGAGGAGCAGCTATTCCGAGAATTGCGTTACCGCGACGAATGGTCGGCTCAGTGGTATGATTCGCTGAAGGTGGCGACGCTTGCCCGGCGTGCCCCGCCGCCGAGAATGTCGCCCGAAGGCGAGCCGGCCGCCAACATCGCCAAGAAACTGCTGGAGGCGATTCCGCTGGCCGAGGCGTTCCGGGGCGAGGCGGCGCAGGCTATCGAGCAGTATTTCCAGAGCCTTGCGGGGGCAGAATGAAAAAAAAATTCATGCCATAAATACCTGTCCGGCAAGGATTTACGCCGAATTGGAGGAGATGCAGGGCGATTTTTGAGAAAAAAGTACTTGACAAATGCAAGTTCATGTGGTATAATTGGAGGAGGAGGGACTAGTTTTTCGGAAGGCAACATTCCACTGCTCCGCCCTGGCCACTTGCTGCGTAATATAGTACTTTGCCTCATATGGCTATCGTTAGGTGCAATGCCCGGGCTTGCGGCGGTGGAGACCGACGACTGGGCCGCCTTCCTCGGCGCCCGCGGCGGCGATGAACCCGCCGCAACCGAAGTCATCGGAATGTCCGCCGAAGAACTCGAATCGTACGCCGCCGAGCAGGAGCTCGACGTTGCCGCCGACGAGGAGAAGCCCGAGGTCTTCATCCGCTCACGCCGCCGGGCGGTCATCCGCGAGATCAGGTTCAGCACCGACTGGGACTGCGACCCCACGGCGGTGCCCGCGATGGTGGACCAGTTCAGACGCTTCACCGTGATGGACGCCCAGGCCTTCATTCCCTGCAAACCGCTCACCTTCGACTCGCCCGACATGCTCGACTACCCGTTCGTCTATATGTCTGCACACTACGCATTCAAGTTTTCGGACGCCGAAGCCGAAGGGCTCCGGAAATACGTGGAGCGCGGCGGGTTCATAATGGCCGATGACTGCCTCTACGGCCAGACGTTCGGCCCGGCGTTTGCCGGCGAGATGCAGAAGATCTTCCCCGAGGCCAAGCTCACCGAGATCGGCCACAAGGATCCCGTGGGCGGGCTGGTCCTGAAACAGAAATTCCCGTTCCAGGCGGGCGAGGCCGGTATCCCGCGGAACTTCATGAACCAGAACCCGTGGCTGGGCATCTTCCTTGGCGGCAATCTCGGCGTGCTCCACACGGTGCAGGACATCGGCTGCTCGTGGGAGATATCCAGTCCGCCCACGCCGTCGAACCCGCTCGGGGCCGGCATGCACGGCGCGGATTCGCAAGGTCCCGACGCGCGGCTGAACGCGTACAAGCTGGCGGCCAACGTGATCCTGTTTTCGGTGCTGCACTGATATGAAGATACATGCGATCACCATCCTGATCCTGAGCATCCTGTTGAGCGCCGCCGCGAATGCCGGCGAGCAGCAGGCTCCGCCTCTGCCGCGCCCGGTTGATGTGAGCGTCGGCCCGCTGCCGTCCTACCCGCAGGTCGCCGTGTCGTTCACCGGCTTCAGGATCTCCGAGGACCAGCGGTCCGCCGACAACATGAAGGCCGAGTTCACCCGGCCGATTTTCCCCGCCCCTGGCCAGCCGCTCGCCTACCAGATCAGCGTCACCGCGCACGGGGGCGGCCGCAAGGTCCGCGTGACCGGCGCGATTCGCGATTACCTCGAGAAGGAAATCCGGCAGGTCGACGAGGAGCTATCGGCCGCCGACGGCCAGACCTCCACGCGTGACGTGGCGTTCACCCCGAGCGAGGATCAGCAGGGTCCGTTCTTCTTCATCAGCTCGTGGAAGGAAGCCGGCTGCGCGGCCCATGGCGACCTGCCGCAAGGCGGGCCCGAGAAATCCTGGCCCATCGCCGTCGCCATCCCGGCTGCCCGCTTCCCCGTCGAAGACTTCGAGTGCGTTCGCTATCCCGAGCCGAACGCTCCGCTCGAGAATTCGCCCGCCGCTCGACACACCGGCCAGATGGGCATGATCGTCCGGCCGCAGGTGCCGGAGAAGCAGCCCCCGCCCAAGGAAGGCGAGCAGCCGGTGGCGAGGCAGTCGGTGCCAGTTCATCGGCAACTGCCCGGCCGCCCGGTGCGGATCGGCCTGTTGGCGAAGGCGAGCGCGCCCGCCCGGATCACGCTACAGGTGCGCGACCCCGGCATCGAGGTTGGACAAAGCCCGCGATACGAACGCTGGGCGATCGGCCCGATTGATGTCAAGCCGGGCGACTGGTCCCCGCTCGTCTTCCCCGCGCCCGGCTACGGCCCGCCCAAGTGGCAGCGCACCACCCGCGGCCTGCTCGGCAGCGGATTCGTCGATTATCCCCTCACCGTCGAAACGCTCGAGATCGAATCCGCTCCCGGCACCACCGTGATGGTCGACGAGATGGACGTGTTCACCCAGCGCCCGCGCGAGGGCCTCGTGCGGATGGCCCCCGTGCTCGACAAACCCGCCGGCCTGCTGTATTCCGCTGGCGCAACGCCGAGTTCATCGTGCCCAACGGCTTCTTCGGCCGACAGCATCAGCAGGATCACGCCAGACACGGCGACGGCAACAAGAACGACATCGCAAACTGGGCGGACGCCAGATTGGAGCTGAAATAGCCGCACCAGGTGCGCGTGCGCCTGTGCCCGTGCGTGTTTCGTTGTGTACCCGTGCGTCCTCGTCTGTGTGCGTCCGTGCTGGTCCGTGCGTGTGTGCTGGTCCGTGCGTGTGTCCATTATGTCCATTATGTCCATAGTGTTCATTATGTCCATTCGATCATCCATTGTTCCTATGGCAGCCCTGATCGTCATGGGGCTGTTTTCCGCCGTGGCAGGCGAGCCGCCGCGCACGCTGGAAGTGCCGGCCTACGTCGATGAACTGGTGTCGAAGGGCGATGCCGCGGTGGGCGAGCTTGTGGCGGCACTGCAGGGGCCGCACGCGTATCGCGCCATCGACGCCCTTGGCCGCGTGGCTAGCGGAAAGGCAGTTCAACCGCTGCTGCCGCTGACGGAATCGGCCGACGGCGAGACGCGCGCCGCCGCTGCCTGGGCGCTCGGCCGCTGCAAGGATCCCGCCGCATTGCCCGCCCTGCTGAAGCTCGCCGGCGACGCCCATGCCCCCGCACGCGCCGCCGCGACTTGGGCGCTCGGCCGCATCGCCGATCCCAAGGCCGCCGACGCGCTCCGCCAGGCCGCGCAGGATCCCGACCGCAACGTCCGCCTCGCCGCTGTCCGCGGGATCGGCGAAGGCAAGCAGCCGGCGTTCTTCGCCGTCATCACCCCCCGGCTTGACTATCAGGCGAAAATGGTCGCCGTCGAAGATGCGGCCGGCAAGCCCAAGGACCCGCCCGAGCTGGTCGAGAAGGAGTTCTGGATCGAGCCCGACCCGGCCGTGCGGCTGGCGTGCGAGCAGGCGCTGGCCGACGCCGCCGTACTCGACGCCGCTCCCGCGCTCATCTACGCGATGGAGCGCGAGATCAGCTTCAACCGCATCGTGATCGTCCGCGCGCTCGAATCGCTCGGCCCGCCCGCCGCAAGCGTTTGCCTCGGACGCATCGTTCCCACGCCCTACACGAAGGAAGCGTTCGACAAGCGGATGCCGCTGCTGATCAACAACGGCACGCTCGCCGTGATCGCCGGCCGGCTCGGCGACGCCCGCTGCGTGCCCTGCCTGCTGAAGACGCTCGCCCTTCCGCAGAACGAACTCGGCAAGGACAAGGACCTGACCGAGCTGTATATCGCCACCGTCGAGATGCTGGGCCGCTACAAGGTGGACCAGGCGGCCCGACCGCTGGCGGAGCTTCTGAAATTGACGCGCATCCAGCAGCTCTCGGCCGCCATCCAGGCCGCGATCGTCGAGATCGGCAGGCCCGCCGCTCGGCCGCTCGCCCGCAACGCCGCCGACTGGTCGCTCGCCCCCATCTTCCTCGGCCTGCTGCGCCAGCCGCAACTGCGCACGCCGATCCTCCGCGACACCATCGTCAAGTTCCTCTCGCACGAGTCCGACCAGGTGCGGCACGAAGCAACCGAAACCCTTGGCCTCTACATCTACGAAGGCGTGCTGGACCAGTACGACGTCCCCCTGCTCGAGTCGATGTATCTGGATCCCGACCGCAGCGTCCGGCACTGCGCGTCCGCGGCGGCGCCCTCGAGGTTGTACCGCCACCACCTCGGGATGTTCCTGATGAGCGGGGCCAAGGGCTTCGGCTACCTGCGCGGCGGCAAGCCCGAAGCCAACAAGATCACCGGCCCGTGGCTGTGCGACGACATCGATGAGATGATGGAGATTCGCGACCTTCTGCACACGTTCGGCCCCATCCTGCGGAAGGTCGACCACACCTCGCAGGTCGGCGTTTACTATCCGTTCGTGCAGTCGATGTACGACACCGCCGGCATGGCCGGCCACAGCACCCAGATGACCGCGATGTCCGCGATGATGCAACTGTCGCTGCTCGGCTACTCCTACGACGTGCTGACCGACGAGATGATCGACGCGGGCGAGCTGAGCCGATTCAAGGTGGTGGTCGCCCCGCTGATGTATTATCTGCTTCCGAAGCAGGTGCAGGCGCTGGAAGCGTTCGCCGCGAACGGCGGCACCCTGATCACCGGCACGCGCTCAACGATCATCCCCAAGGGCACGCAGAAGATTGACGATGATTTCCAGGAACTGCCCTACGCGGCCGGGTATTGGGACTTCAACGCCATCGCCGACGTCGGCCACGCGTGGGTCGGCGCGCAGCTTCGCCAGAAGGCGCCCATCCTCCGCAAGGCCATCGAGCCGGTCCTCGCACCGCACGCTCGGCCACGGGGCGATAGCGTCGTCCTGCAGACCGGGTCTGCCGGCAGTATCAGCTGCACCTACGTCGTCCTTTCCTGTACCCGAGCTGGCTTGGCACCGGCCGAATTACCGGCCGGCCCGAGCAGAGCGCCGGCAGCGGCGAAGGCAACGAAAGCACGATCATGCCCCAGAAGCCGCTGATCGATTTCCCCGCCGGCGCCGTCGTCTACGATCTGTTCTCGCACGCGAAGCTGTCCGGCGCCGACGGCCTCCGCCCGGCCGTCGACGGCGGCGGCCCCGACGCCGCCCCACGCACCGCCGTCCAGTGCGACATGTCGTTCTCCCCGTTCCGCGTCCTCGTGAGCCTGCCGGCCGAGATCGCGCAGCTCAAGGTCGACCTGCCCGAATCCGCCACGCTGGGCACCAGCTTCCCCGTCAGCGTCGCCCCACTCGACGCCGCCGGCAAGCCCATCGACGGCACCATCCCGGTTGAGGTCGCCGCGCTCGAGAGGTGGTGCCGATGAGCGTTTGATCGCCAATAATTTCGTGTTCATCACCGAGGAACTGCGCAAGCTCTTGGAGCAGCAAAGGGAGAGAATGGCTGAATGCGTATTCCGCACAATGCTCGAAAAAGGAAAACTGCGATTCCTCATCATAAGCGATGACCTGAAGTGGACATTCCCACCGGATATCAAGATCGAGCCCGGCAGCAGGCGGCTGGCGCAGAAGAACAACACGCCGCTTAAGCGAAGCCTTTTTGATCAGGTGCCGGAGGACGACTTCAACGAAACCGAGAAGGCAGTCGCCTGGTACCTTGAAGGCCAGGAGCAGCTTTTCTTCTGGTTTCGCAACCGCGCAAGGATTGACTACGCGATCCAGGGCTGGCGCCAGCACCGTATCTTTCCGGACTTCATCTTCACGGCTGCAACGGACGATGCCGCGGACGACTACACGTGGGTCTACGTCGTTGAAACAAAAGGCATGCACCTCAAGGACAATGAGAGAACGCAGTACACCCGCAGGCTCTTCGACATCTGCACCGAGAAGGCGCAATCGCGGAAATGGAACGAGTTTGGCCATGAGATGAAGGACAAGGTGCTCCGTTTCGAAGTTCTCACTGAAGTGGAGTGGGAGGCAAAGCTGAACGAACTGCTCCAGAGCTGAAAAGCCAGCATCCCGAGGAGCTGCAAGACACTCTCCCCGCAGACTTCGCAGCCGCAAACGAGTACATTCCCATTGTACTCGAAAACGCGGCAAAACCGGCGAAACCGCCTTTTTACCTTGATTTCCCGCATTCGGCGCGCTATGATGCTGTTCTTCGGAAAACAACGTGTTCCGGCTTGTCGCCGGGCGCACATCATGAGGCAAGAGGCAAAGGGAAAAAGGCACAAGGAAGAAGGCAAGAGGAAGTAAGGTGAGAGAAAGCGGTTCTGTGGCTTTTGCCTTTTTACTTTTTCCTTTTGCCTTCTCTGGATGAATCAGGAGCAATCGCGAATGGCCAAATACGTGTATTGTTTTGGGGGCGGCAAGGCCGAGGGAAAGGCTGAAATGAAGGACCTCCTCGGCGGAAAGGGCGCCAACCTCGCCGAGATGTGCAACCTCGGGCTGCCCGTGCCACCGGGCTTCTCCATTTCCACCGAAGTCTGCCAGTACTTCTACGAGCACGGCCGGCAGTATCCGCCCGAGATGCAGCCGCAGATCGACGAAAGCCTCGCCCGGCTCGAGCAGGAGATGGGCAAGAAATTCGGCGATCCCGACAACCCGCTGCTCGTGTCGGTGCGGAGCGGCGCCGCCGTCTCCATGCCCGGCATGATGGATACCGTGCTGAACCTGGGCCTCAACGACAAGTCGGTGCAGGGCCTGGTGGCGATGACCGGCAACGAGCGCTTCGCGTGGGACGCCTACCGCCGGCTCGTCAACATGTTCGGCAACGTCGTGCTCGGCCTCGGCCACGAAGCTTTCGAGCACGAGATGGACAAGCTCAAGAAGAAGAAAAAGGCAAAGATCGATACCGATCTCGACGCCGCGGCGCTCAAGGAGCTGGTGGCGATCTACAAGAACGTGATCAAGACGAAGGCGAAGCGGGAATTCCCGCAGGAGCCGCGCGAGCAGCTCACGCTGGCGATCGACGCGGTGTTCGGCTCGTGGAACAATCCCCGCGCCATCAAGTACCGCGAGATCAACCGCATCCGCGGCCTGCTCGGCACCGCCGTGAACGTGCAGACTATGGTGTTCGGCAACCTCGGCGAAGACTCCGGCACCGGCGTCTGCTTCACACGCGACCCGTCGACCGGCGAGAACGTCTTCTACGGCGAGTACCTGATGAACGCCCAGGGCGAGGACGTGGTGGCCGGCATCCGCACTCCGCAGCCGATCTCCGCTCTCAATGAGCAAAACCCCGCCATCTACGAAGAGCTCGAAAGCTACCGCCGCAAGCTCGAGCAGCACTACCGGGACATGCAGGACATCGAGTTCACCATCGAGAACGGCCGGCTGTTCATCCTGCAGACTCGCAAGGGCAAGCGGACCGCCGCCGCCGCCGTCAAGAACGCCGTCGACATGGTCAGCGAGAAGATGATCGACGAGCAGGAAGCGGTGCTGCGGATCGACCCGTACCAGATGGAGCAGTTGCTGCACGACCGGTTCGATCCGAAGGCGAAGAAGCAGAAGATCGCGAAGGGCCTGCCTGCTTCACCCGGCGCGGCTACCGGCCAAGTGGTCTTCAACGCGAAGGACGCCGAAGCGATGGTCGAGAAGGAGAAGTCGGCCAAGGTGATCCTCGTGCGCATCGAGACTTCCCCTGAGGACATCGGCGGCATGCACGTTGCCCAGGGCATCCTCACGGCCCGCGGCGGCATGACCTCGCACGCGGCAGTGGTCGGGCGCGGCATGGGCAAGTGCTGCGTCGTCGGCGTGAGCGCGCTCAGCATCGACTACAAGGCCAGGAAGTTCACCGTCGACGGCATCACCGTGAAGCAGGGGCAGTGGATCAGCCTCGACGGCACGGCCGGCGAGGTTTACCTCGGCCAGGTGCCCACCATCCCGCCCAGCGTGTCGGGCGATCTCGCCACGTTGCTGGGCTGGGCCGACGCGAACCGCAAGCTGCGCGTCCGCACCAACGCCGACACTCCCGGCGACGCCAAGGTCGCCCGCGGCTACAACGCCGAAGGCATCGGCCTGTGCCGCACCGAGCACATGTTCTTCGCACCCGACCGCATCTACTGGATGCGCCGGATGATCATGGCAGGCGTCACCGCCGATAAGAAACAGCCCGAGGCCAAGACCAAGCGCAAGGCCGACGAATCCAAGCAAGGTCCCACTGAAGAAGAACGCAGGGCGGCGATCACCCTGCAGGAGCGCAAGGCCGCGCTCGCCAAGCTCCTGCCGTATCAGCGCAAGGACTTCATCGGCATCTTCAAGGCGATGGACGGCCTGGCGGTGACCATCCGCCTGCTCGACCCTCCTTTGCACGAGTTCCTCCCGCAGGACGACGCCACGCAGAAGGCAATGGCAGCTCAGATGCAGAAAGATGGGCTGGACATCTCGGTTAAGGATATCAGGGCGAAGGTCGCCTCGCTGCACGAGCTGAACCCGATGCTGGGCCTTCGCGGCTGCCGCCTCGGCATCACGATGCCCGAGGTGAGCGAGATGCAGGCCCAGGCCATCATGGAAGCCGCCTGCGAATGCCAGAAGAAGGGCATCAAGGTCTTCCCCGAAATCATGGTCCCGCTCGTCGGCACCGTGATGGAAATGAAGCTGCAGTACGACCTGATCAAGGAGACGGCCGAGAAGGTGATCGAGAAGAAGGGCGTGAAAGTCGAGTACAAGATCGGCACGATGATCGAGATTCCGCGGGCGGCCCTGGTGGCCGACGAGATCGCGGCGATCGCCGAGTTCTTCTCGTTCGGCACGAACGACCTCACGCAGATGGGCTTCGGCTACAGCCGCGACGACGTCGGCACCTTCCTGCCCACCTACATCTCGAAGGGCATCCTGCCGGACGATCCCTTCCAGCGGCTGGACCAGGGCGGCATCGGCCAGCTCATCAAGATCGGCGTCGAGAAGGGCCGCAAGACCCGGCCCGACCTGAAGGTCGGCATCTGCGGCGAGCACGGCGGCGACCCCGACTCCGTCGTCTTCTGCCACAAGGTGGGGATGAACTACGTGAGCTGCTCGCCGTTCCGCGTGCCGGTTGCGCGGCTTGCCGCCGCTCAGGCTGCAATCAAGGAAACGCGCACGCTGAAGGTCGTCGGCGAGGCGTGACGTACGGTGTAGAGACGCCCCGTGTGGGTGCCGACCGAAGACGGTCGGGCGTCTGAGACGTGCCACCGGCACGTCTCTACGCAGGGTGAAAAAACCAATCGCCCCCGATCGGTCGAATGGCCGAACGGGGGCGATTCATTTTGAACGATGAACGATGAACGATGAACGGCAGATGCTGATCGCCGGCCTCGCGTTCATCATTCCCTTCACTCCATCATGGAGCCCGCGTAGATGCAGTCGTTATCCCCGCGCTGCTTGGAGAGGATTTCCTTGGTGTTGAGGCGCTCGACGTGGCCATCGAGGAAGAGCATGATGGTATTGCCGTTGTGGCGCGGAGAAATGGTTGCCTTGCCGGTCGGGGTTTCGCCGCTTTCATCGGGGAAGTAGAGCGCACCGTCGACGATGGATTCGGGGTTTTCCTCGCTCGGGAGCATTTCCGTGCTCTTGAAGAGCGCTCCATCGGCGATGAAGAGGATTCTCGCCGGTGCCGTAATGTTGTCGATCTGCACCGTGCCGCCGAGGAGGTCTTCGTCGCGGTCGAGGCTGAGGAACTGGAAGTTCAGGCCGTAGTGCACTTCATGGTATTTCATGCCTTCCGGAGGCGACTCGCCGGGATTCGTCTCCACTGTGGGAATATCCAGCACGCTCGGATTCTTCGACGGGCACGAGTACAGCTCCCAATTCTCCACGTAGGGCAGCAGGGCCCTGTACCATACCATGTACGCGTCTTTCTCCTTCGGGTCCGCGCCGGGGCCGCAGGCCGGCAGGTAATCGTCGTTCCGCTGCACGTAGAGCATCAGGGCGGTGCCGATGCCCTTGAGGTTGGCGAAACATTTCGTGTCGCGAGCGGTGGCGCGGGCCGCACTGAGCACCGGAATCAGCAACCCCGCCAGGATCCCGGTGATCCCCACGACGATCAGCATCTCGATGAGGCTGAAGCCTGCTATTCGTGATCGAGCCATATCAAGCCTCCTGGGCAGGGAGTCGGATGTGGGAAAACGATGAATGATGGCGACGCACAAGTGCCGGCGGCGAGAGAATGACTCCCTTTCTGTTCTCACGCTACGAGGCCTTCTACTAGAATTATAGCTGATGCGGGCGAAGTGTCAAGGGGAGAACTTCCGGAAAGAAAGACTGAACATCGAACATCGAAGGAAAATGGTCAACGGCTAGCGATCAACAACCAACGATCAACGGGCAACGACCAACTGCCAGCGCCCGATGCGCGATGCCCAACGTCCACTGCGTCCATTGCGTCCATTCTGTCGATCGTGTCCATTCTGTCGTTGGCCTTCTGGATTCCTAGGCCCAAAGCCCAAGGCCCAAAGCCCCACGCCCCACGCCCAAAGCCCGCTGTCCCCATTTGGGCGGAAAGCATTTGATTTCCTGCCCCAGCCCGATATAATCAGATAGTGAAGCACGCTGATGGCGGAAATGCGGCCGGATGAGCCGATGAGGGGAATGATGCGGCCAGCAAGGGCGCGCACGGTTGGGGCCGGTGCACTGATCGCGTGTGTGGCGCTGATGGCGGCTGCCACATGGCTGAAGCCGGATCCTCGTGGGTTCGGCACGCACACGCAGTTGACGCACGGCCCCTGTGTTTTTCACTGGCTCACCGGCGTGCCCTGCCCGACCTGCGGCATGACCACCAGCTTCGCACACATGGCTCGCCTGCAGGTGCTGCGGGCGGCGAAGGTGCAGCCGTTCGGGGCGATCCTGTTTGTCGTGGCCGTCGCCCTGATCCCCGTGAGCGTGCTGTGCATAGCGGCCGGCAGGATGCCGCGTGTGCGCATTCATCCAAACTGGATTGCCATCCCGGCGCTGATTCTGCTGCTGGCCGGCTGGGCCTGTAAGATCATTGTGAGCCTGTAGCTTCCAGCACTGCAGGCTGCGATTGGTATCAGGACGCACGGTTCATTCGTTCGTGGGGTGCCTGTAATGCTGCGAAAGCTCACGATCTTCTTCCTGCTTGCCGCGTTCCCCATTATGGGCATTGGCTGCCAGTCCTGCTATCGGGTGGAGGGACTGAAAAAGGTTGATGCCCAATTTGAGCCCAACAAGCGCAAGATGCTCATTGTTCCGTTCAGCGATCCGGCATTCACGTACTTCGAGTCGAGCGAAGGGTCTGAGCTGGCGCAGGATGTGGGTGAC
>Ga0307380_10009154_pt1 | contig 12603 bp, 21 predicted proteins | sample UN3MG_FD_202239 | JGI IMG/M metagenome (GOLD analysis project Ga0307380, IMG submission 202239) | Soil microbial communities from Risofladan, Vaasa, Finland - UN-3 | ecosystem: Environmental > Terrestrial > Soil > Coastal area > Acid sulfate soil | place: Finland: Risofladan, Vaasa | collected... | reverse complement strand
GACTATTTGAAGTGTTGGATATCTTCGATGTTTCAGTTTCCAGAAGAACCACTACCTTATATATTTTTGTTTGGTCCTGAAGCCAGTGGCAAGTCTATCTTGCATGAAGCTCTCAGTATGCTTGTAACTAGATCAGGATATCAAAGAGCCGAAAATGCTTTACTGTCTACTGGTGGATTTAATAGTGAAATCAAAACAGCTATACTTTGTGTTATTGAAGAAACAAATTTAGCAAACAAAAATAATTCAGCTTACACACGTATTAAAGACTGGGTAACTTCTTCATCACTACCTATACATCCTAAGGGCGGGACGCCCTACTTAGCAACTAATACGACGCACTGGATACAATGTTCTAATGACATAAGTTTTTGCCCTGTCTTTCCAGGTGACACTCGCATAACGATGGTATACGTAGATAAGATACCAAAAGAAGAATGGGAAAGCAAGAGAGATCTCTTAAATAGATTAAAAAAAGAAGCTCCTGATTTCTTGGGAGAAATAATGAGATTAGATATTCCTAAATCGACAGACCGTCTAAACATACCAGTACTCGCTACTTCTGAAAAAGCTATTCTACAAAAGCAAAATCAAAATGCTTTAGATCAATTTATTGAAGAGGCTTGTTTTCATGCTCCAGGGTACATGATAAAGTTCTCGGACTTCTATGATAAATTTATATTATGGCTGGACACTGGAGAATCCTACAATTGGAGTAAACAAAAAGTAGGAAAGTCTTTACCTATACCGGTAGTAAAAGGGCGTCTAGCAGGTGCTCAATTCTATATCGGAAATATTTCTTTTGAAGAACCTTCCGAGAAGCGATCACCTTTTATTGTTGTTGCTAATAATTTAGTAAGTAAGGAAGCCTTAAAATGATTTCGACTATTGTTAATCGAGACAACGCTGTAAAAATGGTTATGGATTGTAGATTTAAAGAACTCCTTATACCTGGGCTTGATTTGGTTTCTTTGGAGGCAAGCGAAAACAAAGCTATTTGGCAATTTAAACATCTTGTGCGTAAGACACAAACCTACAACGAATTTGATATGATTTTTGATGGTCTCAAAACATTTAATTTAATAGAAGAGAGAGGCTTACATGCACTAATGCATGACACACTAGTTATTAAGTATACACTAGGATGGGAATGGAATGGTGACGTCTATTTAGCAGAGAAACGTTACTTAAATTTAATACTGTACCCTGTCTTGTGTGCCTAGGAGCCTGTAATGCCTGAGTACAAGAGAAGACTAAAAAGATTAGAGGACTAGCTATGTTTGTTTGGATAGTTGGAGGGTTTGTAATTGTCGTACTAGCACTAGTGGGACTATCTTTTTTTGTAGATTTTGATGACAGGTTCTTGGATGATTAAACTTTTTATCTGTGGGTATGCTAGACACGGTAAAGACTCTGTTGCTGAAATTTTACAAAGACGTTTCGGCCTAAGGCACGAGTCTTCATCCCATTTAGCAATGAGATTATTTTTAAGAGAGGAGCTAAAAAAGCATGACTTAGTTTATGAGACAGAAGAAGCCTGCTATGCCGATAGATTAAATCATAGACAGCTTTGGTTTGACATTATTAAAAACTACAACAGTTCAGATTTGTCAAGACTTAGCCGAGCCATATTTGCGGATAATGATATATATGTCGGCATTCGCAATTGCAGGGAATTTAAAACAGCCCAAGAAAACAATGTGGTTGATCTTTCAGTATGGGTCGATGCTACACAAAGACTAGGGACTATTGAAAAAGGTTCTATAACAATAGAACCTTCTGACTGTGACTTTACAGTATTAAATAATGGCTCTTATCAAGATCTGGAAATTAAAATTTTTAGAATTTTTTCAAGGATTTTATGATGACGTTTTTAGAAGGTTATATTACAGCTTTACGTGATTATGCTTGGTGGAAAGATGGAAAACAATATGTTGGCTGCGGCTTTAAGACCTTAAAGCAAGCCATAAAGGAAGCTGAAAATGAAGCACCTAAACGGGAATCTACTATGTGCGATAGACGTGGAGACGACAGGGCTGGACCCTGATAAAAACGAAATTACAGAAATTTGTATACTACCTTTAGATGCAACTTTAAAAGTATCCAGAGAAGTGCTTCCTTTTAATATTAAAATGAAGCCAGAGTTTCCTGAGAATGTGGAATGGGAAGCTATTAAGGTTACACAAATTGATTATATGAAACTGTGCCAAGAAGGCATGGACAAGTATGCAGCTGCTGATTTATTTGAAGAATGGTATCAAAAATTAAAATTACCAGAACGAAAAAGAATAAGTCCTCTCGCTCACAATTGGCCTTTTGATAGAGCTTTTATTAAAAACTGGTTAGGGCCAACTAGTTTTGAAATGCACATTGATGGACGCTTTAGGGACACAATGGCTGTAGCATTAGCTTTTAATGACATAGCAGATTTTAAGAACGAACCATACCCTTTCCCTAAAGTTAATCTTAGTTATATAGCGAGTACTTTAAAAATAGATTTTGATAAGATTCACAATGCGTTAGATGATTGTGTGCTTACTTCAAAAGTATATAAAGAATTAGTTATGGGGAAGTTTTGAAGAAAAGATAGGGAATGGCCGGGTGGTGGAATTGGCAGACACAGCAGACTTAAAATCTGCCGCCCGCTTATGGGCGTACGGGTTCGAGTCCCGTCCTGGCCATAAAAACGGAGTAAAGGTCATGCAAAATAACAAAACAAGAATAGATAAAAGAAAAGGTGGTAACAATAACGATAAATTTATGAAATCTTTAGCTAAGAAAAAACTGCAACCTATTAAGAAAGATAAGCACAAAAGGAAACTAGAGGATGATTATGCTTAGACGCGAATTTATGCAAGCTGTTGCAGCTATATCGACACAAGCTATACCTTTTAGCAGGAGGTCAAAAAGCGTAGGACATTGGGATGTCCTTATCGAAGGAAAAACTTCTAAGCTTTGGATTAAAACCGTAGATGCACATCTAGAGATTTCTGACCTGTTTCTAGCAAAAGAATGTTCTTTAAAATTTCAAATAGACAAAATGCTAAGCAACTTTTATTTTAAAGGTTTTATAAATGAAGATTATATAGATATATTTTTTAGACGTGGAAAAGAATGTACAATTGTTAAAGATTTATATTTAATAGAACAAAACTTTCGGGATGGAGACTTCGAACTTTATGGAGTGCTAAAATGAAAAACATGATTGTAGCAACGGATACGGAATCTCTTACAGAAGCGTTGTATGTTGATGGTTTGTTAGTCAACGATGACGATACAATTTATGCATGTACAATAGTAGCAGCGGCAGAAGGAGAACCAGTCTTTCTTGAAATACTAGATGTGTCTTTAGCAAATAGAGAAGATGGCACGTGGCCTGAGACAATAGAAGAAGTTATTAAATATAAAATATAAAGGAGTACGGGGCAGTAGCTCAGTGGTTAGAGCGGCGGTCTTATAAGCCGCAAGTCCCTGGTTCAAACCCAGGCTGCCCTATTAAAACTATGAACAAAAAGCCAACTGGACTACAAAGACTTTCTTTTAAGATGGCAGAAGTTATTGCTGAAGAGTCTCCAGAAGATATTGATAAGTTAGCAAAACTTATCTACTCACTTTTGCCTATGTCAATGGAAGAGGACGCCCTATATTCTGAACAACTTGATGCAATGATGACTGAAACATTTGTTCCAAAGCCACCGCAACCTTCTCCAATGAAAAGTCTAAGAGAAGCGGTTCACGCTACTGGTGATATGTCACTTAGTTGTGTAATTAATGCAGCAATTTGTAAAATTAAAAAACTGGAGCAGTATGAAAATGAGTAACAATATGACTGTCCAGTGGGTTATAGCAAATGGAATCATCATGCAGGAAGAGAAGATGAACTGCATTAACAAATTTGTGTCATCAATCCCGTCGGGTCGCTTATGGACGCCAACAGAGGAGAAAGAAATGAAAATCTCAATGGACAAAGAGTACACGCTTGGTGGACGAGAGGTTGTCGTTATCTGTAATGATGCACTTGGATATTTTCCTGTGCGTGGCTACTTCAAGGACAATGGCCGTGCGTTCTCAGCCGATGCAGATGGTTCAGTCCGCAATGAATCGTTTCGCATTAAAAATAAAATGCTTTGCCTCAAAGAAGTCAAGAGGGATGGTGACATGACAATTAAACTCGGCAACGGCTATCGGTTTCGCGATGGCACGGACGTGGTGATTTGCTGTAACGACAAGCCGGGTAAATACCCGGTGCTCGGTTACGAGACTAAAGCAGGGGAAATATTTCAACGAACAAGAGAAGGAAAAGTTGGTGAGCGCGGCAATCCCAACTTGGATGTCGTCGAAAAAACCGTCCGCCCGTTCACGTTGCAAGAGGCGTTTGAACATCTTAGAAGGAAGGTGAAAACAAAGGCCGTTGACGATTTCACACTAATCGGAATTGAGATCGGCACAGATCGTGGGTTCGTGAGGCTATCGCGAGAGCAAGATTGTTTTTGCGTGAGCCTGCCGCGATTTGCTGAATCATATCACTTCGAGGACGGCTCACCATGCGGGGTGGTGGAATGACTGACAGCTTAACGAAATTCACGTGCAATGCGTGCGGAACAGTTATAAAACACCAGGCGGTAAGTCACTTACATCACATTGTTATCGGAGTTTTTCTTATGGCGTCAGCACCAGCATTTGTAGCAGAGAGAGTATTCGCAGATTACGAACGGTTGAAGGCGGCTATTCGGCGATACGCTTCGCATCAGCCATTAGATTTAAAAACGCCACGGGAGCTGCAGGAGGAGTTGCTGGCGATTGCCGGAGAACCACATCGGCATCGTGCGTCAATCGGTGACGACTCATGCCTGTTGTGTGGGCGTGATTTGAGAAATGAGGTGCATCATGATTCTCTGTAGCCGATGCGGAAAGTGCGTGTCGTCTCTGGTTCAGGATGATGTAGTTGTGCGAGCATGGATTGAGTGTCCAGAGTGCATGCAGAAGCAGCCAGACCTCGAAAGGCAGATTGAAATTCTTCAGGCGGAGATGGAGTCACTGCGGTATGTAATGTCACACGTTCCGGCTCGTGTTCTTATGAAAGCAAAGGAAAAGGCGGGTTGTCCGACGCTGATGGTGTTGGCTGGCGGTAAAACGTGTGACACATGCGACGGCAGCGGGCGAGTCGTGGAGACAACGACGCACACTGTTGACCGCGGCACAAAATGGCAACGTAGTGCTGATGAGCAAATCGAAGTTGAATGCCCTTCATGCAATGGAGATGGATGTGATGAGTCGCCTCGAGTTTTGCAACGAACAAAAGATGCAGCGAAAATCCTGTTGGGAGCGTGCCAGATGTATTGTTCGTGGTACGGCACAGGCCGCCCTGCCATGGATGGTGGATCGATGGCCTATGAGTTAGTCAGTGACATCAGGCGGTGTTTGGAATCGCTTGATGTTTCCAAGAAAGACGAGGCCAAAGAGGAATGAGCGACAAAGAAACGAAACCACAAAACGTTGATCGTTATACCGCACATGCGATTATCAGGCCGGCTCAATATGTGTTGGTTTGTCCGTCGTGTCAGTTTGAAAACGTGATGGATCAGCAATACAGATGGATTGAATGCGGGCATTGCGGCGTAGAGTGTGAGGTTGAATATGACCAAAAACAGGATCTTAGAAATGGAAAAGTTACCTGTGTTTAAAAGGGCAAAATTATGAGACTTTTTAATTCGTTACAGATTGCCATTATTTTTGCAGCTTGGCCGTTTATTATTTCATGGATAGCCGACGCAGAATTTAAAGGTGCAACTGCCGCTTTTTATGCTGCCTGTGGGGCATACATTGTAGCATTCTTTTGTATGGTTGGTTGTGTCTACGACACACTAGGTAAAGACAAGTGGTGGTAGCTATTTATAAACAATAGCGTGCCCACCCTTAAGCATTAAGTCATTAATGTTTTTACCTTCTGCATTCTTGAAAATACCGAGGTACCTTCCATACTTTCCAGTTTTATCTTTAAGAGTGTCGACAGTTAGTGGTCCGCCACTCTCTAGCAAGAAAGATAAAAAAGTTTTGGCTTCCGCACCCGGAATGCCCGTAGACATTTCGGGTGCGTTGATGCCAAAAAGCCTGAAAGTAGTAGTGTATTGCATATTAAAACCAAGGTCCACAGCACCTTGGATAGTATCACCATCTATTACTCTTATAAGTGTGAAAGGATAATTGTACATTACTTTTTGCCATTCCTCCAGTCTTTTACTTTTTTGTTTAAGTACAAAGGCTTTTCTGTAAAGTATCTTAAAATAATTGTTAAAATACCAACAGCACTTCCTAAAATAGCTACAAGCTGGGGATACTCTTTAACCCATTCTTCATTTGTTAGGAATGTAGCAAGCGACAAGGCTACTGTCAGGATGCCTAACCATATTGATTTACTTTCGAACCATTTTTTCCAAGGTAACATTTTTTCCCCTTTGCTGAAAACGTTTCTTTAGATCCGTTTTACCTGTAATCTTATGCTCCCTCATAAGATCTCTAAGAAGCTTCTTTAACTCCTCGCTTCCACGTGAATACGTATTAGTTATTTGGTTAATGCGGTCAAGTAAAGATGTATTTATCATTCTTCTACTGGAGTGTTTACCCAGTTCCCATCTTTATCTCTTTTTGTGGTAAACAGATTCAAAATAAATTGATAAGCATTAAAGAAATTTTCATCTTCAAACGGAAAAGAAAGATGTGGTTCAGCTATAAGAATATGTCGGTTATGTCCGTCTTCAGCAATTTGACCAAAACTTGCATCTGGGGTAAACTTAATCCACCAAGTATCTTCGCTAGATTTCCAAGTAACGCCTTTTATCCAATTTTTTTCCGGATAAGTTAATTGATGAGGGGCGTAAATTTGATCAGGTAGCCAATAGTAAGTATAAGTGACTAGAGGATTAGAAGCAGGAGAATGTATAGGGACACCGGAAACTATTAAAGTTAATGGCTTACCACCTACAGTAAGTTCTTCATAACTCATTACAGAATTATAAGGTGACACAGTTCTGTCGCCACTAGAGAACTCACACCAAGGCGATGAGTAATCTTCTGAACCTACTTCTGGGGTTACTAAAGGTGTACCGCCTTCTATTGGGGCAGAATTAAGATGTGGATAATAAGTAACATTATCCATGAGTGGGTGCTCAGCTACTTGACCATGCCTAAAAGTAGGGTTAAAAATACTATTATCGCCCCAAGACATTTCTTCAGTAGGTATAGACATTGATGATCCAAGCTCACCCAAAATACTGTTTATGTGTTCGTTAACATGGGGAAATCTTGGAACTTCACCCGTTATAGAGTTACCACTAGTGACAATAATAAGCTTTCCGTCATACCCTTCTTCTAAAATTTGATCAAGCCAAAAAGGTCTATCTGCACCAATAAATAAGGCATCCGGCCCATCTTCACCAGACTGACACTCAAATTCTGCTAAATGGTTTTGTTCTGTGCTAGTAGGATACCACCAAACTATGGCAGCGTAGTCATGTATGTTACCAGTCCACAAACCATCTTCTTCAGGGTCAAAATTAATATCGTCATCGGCTACTGGACTATTTGGGACACCAGAAGAATTACAATCATAATCTGGAGGCGACCAATCTGCAACATACACGCCATCAAAAGAAAACCTACCTTCGTAAAGTTCTTCTATAGCAGCTTTAATATCATTAAATCCACCTGTAATGTAGCTTAATGCTCCAGTTGTTGCATTACAAGATAGCCCAGGTCTAATAGCCCCAGCTTCCCAGCTAAGAATTTTAACATTAGGGCTAAGTCTTAAAAATAATGGAGAACCCTGTCTAGCAAACTCGTATGCAGGATCATCCTCAGTTTCTTCAGCCTCTTCGAGAATCGTAAGACCTTTAGCATTAAAGGCATCAATAATATCTTGCTTCTTTTCTGATAAAGCAGGCTGACCTACTCTATCATCTTCGGTATCCTGAATAACTAATAGATCTTCATCCAAAGTTAATTCGGAAAACACAAAGTTATCTACTTTGTCATTTTCTGTAGGCAGAGGATCATTAGGCTTTATAACCATACCGGTACCTGCATGGTAAAATCAAAACTACCAAAGATATTGCGATTAATCATTACTGGTACCCAAGTACCATATGGAATAATATCATCAGTATTTATCTGGAGTTGATAAACTGTTCTAGTTATAGGTGGAGCACCTAGCCCATCCGTATAAATGTCAACATAATAAAGATGCTCGTCCTCTTGATCTAAAACCTTGCCAGGAAAACAATAAGAGTCTTCGTTACCTGGTAAATCAGGATCTTCAAGAGCTACCGGATAATTGCCGTATGCATAATCGTACTCAGGGGCAGTACCAGCACTAAATCCTACACCAGCAAAAACTGGTACAGGTTTTGTATCATCGAGATCTGAAGGTATTTGATCACCATAATCTTTACGGTGATCACGAGTACCTGCTGCTTGTATCTGTGCTATTGAAGGATAAGTTAAAGCCATGCTATACCCTCTGTCTCTGAACCAGGCCCATCACCGCCAGCGTACCCTACACTTATATCTAAGAAAGTAGGATACAGATTCGTTATGGCAATGTCGCTAGGCCAAGCATACACATACTGTGACATTTCTCCAAAACGTATCGGTACCCAAGCATCTAAGGTCAAAAGCTTTTCGTCAGTATCATAGGTGACACCAGTAACTAAAGCTTTTGTTACTCCATTAGCTATAAAATTTTGTCCAAAATTAAATTCAATAGTATCAAAAGTTTCTATAGCAAGCTTATGCAGATAGGTCTGAATGCGAATATTTTTCCAAACATTAGCGAACCGTATAAGCCAGAATGTCGCTGACTTAAGTACTAGCTCTTGTTGATTATAAATATAAAAATCTATTGTTCGCTCCAGTGTGCCGTATCTTTTTATATTATGACGCAAGATTAGGGTATGTTTTTCCGAGTCTGCATAATCATCGGTCCAGGTTGCAGTAAGCTTAGTAACTAATTCTTCGGCCACAGAAGTATATACCTTCATAGAGCCGGCATCTACATCATCTTCAGTAAAGGTACTTACTGAATCTACTTCTAGAGAAAGATATTTAATATAAAATACATTAAGGGAAATCCAAATAGCACACCTGGACTGAAAAGCCAGATCTTCTAAAAAAGTAAATATATTTTTTCTTTCTAAGAGTGCAAAGTGAGCAGGATAATTATCTATTAAAGTCTTAACGGCTGCAAAACTCGTAGCATCAAAAGCTAAGTCTGTATACGTTTCGATGACCCATTCTATAATATCGACTACATTAGGGCCTACCGTAGAAGTCTGTGTTATGTATACCTCATCCTGGAAAGCTTCATCGTAAGAGCTTAATGGTCTAGATAACTCTATATAGGTTACTGTGTAGCTTCCTATATTTTGTTGCTTAACAGTATAGTATTTTGTAGGTACTACAGTTAAGATATCATCGTTCTCAGTCCTTTTATAAGCAGAAACCATATGGACAGTAGATGGCAATATATTGCATATGTAACGTATAGGCTGATCTAACTCTAATGTAACCTTGGAGCCAGCATCTATATGGGTAAAGCCAAAAGGGCTTTGTGCTCTAACATATGCGGCATAATTAAATAACTTTCTATTTGTTATAGTAAAGGTATTTCCTGATAGCGAGCCTGTAAGTTCTGCATCTTTAAGCCTAAGACGTATTGAGCCAGAAGGAAACGTATCACCATTAAGAATCTCAATAGTATTATTTTGACGGCTTTCTTGATCTTCTAAAACAGCTTCAAGGGATTCGACTTCTGCATCAAGTGAAGTTATTTGTTGTATGATTTGACTAATGAACCCTTGAACAGACTCGTAAAGACTTGCTGCTGCTTGTCTTTGAGCATCAGTATCACCAAAGTCTCTATTATAGGCTAACTGCAAAAGTACCAAAATATAATAATTAAAAGCTACCATTAAGTCGATACGCTGCCCAGCTAAAGCGTTAAGCTGTTCCGCAATACTAGGGTCAACAATACCAACGTCTTCAGCGATCTGAGTAACTGGTATATTTTGTAAGCTTACAGCCGGTACATTTTGAACTGTGCCAAAACATAACGGCCAAGTTTTACCTATAAGTTCGTCAGGTAAATAAGGAAAATTTCCTTCTTCTGGAGAAAATCCTACTTCCTTATCTGACAGTTTTGTGATAACATTAATACTTAAAGTACGTTCACCTTCATCCCATTCAATAGGGCTAGTTACTTCGCCTTCGTAAAGAAGAAACCTTTCGTTTACCCCTATGCCCTCAAACCATTGTGACACCTTTACAGGCCGGCCATGAAAATCATTACTATTAAAGATTTCTTTTAGGTCGCCTGTAGTGTCACTAAGCACAACACTTATGCTTTGAGTCTGCCCCTGTGAATCTAGTTTTACAACAGATTCTAAAGTACCAATATTTAAAATAACACCATCAACGCCATCTGTATCTTTGTCACCATAAAGATACCAGGAACCATCTTCAACCCACTGCACTTCAATAATATTAGCAGGTTCAGTACCTAAGTTTTGGTCTAGTATTGTTTGAATAGCAGCACTGACAGTTTTCATACAAGCTCCCCATCAAATTCTAACGTAGTAGAAAAAGCACCTCTTGCTTCATTACTAACTGGCGAAGGAGCAGTAAGAATGATACCTTTCCATTGCCTGTTTTCGTGATCAAGGAGCCCTATTTCTTTGCCTAAAGATTCTTGTATGAAATCTAATAAGTCTCTAGATTGCTGGTCACTTAAAGATGAAAAATTCATTATTAAGCGTTCAGCTTTAGGCCAATCGTCATCGGCAAAAAGGTGTAACGTACCACCCCTACTGCGTCTATTAATCCTTCTATACTCGAACTGTTCAACATCATCGAAGTCAGGGTTTCTTAATTCTAATGTTATTGTAGGCCCAACATAGGGGTATGTTAAAACGGTTGTAGTACGATGTATTAAAGTAGCATCTGTGCATTCTCTAGTTACAGGGTCAGATGTACCTGCATTTTGAACGTAATGTGATACTTTAGAAACAAAAGATATCGTATTGTTTGTGGATAAATTAAGATCAGTTTCTTGTTCTACAGAATGGGAAAAAGTTAAAGTATCTTCTAGCTCGTACTCAGGCTTATTAGCTGTGGCTACACCAACAAAAGTCAAATACTGAGGCTGCACAAAATAATATATAGGCCAGCCCTGTACACCTTCTAATACTAAAGCACTAGAAGCAGAGACATTACGGGTACTATTTTTAGTAACCGTAGAACCTAACGCTAACGTATTTAATGCAGTCTTAGTGTAGATAGCCATTAAGCACTAACCGTGTAAGTTACCTTTAACTGATCGCCACTGGTAACAGGAACATCAGCACTAAACAAAGCTGTTGCCCAAAGTGTTCCAGTTGATCCACTCTTAGTGTTATTATTAACAGTAAAAATACCTTTGACAGTGCCGGAACCATTAATATTAAAAGTAGCAGGACTAGCATTCGTTATGCTTTGTGCAGAAGGAGCACCTTGACCCCATGCTACGCGATTAGATTCTGAATACGAGGTAAATTCGCTCCATCCGGCATGGCTAGCCATAGTGTCAGAAGAAGCAATGCCGGTGTACCCAGAATTACTAATAAGGCCAATAACCCAGTTAGTACCAGTTGTTTGGGTGGCATCGCTAAAGTACACATCTAAAATATCATCCTTACCGACATTGACAATACCGTTAGGTATATCATAAGTACCTATTAATTTGCCTTCTCGGTAGTGCTCAACCTGGTACTTTCCTTTTGGTTGTAGCTCTGATAAGTTACCTATGTAACTTTTATTTTTACCGTTCTTATCGGTAACTGTTACTGCTGCGTTACAAGAGAACTGTGTCTTTTCGATCATGACAACCTCACTGTGTTTCTTTTGAGTTCACGCCTAATGGCATGGGCTAAGCTACGTGCATCAGGTTCACTGTAACCTGTGCCTGGAATAGTTACACTAATGTCCCCAATATTATTATTTATAGTTTGATTAGGTTCTCTAAAGCCTATAGCGTCAGAGTTTTGAGAGATAAACTGTGGCAAGAATTTTCTTGACTGCTGTGCATTAGTAACAAACTCACCAGCAGAAAGTAAAGCAGGTATGTTATCGCTGCCCACTGGGCCACCATCTGCGAATCTCTTAAATTTAATATATCCTCCTGTTAGTTGATTTTGGCTTTTATTAGTTAATGTAGACTTACTAGTTTCAAGTGCTGCATTAAAGCTTTTATTATTTTTAGAAAATAGATTTAGTTTCGAATTTTTAGAAGAAGTTTTATAAGCTTCTAAAGACTTTAAAATATCATCTGTTATATTTTTACTAGATAGTTTACTAAATTCTGCAAAATCACTTTTTGAAGAGCTACTAATTTTTAAAGCCTCTAAGGACTTACTTACAGTATCTTCTGAAGACAAACTGCGAGCTAATGATTTGCTTACAGTATCTTCTGAAGCTGTACGCTTAGAAAGATTCTCTAAGGACTTGTTAACTTTAAAGTTTTCTAAGGATTTACTTACAGTATCTTCTGAAGACAAACTGCGAGCTAGTGATTTG
>Ga0307380_10009153_pt1 | contig 12603 bp, 10 predicted proteins | sample UN3MG_FD_202239 | JGI IMG/M metagenome (GOLD analysis project Ga0307380, IMG submission 202239) | Soil microbial communities from Risofladan, Vaasa, Finland - UN-3 | ecosystem: Environmental > Terrestrial > Soil > Coastal area > Acid sulfate soil | place: Finland: Risofladan, Vaasa | collected... | reverse complement strand
CCCGGCGGATCGTCTCCTTCAAGCCGCCGGTGGCCCGGGCGACCGGGACCGTCCCGTAGCGGAAAGCGGCGAATTGATTGAGCCCGCTGGGTTCGCTGAGCGAGGGGAGGAGCAGGATATCGGCGCCAGCCATGATCTTGTGGATCAGAACCGGATTCGATTCGAAACGGAAGACGACCCGGCCCGGGAAGCGCCGGGCGGCGGCGGCGAACTCTTTTTTATACCGTTCCTCTCCCTCGCCGCAGATGATCACCCCGGCTTCAAGCGCGACGATCCCGCCCAGGGATTGGACCAGGATGTCCGCCCCTTTGAAGCGCGAAAGATGGGCGACGAAAGCGATTACGGGCCTTTCCGGAGACAGCGAAAATCCCGCCTCCGCGATCAGGTCCCGCTTGCATTCCGTCTTCCCTTCCAGGCGGCCGGGGCCGAAGTTGGCGGCGATATAAGGATCCTTCTCCGGGTCCCAGGCCTCCCGGTCGATGCCGTTGCGCACACTGGTAAAGAACTTTCTCCGCTTTCTCAGGATGCCGCCGAGCTCATCCTTCCCCTTCCTGGACAGGAGCTCCCTCTCGTAGGAAGAGCTCACGGTGTTGATCAGGTCGGCATAGACGGCGCCCACCTGCAGGAAGTTGAGCTTGCCGTTCAGGGAAATCTGCTGCGGATCGAAGAAATCCCAGTTCAATTCCGTCAAGGCCAGGCTCTCGGCCGGAAACTCGCCTTGAAAGGCGGTGTTATGGAGCGTCAAGACCGTGGCCACGGACTTGAGGACAGGATCATCCCGGTAGTGAGACCGCAGGAATACGGGGATGAGAGCGGTCGGCCAGTTGTGACAGTGGAGGACGTCGACCGGCGGGCCGTCCCGGCGCAAAAATTCGAGCGCCGCCCGGCTGAAAAAGACGAACCGTTCGTCGTTGTCAAGATAGTTCCCGGTCGGCGGCCCATAGATGTTCTCACGCAAAAAATATTTGGGGCTGTCGATGAGGTAGATCTCGTAGCCCCTCTGTTCCGCTTTAAACACGGAGGCCTTCACCCGCTCTCCGTTCAGAGGGACGGCGAGCTCGGGATTAACAATGATGGTATCCAGCGAGGCGATCTGGGGCGTGCTGTACTTGGGTAAGATCAGGGAGACCTTCATCCCCAGGGAAGCGAGGTATCCGGGAAGAGCCGCGCAGAACTCTGCCAGCTCGCCGGACCTGGCGAAAGGCGCGGCTTCCGGGGTGACCAGAGCAACACGAAGTTCGTTAGTCATAGGGACAAATCATATTAGCCGCGGGACCCCAAATTGTCAAACAAGGCTCGGGGTAGTGGCCTCGAAACCGCGCCCGCTCACTCCTCATACGGGTTTCTCATGCCACTACCCCTCGCCTGGCCGAAAAAACAGGTGCCCGCTCTTCGCTCAGGCGGATTTCTCAGCATACAGCCCGAGCCTTTTAAGGGAAGGTGGCCCAGCCGAGTTTTTCTTTGAGCAGGTCGAAATAGTTCCTCTTCGGCGAGGAGACGAGGGCGAGCTCAAAAGAGGCCTTCTGGATCTCGACGACATCGTTCTTCCCCAGGGTGATCCCCCTCTGCCCGTCGAGCGTCAGGTAGACCTCCTCGCCGGCCGTGAGGAGCTGGATCCTGACCCGGGAGCTCGAGGAAATGACCATCGGCCGGAGAGAGAGTGCGTGGGGGCAGATCGGCGCCAAGACGAGAGCGGGGACGTACGGCTGAACGATCGGGCCGCCCGCCGAGAGAGAGTAGCCGGTCGAACCGGTCGGTGTGGCGACGATCAGTCCGTCGGCCTTGAGGGCGGCGATCTCTTTGTCGTCGATCCAGATGCCGATCTGGATCATTCGGGCGACGGCCCCCTTATCGATGACGACATCGTTGAGGCAGTAGTAGGTCTTACCGCGGCAGCGGGCCTCGAGGAGCTGCCGCGGACTGATAACGTCCTCTTTGCCTTCGAGAAAAGAATCCAGGGTGACATAGATCTCGTCGGTCGGTACCTCCGTCAGAAAACCGAGACGCCCCAGGTTGACGCCCAGCACCGGGACGTCCCTCTGAGCGGCCAGGTGGGCGACGCTGAGGAGAGTGCCGTCCCCTCCGAGGACGATCATCAGGTCCACCCGGGCCGGAAGCTCCTCGCGCGGCAGTCCATCCTTGAGGAGCAATTTCCGAGCGGCGACGTCCTCAAGGATGCAGCCGATCTTTCTCTTCTCCAAATTCTGCATCAGGTCGCGCAGGATCGATTCAATGTTGGGCGCATGCGGTTTGATGACGATACCGACGGTTCTAATCTTTCGCTTCATGGACCACCTCGCTGACCAATTCAGGGAGCTCTTCCGGAGGCAAGGACGGTTTCCTCAACACCCAGTGGACGAAGAACTCGCGGTTTCCCCTCTGCCCGCGGACCGTGCAGCCGTGAAGTCCCAGAACGCCGAATCCCATTTCCCGGGCTCCCTCCAGCAGCCTGTTCAAGACCTCTTCATGCTGGGCGGGATCTCTGACGACGCCCTTCTTGCCGACCCGTCCTTTACCCACTTCGAACTGGGGCTTGAGCAGGCAGAGCACATCGCCGTCATCCCCGATATCCCGGACCGCCGGCAGGACCTTGAGGACGGAGATAAAAGACAGGTCCATAGTCACGATAGCCGGCTTCTCCGGGAAATCTCCGGGCCTAAGATAACGGGCGTTCTTTTCGAGCATGACCACCCGGGGGTCACGGCGCAGCCGCCAGTCGAGCTGGCTCGTGGAAACGTCGACGGCGTAGACGAGCCTGGCCCCTCTCTGAAGGAGGCAGTCCGTGAACCCGCCGGTCGATGAGCCCAGGTCGGCGGCGACCTTTCCTTCGACCGGGACCGCGAAGGCATCCAGCGCCTCGGCCAGCTTCAGTCCCCCGCGGCCCACGTAGGGGCTGCCTTCGCTCACGGTGAGTCCGGTCTCCGGGCCGAGGAGCTCTCCCGGTTTTTCCACCCTCCGTCCTTCCGCATAGACGAGTCCGGCCATGATGAGCGCCTGGGCTTTCTGCCGGCTCTCGGCCAGGCCGCGGTCGAGGACGATCCTGTCCGCCCTCTCTCTTTTTTTCATGCCTACTCTATGGAAAAAGTCAGGATTATTCGCGGAAAAACCGGCGGACCCGGGCGGCCAGGCCCGAGGCGTCGAGGCCGAACATTTTCTTGATCTCGTCGGACTTCCCTAGAGCATAGATCTCCGCCGGCAGTCCGATCGCCAGGAAGCGGATATCGAACCGCCGTTCCCGGTCGAGGAGCTCCCGGACAGCACTCCCGAACCCACCGCTGACCACGCCTTCCTCGACGGTGATGATCGCGTTCCCTTTTTGAGCATAGGAAAGGATGGCCTCTTCGTCCAGGGGCTTGGCAAAGCGGGCGTTGATCACGGCCAAAGAGAGGCCTTCCTTTTCCAGTTCGGAAGCGGCTTCGAGCGCTGCCGGGACCAGGCTGCCGAAGGCCAACAGCAGGTTTCTCCCTTCTTTGAGGCGTTCGCTCCGGCCCAGCGCGATCTCCTGCGGGTTCTCCTCGAGAACCACACCCCGCCCCTTGCCCTTGGGATAACGGACGGCCGCCGGATGACCGTAGGTGAGCGCCGACTTCAGCATCCGCTGGAGCTCGTTCTCGTCCTGGGGTGCCATGACGATCATGTGGGGCAGGTGGCGCAAGTAGATGATGTCGTTGATCCCCTGGTGTGTCGGCCCGTCATCGGAGACGATGCCGGACCGGTCCAGGGCGAAGACCACAGGCAGGTCCTGGAGCGCCACATCATGGTAGAGCTGGTCGTAAGCCCGCTGAAGGAAGGTGGAGTAGATGGCTACCACCGGCTTGAGGCCGCGCAGGGCCAGGCCGGCCGCGAAGTTCACCGCGTGCTGCTCGGCGATGCCGACATCGTAGAAACGGTCCGGAAATTCCCGGGCAAAGCCGCTCAGGCCGGTCCCCTCCGGCATGGCCGCCGTGACGGCGATGATTCTCTTGTCCTGGCGGGCCAGGTTGCACATGGTCTTCCCGAACACCGCCGAATAAGTGGGCACCGTGGAGCTGCTGAGCGGCTCGCCCGTCGCCCGGTTGAACGGCGCCGTACCGTGAAATCGCTCCGGATTGCTCTGGGCTGGAGCGTAGCCACGGCCTTTCTGGGTCACGCAGTGGATGAGAACGGGTCCGTCGTAGGTCTGGGCGTCCCGGAAGACCTCGATCAGGGAGGAAAGGCTGTGGCCCTGGACCGGTCCGACATACCTGATCCCCAACTCTTCGAAGACCAGGCCAGGGAAAAAAACCTTTTTGACAGCATCTTCCAAGGCCCGACCGACCTTAATAAGCGGCCAGCCGACGGCCGGGATGGACTTGAGGATGGACTTGGCGTGGTCCTTGATCCTGAGGTAATGTTGACCGGATACGAGGTAGGTCAGGTATTTGGACAGAGCACCGACGTTCGGTGAAATCGACATCTCGTTGTAATTGAGGACGATGATGAGCGGCTCTCGGAGGAGGCCGATCTGATTGAGCGCTTCCCAGGCGACACCGCCGGTCAGGCCGCCGTCGCCGACGACGGCGATCACTTTATGGTCGTCTCGGCGCTTGTTCCGGGCCACGGCAATGCCCAGAGCGGCCGAGAGGGCGGTCGAAGCATGGCCGGTGTTGTAGATGTCGTGCTCGCTCTCATTCCGGTCGGGGAACCCCAGGATCCCCTGATGCTGCCGCAGTGTGCCGAAACGGTCCCTGCGGCCGGTCAAGATCTTGTGTGTATAGCATTGGTGACCGACGTCCCAAACGATCGTATCGCGCGGAGAATCGAAGACATAGTGAAGGGCGATCGTCAACTCGACCGCTCCCAGATTGGAGGCCAGGTGGCCGCCGTTTTTAGAGACGACTTCGAGAATGAGGGCCCGCATTTCGCCCGCCAATTGGGGCAATCTTTCCGGCGGAAGCTTCTTCAGGTCGCGGGGACTATCGATCTCGTCCAGGAGCTTAGGCATGATCGGCCTCAGGCTCGAGCTCGAGAAGGGACAGGGCGTGGTGCCGGAGTTCGTCCGCCCGGCGCCCAAATCCCGCCAATGAGACGATCGCTTTGCGGATCAGGCTTTCCAGCCTTTTTTCGGCCCTGGCCGCTCCGGCAAAAGCGACGTAATCGGGGCGGTCGGGGACGCCGGCCTTCTTTTTTTGCCGGGCGTCGAGGAGATCGTCCCGGACCTGGAAAGCCAGTCCGACGCTCTTTCCAAAATCTCTGATGGCCTGTCTTTCGGCAGCCCGGGAGTTGCCGAGTAGGGCGCCCACCTCCACCGCGGCGAGAATAAGAGCCCCCGTTTTTTTGTGGATGAGATCCTCGATCTTCGCCCGGGTCAGGCCCTTGGGTTTTAGGGTAATATCGAGCGCCTGGCCGCCGACCATTCCGTCAACCCCGGCGTTCCGGCTGACCATCCGGATAGCCTCCTGTTGCAGCCGTATCTTGTCCCTGGGAACGGGCGCTCCGGCCATCGCCTCAAAAGCCAAGGTCAGCAACCCGTCTCCGGCCAGAATGGCCAGGTTTTCGCCGAAGGCCCGATGGAGGCTCGGCTTCCCCCGGCGGAAATCGTCATTGTCCATCGACGGCAGGTCGTCATGGACGAGAGAGTAGCTGTGGATGAGCTCGAGGGCACAGGCGAACGGGAGAAGGAGCGGCGGAGAGACGCCGAAACAGACTCCCGAGGAAAGGACGAGGAGCGGCCGGAACCTCTTTCCCCCCGGAAAAACGGCATAGCGCATCGCCCGGAAAAGAGGCCCGTCATCACGCTGAAGGAGACAATCGAGGGCCTTTTCGATCAGACGTTTCTTGGCCGCCAGTCCGGCTTCTATACGCATCGGATCAAAAGGGAGTTTCTTCCTCCTCCTCCTCTTCGTCTTCTTCTCCCTTGTCTCCCTTTTCTTGCGGCGAGGAATAGCCGACTTCCCGGTCGAGGTCAAAAGGTTCTTTCCGGACTCCGCCCTTCTCGTCCTTAAGCAGGACCTCGACTTTTCTCTCGGCCTTCCCGAGCTCTTCCCGGAGATACTTGGCCAGCTTGACTCCCTTCTCAAAAAGGGCCATCGATTCATTCAGGGAGAGGCCTCCCTTTTCCAACTTCTGGACGATGCTCTCCAGGTCGGCCAGGGCCTTTTCGAAGCTCATGCCGGTCATTTTTTCTCCTTTGCCAGGCGGTCCTCCAGCCGCGTCTTCCGGTCGATCTCCCTGACCCGGCAGGTGAACGCGCCCTTGTAGAAAGAAACGGTGACGTCCGTGTCCGTCTCGACGTCCTCGACCCTCCGGATTAGCTGCAAGTCGCCCTTCCAACAGAGGGTATAGCCTTTTTTCAGTATATTCAGCGGGCTGAGGTTGTGCAACTCAAGGGAGAGTCTCTCCCAGCGCGCGCCCAGGTTCTGGAGGAGGCGGCGAACGTTCGAGGTCATCTTCTCCTCGAAGAGGGTCACCGCGGCCCGGTTCTCGGCAAGGGTCATCTTTCTACGACGGAAGACGTCCCTCGCTCTCTCCTCGAGGTCGTCGACCCGCTGCTCCAGGTTGTAAAGGGCCAACCGAAAATTCTGGAAGACGCGGTGACGACTGAGGTCGGAGACGAGCTGCCTGCGCCCCTGCAGAAAAAAGAGCAGGTTCTGAGTTAGCCGCTTGCTCCAGCCATCGATCCGGTCGACCAGAGCCTGTTCTTCCTTAATCACGATCTCCGCCGCCACCGACGGTGTCGAGGCCCGGATATCGGCGACGAAATCGGCGATGGTGAAATCGACCTCGTGGCCGACCGCCGAAATGATGGGAATGGGACAACGGAAGATGGCTCGGGCCACTTTTTCCTCGTTGAAAGCCCAGAGGTCCTCGATCGACCCGCCGCCACGGCCGACGATGATGACATCGATGTCCGGCCGGCGCCCCAGGTAATCAATCCCCTCGACGATCTCTTCAGCGGCACCCTCTCCCTGGACCTTGACGGGATAGATGAGGATGTGGAGACGGGCGAACCGCCTCTCCAGCGTCCTCAGGATGTCGACGATGGCCGCCCCGCGGGGGGAGGTGATGATACCCACCTTCTTGGGAAAGAGGGGCAGCGGCTTTTTATGTTTGGGATCGAACAGTCCCTCGACCCGGAGCTTCTCTTTGAGCTGCTCGAAAGCGAGCTGGAGGGCTCCTTTCCCCTTGGGTTCGACCCGCTCGACGACGATCTGGTATTCGCCGCGGGGCTCATAGACGTTCAGCCGGCCTCGGCAGATGACCTGGAGTCCGTCCTTCAGTTCGAAAGCCACCCGCCGGGCTTCGCCCCGGAACATCACGCCGCGGAGTTGACTGCGCTCGTCCTTCAGGGTGAAATAGAGATGCCCGGAGCTGTGGCGGTGAAAGTTGGAGACCTCCCCTTCCACCCAGACAGCCGGGAAGGCGTTCTCGAGCTCCAGCTTGACCAGCTTGGTGATCTCGGAGACCGTGTAGATCCGGTCGGGCTTCACCAGGCCTTCGTTATTCACCGGCCTCCTCGACGAAATATTCCCGCCGGATCGAGAGGGCCCGGCCGGTTTCGGCATTCACTTCGATCAAGACCGAAGAAAAGACGAGGCCTTGTTTCTCCGGCTCGAAACGCTGCGGCCGCGCCGTCAGAAAGCGGGCCACGGCCTGTTCCGGCCGGATACCGATCACGGATTGGTATCCCCCCGCCATGCCGGCGTCCGTGATATAGGCAGTGCCACGAGGCAGGATGCGCTCGTCGGCGGTCGGGACATGGGTATGCGTCCCGATGACCGCCGAGACTTTCCCGTCGAGGTACCAGCCCAGGGCCTGCTTTTCCGAGGTCGCTTCGGCATGGAAATCGACGATAACAATGGGTGTCACGGAGCGGAGCTTCTCAACCTCTTCGTCGGCCACCCGAAAGGGACAGTCGAGCGGCTCCATAAAGACCCGTCCCTGGAGGTTCAGGATGGCCGCCTTCCAGCCCTTTGGGCTCTCCAGGATATACGAACCTTTTCCTGGATTCCGGGGAGGATAGTTGGCCGGACGTAGAAGCCTTGGCTCGCGGTCGAGATAGGGCAAGGCCTCTTTCTTATCCCAGATATGATTCCCGGAGGTGAGGACATCGACCTGCCCGAGGAGCTCCGCGCCCACATCCTCGGTGATTCCGACACCTCCGGCCGCATTCTCGGCGTTGGCCACGACGAAATCAAGAGAGTGCTTCTCCCTGATCCGGGGCAGAAACCTCTTCAGCGCCCGGCGTCCCGGCTGACCGATGATATCACCGACAAAGAGGAATCTCCGTCTATCTGGCATATTCGACGGCCCTCATCTCGCGGATGACCGTAACCTTGATCTGTCCGGGATAATCGAGTTCGTTCTTGATCTTCTGGGCGATGTCCTTGGCGACCAGGGCGGCCTGGTCGTCGGAAATCTTCTGGCTCTCGACGATGATCCGGATCTCCCGGCCCGCCTGCAGGGCGAAAGCTTTGGATACACCGTCGAAGGAATGGGCGATCCCCTCGAGCTTCTCCAAACGCTTGACGTAGGCCTCGAGGAGCTCCCGCCGCGCGCCCGGCCGGGCCGCCGACAGCGTGTCGGCCGACTGGACGAGCACGGCCTCGACCGATGGGAAGTCGATGTCCCGGTGATGGGAAGCGATGGCCTGGGCCACTTTATCCGACTCGCCGTACTTCTTGACCAGCTCGACGCTCAGCTCGGTATGGGTTCCCTCCACGTCTTTATCGACAGCCTTGCCGATGTCGTGCAGCAGACCCGCGCGCAAAGCCACCTGGGTGTCTAGCCCCAGCTCTTTGGCCATCAGAGCGGAGAGCATGGCCACTTCCTTGGAGTGCTGGAGGACGTTCTGGCCGTAACTCGTCCGGTATTTCAGCTTGCCGAGGAGCTTGACCAGCTCGGGGTGGATATTCTGAACCCGGAGTTCGAGCATGACCGACTCCCCTTCCTGCTTGATCTTATTTTCCAGCTCGACCTTGATCTTCTCGACGATCTCCTCGATCCGGGCCGGGTGGATCCGGCCGTCGATGACGAGCTTCTCGATGGCCAGCCGGGCCAGCTCCCGGCGGATCGGGTCGAAGCTCGAGAGGATGACCGCCTCGGGCGTGTCGTCGACGATGATATCGACGCCGGTGGCCAGCTCCAAGGCCCGGATGTTCCGGCCTTCCCGGCCGATGATCCGGCCTTTCATGTCCTCCGAGGGAAGGTCCACGACCGAAACCGTCGTCTCGACGACATGCTCGGCCGCCGATCTCTGGATAGCCTGGCTGATGATCTCCCGGGCCAGGCCCTGGCTTTTCTCCCGTGTCTCTTCCTCGATCCGGCGGACCGTCTGGACGGCTTCGAGCCGGGCCTCGTCCTCGATCTTCTTGATGAGCTGGCTCTTGGCTTCCTCCTGGGTGAGCCCGGAGACACGCTCCAATTCCTCCGTATGCTTCTTGATCAGCTCGACGATCTTCTCTTCCTGGAGGTCGAGGTCCTTCTCCCGCTGATAGGTGCGGCGCTCCTTGGCCGAGAATTCCTTTTCTTTTCTTTCCTGGTTCTGGAACCTCCGGTCGAGGTTTTCCTCTTTGTTGACCAGCCGCCGTTCCATCTCGTTGATCTTTTTCCGCCGGTCCCTGGTCTGCCGGTCAAACTCCTCTTCGAAGTTCCGGGACTTCTCCTTGACCTCGGCGTGAGCTTTCTGCGTGACCTGGTTCGCTTCCGCCTTGGCCTTTTCGAGCATGGCTTTGGCCTCTTCCCGGGCCCGGAACAGGCTCGCCGTGACCTGCCGCTTCCGGAGAAAATACAGGACGACGGCGCCGGCCCACAAGACCAGAGCGGCAACGCCGATGATGAGTTCTAAATTCACGTTCTACCTCCTTCAAGGAGGGGCGAAAGAGAGGAAACGGGGGAGGATTAGGAAACTACATGGAAGAGACGTGCATCCCAAACAGCGATTGCGACCGGTTTCCGTGGGCCGATCGTTTTATGGAGTTTTCTCCAAATCATCATAGTCCTTATCCTGCTTAAAAAGATGGGCGTCCAGACTCCCGATTTCACTCTCCATCTGCCCGATGACTTCATTCAGTTGATCCAGCTTCTTCCGGCTGAGGAAATATTCGTCGGCGATGTTCATGGCCGCGAGCACGGCGATCTTCAGCATATCCGCCGACTTCGATTTGACTGCCACTTCGCGCATCTTTTGATCAACGTAAGAAGTCAGATGATTTATATATTTCTCATCCTCTTCTCCTCTGACTCTGATACGGTATTTCTGACCGTAAATCTCGACTTCGATGATGCGATCGATCATAACCCCAGCTTATCGATCTGGCCGATGATGGTCTCGATCTTGTTCTTGATAGCGTCCCTCTCGCTTTCGTAGCGTTTCAGGTCCTCCTCGACCCTGGCCGTTTTCTTGGACTGATCCTCGTAGTCCTTGATCCCTGCCTTGAGCTCTTTGACCTGCTGTTTGAGCTTGTCGTTTTCGGCGCTCAGCTTGGTGACGTAATCGATGACCTGGGAAATCTTTCCTTCCAGTATTTTAATTCTTTCCAGTTCGGTTGTCAATTTTGCCTCCTTCTCTGAGTTGGACTCCAAAAGCCCGCTTCAATTGATTGAGAACCTGTTGTTCCGCCTTATCCACCTCCTCGGCAAGGAGTGTTCTCTGGAGATGGCGGTAGATGAAGCGGAACGACAGACTGATCTTGTCCTGGGGAACCGATTCCCCGGAATAGCGGTCGATGAGCTGGACTCCCTCCAGGATGGGGAGAGGAAGCTTTTCAACCGCCTTCCGGATGTCCTGATAGGACACCTCCCGGGGAACGAGCAAGGACACGTCCCGGGTGATGCTCGGATACTTGGCCACCGGCTGATAAGTGAACGGCCGGGGCTGTTTGCCGAACAGGAGGTCGAGGTCGATCTCGGCCACCCAGACCGGCTGTTTCAGATCAAAGGCATCCCGGATCCTCCCGGCCACCCGGCCTAAACAGCCGATCTTTTCCTCTTTGAAGGCTAGGGTCAGGCACGATCCGGGCTCAAAGAACGGATGCTCGCTCCTTTCGAAGGAGAACGGTTCGTAACGAAGCTGTTGGAGAAGAGCTTCGCATTCCCCCTTGAGCTGGAAGAAATCCGCCTCCCGGCTGCTCCTCCTCCAGTACGGCTCATCGCGCCTCCCCGTGCTCAGCAATCCCAAGGCGAACCGTTCTTTGAAACCCTGTTCCTCCCGGCAATAGACCTTGCCGATTTCGAAGACCTGAATAGCCTCCAGACCGCGGTTTCTGTTCCAGGCCGCTGTCTCCAGGAGGCCGCCGAGGAGGGTCGTCCGCAGAAGCGAGGTCCTGGCGGAAATGGGATTGCGAATCTCTATAGGCTCGAGCCCCGTCGCGAACAACCGCTCCCTCTCGGCATCGGAAAAGCTGAAGTTGATGACTTCGTTGAATCCGTAATGAAAAAGGAGCGGCCGGATCTGTCCGGATCTCTCCCTGATTTTATCGGGGATCGGATCGACGATCTGGAGGGGAGGGAGGATGGACGGGATCTTCTCATAGCCGTAGAAGCGGGCTACTTCTTCGATGAGGTCGGCCTCGCGGTCGATGTCCACCCTCCAGGTAGGAACCCTGACCTGCCAGACGCCGGACTGCTGGGGCTCGAGGCCGAATTCCAGGTCCCGGAGGGTCTTCTGGACAAAATCCTTGTCGACCTCGACGCCGAGCAGGTCGGCGATGCGGCGATGGCGGAGGACAATCCCCTTTTTTTTCGGGGGAAGCGGAAAGACGTCGACCGGCTCCCTGCAGACCCGGCCGCCGAATTGAGCGAAGAGCGAGGCCGCCATCAGGGCCGCCTGGGGCGGAAAGGCGATATCCGCTCCTCTCTCGAACCGGTAGGAAGCGTCCGTCTGCAGGCCGGCGGCCTTGCGGGTCTTCCGCACCGAGACCGGATGGAAATAGGCGCTTTCGATGAAGACGTCTTTGGTCTCCTCGGTCACGGCAGACGCCTGTCCTCCGATGACGCCGGCCAGGGCGATCGGCCTCGTTTCATCGGCGATGACCAGCATATCCGGTGCCAGGCTCAGGTCGCTGCCGTCGAGACAGAGGAGCCTCTCCCCTTTCATCGCCCGCCGGATGATCACCTTGGCCCCGCCGATCTTGTCCAGATCGAAGGCATGGATGGGCTGTGAGGTCGAGAAGAGGACGTAATTGGTGACATCGACGACGTTGTTGACGGGGTTCAGCCCCATGGACTCGATCCTCTTCCGCAGCCAGGCCGGCGACGGTCCGACTTTGATCCCCTTGACCACGGCGCCGCAGTACCGGGGGCAGAGGTTCTCGTCCCAGATCTGGACATCCACCAGGTCCGCCGTCCGGGCGGAGAGCTCCGAAAGGGGCCAGAGTCTTTCCTTCAGGCGCAGTCCCAGGGCGGCGGCCAGTTCCCTGGCCATTCCCAGATGACCGAGAGTATCGGGACGATTCGAGTAGGTCTCGACCTCGAGGACGATGTCCCCGTCTTTTTCCTCCCGGCCTTCCACCATCAGGCCGATTCGCTCCAGGGTTTCGACGACCCGGGGCGCAGGGATATCCGCCTCCAGATATTCCCTGAGCCAATCCAAACTGATCTTCATTTCAGGTAAAACTGCCGGGTAAAGCGGAGGTCGTTTTCGTA
>Ga0307380_10009152_pt1 | contig 12604 bp, 9 predicted proteins | sample UN3MG_FD_202239 | JGI IMG/M metagenome (GOLD analysis project Ga0307380, IMG submission 202239) | Soil microbial communities from Risofladan, Vaasa, Finland - UN-3 | ecosystem: Environmental > Terrestrial > Soil > Coastal area > Acid sulfate soil | place: Finland: Risofladan, Vaasa | collected... | reverse complement strand
AAGGATTTGAACTCTTTGCTGATGTCCTTTTGAATCCGACCTTTCCGGAGAATGAAATCGGTAGAGTCAGGGAACGGATTAAAGGGTTACTGAAACAGCAGGAGGAAGACCCGTCCTTTCTTGCAGGGCGGGCATTCAAAAGGGAAGTATTCGGAAATCATCCCTATGGAAGGCTCATAGCAGGCTCTCCCACGACCCTTGATCTGATAAAAAGAGAAGATCTGATTCGGTTTCATGCAGACTATTTTCTCCCGAATAATTCGATATTGTCAGTATCCGGAGACCTGACCTCTGATGAATTAACCGCATTCCTTGCTGAATATCTCGGTACATGGAAGTTGAGGGCATTGCCGGCAAAGAGTGTCGTAGCACTTGAAGATAAGAGAATGAAAAAAGTAATCAAAATCGATAAGGACCTCACGCAGGCAAACATCATTCTGGGGCATATCGGCATCAACAGGGAGAATCCTGATTATTATGCGGTGTCCGTTATGAACTATATCCTTGGCGGCGGAGGATTTTCATCGCGACTTATGCAATCCATCAGGGATACCATGGGACTTGCATACGATGTGCACAGTTTTTTTGCAGCATACAAAGAATCCGGGACCTTCAAGGTCGGTGTGCAGACAAAAAACGAATCAGCACAAATTGCTGTCGATGAGATACATAAACAACTTGAACGGATCAGGAAGGAACACGTTTCGGAAGAGGAACTTTCAGAGGCAAAGGCATATTTGACCGGCAGCTTTCCACGAAGGCTTGATACGAACAGAAAAATCGCTGATTTTCTGGCATCTGTTGAATTCTATAATCTCGGAGACGACTACGTAAAAAAATATGCTGATTATATCAATGCTGTGACAAAAGAAGATGTGCTCCGGGTTGCGCGGAAATATCTTGATCCAGAAAAATATATTCTTGTCGTAGTCGCAAACCAGAAGAAGGCTGTGGTAAAAGAATAAAAAATGGATGCGGAGCTTCAAAAAGGATTTATTCAGCATACCCCACGATGGAAATGCCTGCTGTTTTTGCCTCATCAATAATTTTGTCTCTGTTCAGGACAATGCATTTATTCGCTTCAACTGCAAGAACCCGTGCATGAACAGTTTTCATAGCCTTCAATGTATCTAAGCCGATTACCGGAACATCAAATCTCATATCCTGATTGGGTTTGCTGACTTTCACAACGACGGCATCCTTGCCTGATAGGATACCACCCCGTTTGATAGCCTCGTCAGTCCCCTCAATGGCTTCAACTGCCATAACAGCCTGATTTTTAACAACGACAGTCTGACCGATGTCCAGCCTCCCGAGCTCTTTTGCAACCTTCCAGCCGAATGCAATATCTTTCCACTCTTGATCCGAAGGGGCATCTTTTGTCAGGACTCCCTTGGATGCCAGAAGAGCTGAACAGAAACGGGAGATATCGAGAAGCGTGATGCCCTCCTGTGCAAGTTCTTCTGTAATAGCCAGGAGCACCGAATCGTCACTTCTGTCTTTCAGGGACAAGAGAAGTTTTACGGCCCTTAAGTCGGGGGTAATTTTACTCTTGTAAAGAAGCGTCTTGGAAACCTTTCCTGCCATGACGGCTTCCCTGATATCATACTTTTTCATCGTATCAATCATCTTCCCAAATTTGCCGACATTCACCCATTGTATCTCATCAACATGCGATGAAAGTGCTTTGTCGGCAAGCGGCTCAAGGCCAACGGCAATAACGGTATACCCCTGCGTTTTCGCCTCACCGGCGACAGCTATCGGGAGTTCGCCCTTGCCTGCAATAAGTCCGAGTTTTTTCATCAGGAAAGAATATTTATCTGAGTAATTTCCCTTAACCCCTCTTTAAGAAAGAGGGGGGTAAAATGGGCGACCTGACTTTTAGCTCCCCCTTTTGTAAAGGGGGATAAAGGGGGATTACCCATTATCATCACCGGCAGATGCCTCTTTTATTCTTCTGGATAAACTCTATGAGATGCTTGATTTCATCGGTATACGGCAGATCTTCCTGTATCTTCTTGATGGCATCTTTGAGCGTCCTCTTCTCTCTGAAGAGTATTTTATAAGCTTTCTTGAGTTCATTGACGGTTGAGTCCGAAAAGCCATGGCGTTTCAGTCCCACAGTATTGAGGCCGAAGAGTTTAACCCGGGCACCTGAGGCTATCATATAAGGAGGAATATCCTGCCCTACTCCGCTGAATCCGCCGACCATTGTATATGCTCCGACACGAGTAAACTGGTGTATTGCGACAAGTCCACCAATAACAGCATGATCTTCGATAGAAACATGGCCTGCGAGAGTGGCAAGATTTGCCATAATGACAGAATTCCCGATCTTGCAGTCATGGGCGATATGAACATATGCCATGAGAAAATTATGATCCCCAATTGCAGTAATTCCGTCGCCGCTCACAGATGCCCTGTGAATGGTGATATATTCGCGTATCGTGTTCTGATTGCCGATTTTGACTCCTGTTTTTTCACCTTTGTATTTCATATCCTGGGGTGGCAGCCCGATGCTGGTGAACGGGTATATCGTGCAGTTCTCCCCTATCTCGGTAGCGCCGTCTATGACCACATTTGAGATAAGCCGTGTCCCCTTTTTGATATGAACCTTATCGTGAATGATACAGAAGGGACCGATATACGTATCTTCTTCTATCTCCACATCAGGTGATATGATTGCCGTTGGATGTATTTCTTTCGCCATAGTTTTATATCCCCCTGTCTGTTACCATCGCCGTAAATTCTGCCTCTGCGGCAATCTTGTCTTCAATTAATGCGTTGCCTGCGAACTTCCATACATTTCCTCTGAACTGTAATACAGAGACTTCCAAACGGAGTTGGTCCCCCGGGACAACCGGTCTCCTGAATTTTGCTTTCTCGATACTCAAGAAGTAAACGGATTTGCCCTCCGAAGCGCCTGACTGGAAAGCCAGAATGCCTGCTACCTGTGCCAGTGCCTCGATGATCAGGACACCGGGCATGATAGGATTACCCGGGAAATGCCCCTGAAAGAATTCTTCATTAATGGTGACATTTTTTATCCCCACAGCTCTCTTCTCGGGCTCTATTTCAACGATTCTGTCAACCATGAGAAAAGGATATCGATGTGGCAAGAGGTTTTGTATATCCTTAATATTCATCATTTGACATTCCTCCTTTCAAGTTCCTTTACCTTATCCTCGAGATCTTTTATTCTCTTATGGAGTTCCGGAAGCTTTGCAATAATAGCATGTGCTTTCAACCAGTCTCTGTGAGGAATTGCAGGCGAACCGGAATATGCACCTTTTGCAACATTTCCCATGATCCCGGACTGAGCGCCAATCATAGTTCCGGATTCTATTTTAGTATGATCTGAGACCCCCACCTGTCCACCAAGGGTAACATAATCACCCATTGCTGTGCTTCCTCCGATTCCGACCTGTGCAACAATGATGGAATGATTTCCGATTGTGACATTGTGTCCAATCTGCACAAGGTTATCTATCTTTGTACCTCTGCCGATAATGGTGTTCCCCGTCGTTGCCCTGTCGATTGCAGCATTGGAACCAATCTCGACATCATCTTCAATAATAATACCCCCGACCTGAGGAATCTTGTGATATCTGCCTTCATCAAATACATACCCAAATCCGTCAGATCCTATTACAGATCCTGGATGGATGATAACCCTGTTGCCAACTGTTATCCCTTCTCTCAGAGTGACATGAGGGTAAATAATGCACTGTTTGCCGATGGCAGTGTTTTCGCCTATGAAAACAAAAGGATAAATGACGGACCCATTCCCAATAGAAGCACCACCTGCAATGTACGAGAAAGGGAAGATGGAGACACTCTCAGCTATCTTGGCCTTGTCGGATATGAATGTATCCCTGCTCACCCCAAAGGGCTTCAGAGGTTTTAGGTAGAAATGTTCGAGCAGGCGTGCAAAAGCAAGATAGGGATTTGCTACTTTCAGTTGTGTGAGTGCTAAGTCATGCAGAGGTTCTTGAACGATGATACATGAAGCCTTGCAGTGAGTGAGGTCTTTTACATGGCGTTTCCCTGATAAAAAGGTAATATCTCCCTCTTGGGCTTCATTGATACCTGACACTCCCCTGATTTCAAGATTAGGTTCACCAAAAATCTCGCCATGAACCAGAGATGCAATTTCTGAGAGTTTCACTACTTCGCAGGCTTTGCTTTTGATTCATCATATTTTTTCAGGATGGTATCCGTGATGTCGATGCCTTTATTGGAGTATACAATCATTCCTTTTTCTAAAATAAGGGCATACCCCTCTGTTTCGCCTGTCTTCTCAACCAGTTCTTTAATATCTTTCAGAATCGTCTCAGTCAGTTCTGCTTCTTTTTTCTTGATTTCTACTTGTGAGTCCTGTACAAGCCGCTGGTATTCCCTTACCGACTTTTCCAGCTCTTCTTCTTTATTCTTTTTTGCATCGGCAGACAACACAGAGGCCTGTTTTTCAATATCAGCCTTCAATTTTTCGATTGCTTTCCCTTTTTCATCAATCGTAGATTGTTTTGATTTAATTAATACTTCCAGATCAAGCTTTGCTTTTCTCCCGGTTTCAGACTCATTCAGAACTTTTTGTACATCAATAGATCCGAACTTGACGGCGTCTGCAGCGAGTGACGTAACAGGCACGACCAGCATAGCGACGAGCAGCAAACAGCAAGCTCCCATCCCTCCGAAAAATAGTTTGCTCATATGTCCTCCTTGAAAATAATATTTTTTAAAAAAATGTTCCAAAGGCGAATTCAAACCTGCTGGCAGCCTCTCCGGGTTTCCTATCGAGATTGTAGCCCCATTCAAGCCTTATGGGCCCTACGGGTGAAATCCATCTCACGCCAGCTCCTGTAGTATAGCGCAGCTCAGGGGAATTTTTAAATGACTCATACGAATTCCCTGCATCGAAAAATACAACACCTTTCAATCTGATTTCACTGAGAAGCGGGAAGATGTATTCAACGTTAAAGATAAGTTCCTCGGTTCCCCCTATCGGGTCGTCTGTGCCTTCATCCTTCGGGCCGGCTTCGCCATAGCTTAATCCCCTTACCGTGTAAATACCGCCAACATAAAATCTCTCATATAGCGGGAGTTCCTCACCGCCGATGCCTGTTGCATAGCCAAACCTGCCTCTCACCATCACCGCTGAGCTCCAGATGGGAAAATACCATGCAGAATCGATTTCCCCCTTAAAAAATTTATTGCTTCCTCCCAAGCCAGCAAAGGTTGTGTATATCGAATTTCTCGATCCCCTTCTCGGGTCGAGATAATTGTCGCGTGAGTCTCTTACCAGGGAGGGGGTAATACTGCTTGTTGTGCTTGTGCCTTCCTGATCTTTTATTACGGTGGAAGCATCTTCAGACACATTGGATATATCTGCATACTCGAAATTGTATAAAAGATCCGTCCACCAGTATTCAGAAAACCTTTTGCCGATAGAGATGCTGAATCCTGTCGCATCTTTATCGTAATCAACATATTCCCTTGTCATGTTGTAAATGCTCGTCGAAAAAGATAGGGGCTTGTCCATAAACCAGGGGTCTTTAAAGGAAATATCATACAGCGTTGTTCTCCCGCCCAGTTCTGCCCGTATCTTGAGAAGTTGTCCCCTGCCGAAGAGATTCCCCTGTGTCAACTCAATCATCGCAATAAACTGTTCAACTGAACTGTACCCACCACCAACGCTGAAAAAGCCGGTCGGTCTTTCCTTACCTTAATGTCAAGTTCAACCAGTTTTTCCTCAGGCTGAGGTTTGGGGTTTAACTCAACCGATTCAAAAAAGTTCAGATTATTAATCCTTTCGTAACTTCTTTTTATCAGCGCGCTGTTGAAAATATCTCCCTCGTCCAGCCTGACTTCTCTTCGAATAACTTTATCCCTCGTTTTTGTATTTCCCGAAATCTCTATGCGCCCGATTCTGTATCTGTCTCCTTCACTGATATTCAGGACGAGTCTGACCAACTTTTTGCTTTCATCGGGTATGACGTCGGGATTGACCGTGATAAGGGCGTAACCGGTCTCTGAATACATTTCGGAGATTGAAAAAATGTCCTTTCTCAACTTTTCCTTACTGAAAGGTTTGTCGGGGAGCATGGTTATCCTTTTTCTCACTGCATCTTCCGGGAATACTGTATTGCCGGTCAGTTCGATCGATGAGATTTTGTACTGGTCTCCCTCTGAAATTGTTATCGTTATAAACATCCCTTTTTGATCGCTGGTGAGCTGAATCTGCGGTTCGCTAAGTGCCACTTTTATATATCCGTTATTGAAATAGAGATCTTTTATCTTTTCGATATCACTATTCATCTGGTCCTTCTTGTAATACCCTGAAGACGTGATGAATGAGAATAAACCCCGTTCTTTGGTATCCATAACACCTTTGATCTTTTTGGCAGAGAAAACCTTATTACCTTCGATATTGATTTTTTTGATTTTTACCTTGGTCCCTTCTTCTATCTGATAGGTCAGAGTGACTTCATCCGGACTGATTATTCTTATGACCGGGACGATGCGTGAAAGCCAGAATCCCTCTTCTTCATAGAATGCCCTGAGTTTGGCAGCATTGTCCTGGATGAGGACAGCATCGGCAATGGCGCCGGATGTTATGGTCATCTTTTCCTTCAATTTTGCATCATCAAATTCATCGTTGCCCTGCAGTTCGATTTTGACAATGGTCGGTTTTTCCTTAACTACATATATCAGTTTTATCCCGCCCTCGAATGTCTCAATCTCTGCCCGTACATCATCAAAATATCCCAGCTTGTAGATGTTTTTGATATCGTCATTTGTTTTTTCCTGTGATATAACTTCTCCCTGTCTCTGGGTAATTTTGCTTTTTACTGCGCTTTCATCAATTCTTTTCAGCCCTTTTATTTCGATCGTGTTGATGAGAGGTAATGCCTCTGCATAAAGAAGCGCAGCTGAAAAAATTACAATGAAAAAACAGGGGAGAATTTTCAGGAATATTGTCATAATTGACTTGCAGTGTTTTCGGTTCATAAACTCGAAAAGTATAGCACTTTGAGCGGGGGAAATGTAAGCACAAAATGTGATTTTTGTATACACATCATGCGTATGAAACCCGCAAAAAGGACTATACTGATGAGCCAATTGCAGAAGTCATAAAATAGGGGAAATTATTTGAGGTTCAGACAACTCTGAATCTGTTACAATTTGTCATCAAACAAAAAAAGACAGAAGGAGAGTTTATGAACCTCAGAGAAACAATATCATGGCTACAGACTAAAATACAAGCAGGCTTATTTCCTCACCTGCAGGAATGTATCGGCAACCCTCTTACAGAGAAGCAGAAACGGTTGATCATGACGCTGGAAGTGGTGGAGGTAGAGAAATATGTAACCTCGCCTGAATACCAATGGATGGGGCGGAAGCTTAAGGATCGGTATGCAATAGCCCGCGCATTTGTAGCGAAGGCGGTATATGGGTTCACTACCACGAGCGCATTATGTGAGGCATTGGAGGGGAGGTCAAATTTAAGGAAGATTTGCGGGTTCACAGGCGGAAGTATAGTGGAAGAACGTGAGGGCACGACTTTGGGCGGCAGGATATTAAGACTAAAGAGGAAGAAAAGCGCGTTGCCGTCAGAGTCGACCTTTTCGCGGGCATTTGCAGAATTTGCGAAGACGGGGCTTGGAGATATAGTACATGAAGCGGTGGTCAGGGAATATATGCCTGAGCAGATAATCGGGCATATATCGCGTGATGCAACGGCGATAGTCGGCAATGAGAAACCGGCAAAGAAAAGCGAGGAGAAAAAAGCGGCAAAAACAGCGGTCAGGAGAGGGCGTCCTAAGAAGGGACAAGAGAGGCCAAAAGAAGAAAAGAGGATAGACTGGCAGGTCAGGCAATCATTTGAGGAAGCGTTGAAGGAATTGCCGAGGGTTTGTGATATTGGATGCAAGAAGAATTCACAAGGATACAAGCAGACGTGGATTGGGTATAAACTGCACGTGGACACCAGTGATTGCGGGTTGCCGGTAACGGCGGTATTGACATCGGCGTCATTGCGCTATTTGCTGATCAATTGCTGAAGTTGACAACATAAGGCGAACAAAGAAATCTTGATTATTGATATTTGTGGAGGAGTACGTTCGAAAACAGCTTGTCGTATCGGATTAACCGGTGAAAAGGAGCTGAAACAGCACTGAAGCCCAGAAAAAGACGGCAAGGTGATAGATTCGCCCTATGGCTATCGAAATTTACAATACTTTTGCAAGAGGCTCAATAGTATAGTATTACAAATAAAAATCAATAAGAAATTACCCCTTGGGGACATAAAGGCGAGATAATTTGTTATAATAGAACCAATAGAAAAAAGAAATAGTTAAACTGGGAAACTGGTGATTTGATTGCATTTTGATATCCTTACCCTTTAACAGTCTCCCCAATTAACAAAAATAACCTTTCATGTTTTAGGTGGAAGCACTCTGCTACCCCTTCGTACAGGATGATGCACATCTAAAATCAACACTATGGAATCTGAGATATATATTAGAGAAAACTGAGAATAAAGAGGGTATCTATGGAAGAAATCAAACGAATTGCGATGAATAATGAAGAACTGTTTGAAGCCGCTGAAAAAGGTGATCGCTCAAAGGTACAAGTCCTCCTGAAAACGGGTATTGATGTGAACTCAAGGGATGTCATCGGGCAAAGTGTTTTAAGCAGGGCTTTGTTTGCGAGGCATAGCGGCATCGTGAGAATATTATTGGGAAGAGGCGCCGACGTAAATGCGAAAGATGATTGCGGTGAGACCGCTTTGCATAAAGCCTGCTATTTGGGTCGAGATGATGTTGTAAAGTTGCTTTTGGATAACAAAGCAGATGTCAATATCAAGGATATGAATGGCAAGACCGCTCTGATTATAGCTTCCGAAACAGAGGATAGTTCAATCGCAATAATATTATTAAAAAGCAAAGCTGATATCCACATAAAAAACACTCATGGCGATACAGCCTTAAGTATAGCCAGAAAATTAGAGCACACAACGATGGTGTCATTGTTCAATCAATATCTTCTCGTCTAATTTATCTTGTGAAGAAACACTAAAACCGACAACCGAAGAGAAGGAGCCCGAAACGCAACCATGGTTGCGGGGGTTAGTTGAGACTTCGCTTCCAAGAAGGAGACCTCATAAGTGAGGGTGAGCAGTAAGACCATTCTCCGGAATTTACCCCATTTGCGTTCGTTCCTCCGCGGAGACGGCCCGGCACAAAAGTACGCCAGCACCGAGCCACCGCTGCGATCGGAACTGTTCAGTAGCGATCAGATGGAGCAGCATGGTAAGACCCTGGCGGGATTGCACAAGTTGGGTCTGGGACGTGCACGGGACCGGCTTCTGACGCGGCTGGCTGAGAATGAAGGCGTGCTGCTTGGAGTCCGCAACCTGCTGATGGAGGCTATTAAGGCACACCGCCGTATTACGCCGGCAGGGGAATGGCTGCTCGATAACTTCTATCTTATTGAAGAGCAGATTCGCGCGGCCAGGAGACACTTGCCAAAGGGGTACAGCCGTGAACTGCCTCGACTGCTGAATGGTTCATCGGCTGGTCTTCCGCGCGTGTATGACATTGCGCAGGAGACGATCTCACATGGCGATGGGCGGGTAGATCCGGAGAGCCTCAGCAATTTCGTGGCAGCCTACCAGACAGTCACCGCCCTGAAGTTAGGCGAATTATGGGCAATCCCTATCATGTTGCGCCTGTCACTGATCGAGAATCTCCGACGCGTTGCAGCCCTGATCGCCACTGACAGGATCGACCAAAACCTCGCCGATTATTGGGCGGACCAGATGAAGGAGACCGCCGAGAAGGACCCGAAGAGCCTTATTTTGGTGATCGCGGACATGGCGCGTTCAAACCCGCCCATGGCGAGTTCGTTTGTTGCGGAACTTACGCGCCGATTGCAGGGGCAGGGTGGTCCCGCTTTGGCAATGTCGCTCACCTGGATTGAGCAGCGACTTTCCGAGAGTGGCCTGACGATCAATCAGCTGGTGCAGTCGGAGAACCAGAAACAGGCCGCTGATCAGGTCTCGATGAGCAACAGCATTGGCAGCCTCCGTTTCCTGGACGCGATGGACTGGCGTGCGTTCGTAGAGGCGATGAGTGACGTCGAGCGGACCCTGCGTGAGGACACGGGCGGCTTTTACGGCAAGATGGATATTGCGACCCGTGATCGCTACCGTCACGTGGTGGAGAAGATAGCGAAGAGCAGCCGGCTATCCGAGGGCGAGGTGGCACGCAAAGCGATTGATCTTTCGCACGATGCCGCCGCCAGAAAAGGCGGTGACGATCGAACTGCACATGTCGGCTTCTACCTGATCGACAAGGGATTTCCACAACTTGAACGAGTGGCGGCGGTGCATTTTTCTGCCCTTGAGGCTCTTCAGAGAATTGGCCGCCGGTTTCCTTTGCTCTTCTATGTCGGCACGATCACGCTGCTGACGGCGATTTTCACCGGGAGCTTATTGGCGAAGGCATACGCCGGTGCCTACCCTGACTGGCTACTCGCGCTGATTGGAATACTCTCGATGCTGGGCGCAAGTCAACTATCGGTGGCGCTGGTTAACTGGCTGACTACGTTACTGGCGACCCCGCATCCGCTTCCGAAAATGGACTTCTCCAAAGGATTTCCGCCTGAATCGGGCACTCTCGTCGTGGTCCCGACTATGCTCATAAGCACTCAAAACATCGAGGATCTGATCGAGGCACTTGAAGTCCGGTTCCTGGCAAATAGGCACGATAACCTGCACTTCGGCCTGTTGACTGATTTTCGGGACGCGGCCGAGGAAACGATTCCTGAAGACGAACCGCTGTTGCGGCTGGCCCGACAAAAAATCGAAGAGCTGAATATAAAATACACGCGAGGAAAAGACGATGTTTTCTTTCTTTTCCATCGCCCCCGCCAATGGAATCCCCGGGAGCTGGTTTGGATGGGTTACGAGCGTAAGCGAGGGAAGCTCGCGGAATTGAATTCGCTTCTGCGCGGCGGCTCAAGGGACCGCTTCTCGCTCGTCGTTGGTAATACTGCAGTTCTATCGAAGGTGAAGTACGTGATCACCCTTGACACGGATACGCAGCTACCACGCGACTCGGCGCAGCAGTTTGCGGGAGCCATGGCGCACCCGCTGAATCGCGCGCACTACGACGAAGACAAGCAGCGTGTTGTTGCCGGGTACGGCATTTTGCAGCCGCGCGTGGCCGCGAGCTTACCGGGCACAAACCGGTCACGGTATGCGCGCATGTGCGGGAGTGAGCCGGGCATCGATCCGTATACGCGCGCCGTCTCAGATGTTTACCAGGACCTCTTCCATGAAGGCTCGTTCATCGGCAAGGGCATCTATGACGTCGATGCATTCGAGCGGGCGCTTAACGGACACTTCCCCGAGAACCGAATCCTCAGCCACGATCTTCTGGAAGGGTGTTATGCACGGGCGGGGCTGTTGAGCGATGTAATGGTGTACGAGGAATATCCATATCGCTACAGCGCGGACGTGAGCCGCCGGTACCGCTGGATTCGCGGGGATTGGCAGATTGCGCGGTGGCTGCTGTCGGGTGTGCCTGGTTCCGATCCTGATGCGCGCCTTCAGAAGAATCCGATCTCTGGACTGTCCCAATGGAAGATCTTCGACAACCTTCGGCGTAGTCTTGTGCCTTCGGCGTTGACACTGCTGTTGCTGCTGGGCTGGACGGTCTTGCCATCGGCATGGTTTTGGACTCTGTCGGTGATCGGCATCATCCTGATTCCTTCCCTGATTGCCTCTGTCCTGGATGTGCTTCAGAAGCCGGGTGATGTGCTTTTGAGGCAGCACCTTGCTGCCTCAGTGCGCTCTACGCGCAGGCGTTTCGCTCAAGCTGCATTTTCGCTCGTCTGCCTGCCTTACGAGGCGTTTTACAGTCTGGATGCGATTATGCGCACCACGTGGCGGATGCTGGTCACGCATAAGCGACTTCTCGAATGGAGTCCGTCGAGCACCCCGACTCGTAGCAGCCACACGGAAATCGTCGCATCTTACCGAACGATGTGGATCGCCCCCATTATTGCTTTTGTCGCGATGATTTATCTGACTATTTCGAGTCCGGACGTATTAGCTGTGGCTGGGCCTATACTGGGTTTCTGGTTTGCTTCCCCTGCTATCGCATGGTGGATCAGCCGACCGCTCACTCGCCGTGGAGCAAGGCTGACGGACGAACAGACCCTCTTTCTCCGGAAGCTTTCACGAAAGAGCTGGGCGTTCTTCGACACATTCGTCGACCCGGAAGATAATTGGCTGCCGCCGGATTACTATCAGGAGTATCCGGTTGCCGTGGCCGTACATCGCACCTCGCCGACCAACATGGGACTTGCGCTGCTCGCGAATTTATCCGCGCACGACTTCGGCTATATTTCAACGGGACAGCTCATCAAGCGCACGGCGAATACATTCCATACAATGAAAACATTGAAGCGATACCGGGGCCACTTCTACAACTGGTACGACACGCAATCTCTGAAACCACTGTCGCCCCTCTACATTTCTACGGTGGACAGCGGGAACCTTGCAGGCCATCTGTTGACATTGCGGCAGGGTCTG
>Ga0307380_10009151_pt1 | contig 12606 bp, 5 predicted proteins | sample UN3MG_FD_202239 | JGI IMG/M metagenome (GOLD analysis project Ga0307380, IMG submission 202239) | Soil microbial communities from Risofladan, Vaasa, Finland - UN-3 | ecosystem: Environmental > Terrestrial > Soil > Coastal area > Acid sulfate soil | place: Finland: Risofladan, Vaasa | collected... | reverse complement strand
GGACCGCATGCTGTAAAGAACGGCCTGCTTATCCGCAGCGATATGCACAGGCTGTTTGATAAAGGATACATGACAATAACTCCGCAGCATCACATCGAAGTGAGCCGTCGCATTAGGGAGGAATTCCATAACGGCGAATACTATTTTACTTTTCACGGCAAGGGAGTCAATCTGCCTTCAAATAGGCTGGACTACCCCTCTCAGGAATTCCTCACCTGGCATAATGAGCAGGTTTTTAGGGGGTAAAATATTCTTGCTAACAATATAACATGAAATATAGAAGCCTTATTTCTATGCAAAATCTTGAGTTAGCTTGGAGGAGAATTACAACTGGAAGAAACCTCCAATATAAACGCATTTATAGGTCACTCTATTATGCATATGAAATTGCTCATAAAGAGAATTTAAAATATTTACACGAACGTCTTCTCGGTAATTGGAAGCCCAATTCACCAGATCGAATTTACATTCCGAAACCTTCTGGATTACAGCGCCCTTTAACGCTTTTGGGTATCGAAGATCAGATTGTCCTCCAAGCTGTAGCAAATGCATTTGCAAAAAAACTATTTGAAAAACGGAAAAAAGTAGAAAATAAATATGTCTTCAGTAACATTCTAAACAAACCAAAAAATTCTAAATTTTTTTTAAGAGATTGGCATGAAACCTACTATCATTTTCAGAAAAAATGTGTTGAATATTTCGAAAGCGGAAAAAGATGGATTGCAAATTATGATCTTGCTGCATTTTATGACACTATTTCACACGATCTTCTTATAAAGTTAGTTTCACCACAAAAAGGAAACTTGGAGACTTGGGAAAAAGTTAAGAGCTGGCTTAATTGCTGGACATCAAAAGATAAAAGAACTCAGATTACGCACGGAATTCCCCAAGGGCCCTTGGCATCTGATTTTATAGCAGAATGCATGCTGTTTCCTTTAGATGAAGCAATGATGCGCGAGAGCGTAAGTTATGTGCGATATGTTGACGACATCCGAATTTTTGCTAAATCAAGATTTGAAGTCCATAAGGCTGTTTCTAGAATGGAAATATATTGTCGAAATCTTGGCTTAATTCCTCAAGGGAAAAAATTTAAAATCCGAGAAGCAAAGACTCCGGAACAAGTTTTAGATTTATTACCTAGTTTGCCTCCATTTGAATTTGGGCCCCGAGATGAGCAAGATCTAATGTTAAGGAAAGAGGCAGAAAAAAAATTTACAAAAGCACTAAAAGGCAAGCCAATTGAAGTTACAGATAAATCATCTGCTCGTTTTGTCCTTTACAGGGCACCAAAATCAGAAGAAATATTAAGAAAGGTACTACTCTTATTGCCGCGGCATCCTGAACATATAGATGCATTTTCTTTTTACTTATCCAATTACACAAGGAGCAAAAGAATTGAAAGAGAATTAATACATATTCTTAAAAACGGAATGCCATACGAATATGTAAGATCTGAATTATGGCAAATTCTCGCACGTATAGGTTCAAAAGAAAATTTGGCCCATATGATATCATTAGCAAAAGAAGATTTAAAAAACAAAGAAAGCTCGAATTACTTAAAATGGGGAGTTTTATCTTTCTTAATTTTGTGTCAAAATAATGGCCTCTGCAAATCATCAAAAAGAATAAAATATCAAAATCCTCTTATCCAAGCTTTATTAGTTCCAATTATACCTGAATCTGAATTTACTGAATATGGCATAATACGTAATTTGCTAGCATGTAAATCCTTCGAACCTGGGATAATGCTTGCAGAGCAATTGTTAACTCGACATCAAATCCCAAAAGACTACAAAGTAAGAATAAAAGATCTAGCCCCACAAGCGCAAAACGTTTTTAGAAAACTAGGATTAATTCGACGAAGGACTTTACATAAAATTGATCAAATCGGCGAAATTCTTAAAGATAGATATGAAATTCCCTACATCCCTAAATGGAAAAATGTTTTAGATAAAGAATATGTCCACGCGCTCCAAATTTTACTTCATGCTGAGGCAATATATGATGCAGGCCGTTCAGAATGGCTTCATTATCAGAACTCATTTAATGATGCTTTAATTCGAGCTTATATTTCCTTTTTGGATATTAATGGATTACATGGAGTAGTTAGCTTGGAAGGAACAGGTGGAAAAAATATCAAATATGGAAACCTTCTTAATAAACAAAACAAATTTTCAAAAAATTATCCTAATATTGCGGCTCCTCTTAGGGAGGTTAACGAAAGAAGAAACAAATTACCAGGCTCTCATCCATATGACGAAAAAGGAGGAGCTCAAAACAAATATTTGTCTTCAACGGAGCAATATAAGCTTAGGTTTAAATTGCAGGCTGCATATAAAAATTTGATATTTATTGTTGATCAAAATTCATGAAAGGAAAAAATCAAATTTTGACTTGAGACTCCACTCATGATAAATCTATATAAATGATGCAAAAGAGGAATAAAAAGACACAACAACTCTGTAAATGAATAAGAGAAAACTTCAAATCAGTAATGGCCACTACCTTCAATTTGACCAACTCGCACGCATTTTGCATGCAATAAACTTATTTCCAGCAGACCGAAAAATTACAATGTCGTATTTAGAAGAAGATACGGGCTTGCCATTTCGTCAGGTTCGAAACAGGATAAGTATAGCACGTGCTTTGGGGATTTTTGAAAAGAAAGCTCTGAGACTCACTCCCATAGGCTCTTTAGTTTCAACATACGACCCGTTTTTTGAGATGAAAGGAACACTTGAGTATATCCATTATATGGCAGCAGGAAATTATCTTAATCTTATATGGTTTGAGGTTTTCAACACTTTACTTCCACAAGAACCACCTTCTGATTACCATGGCTGGATCCAATATTTTCAAAAATCTTTAAAAAATGACTATACCGAACATTCTTTAAAAGATCATCTTCCCAAAGAATTACGTTTCCTCATCGACGCATACATCAATAAAGGATTTAACAAGCTCGAATTATTGAATCAAACATCAGATGGCAAATTATTTCGAAGAAGATACGCTAATATCGACCTTTCTGTTTTCTGTGCAATCCTTTTAGATTATGCCTCTAAGCAAAGAACAAAGTTGCTTCAAGTTGAAGATCTGCTCGACAATGCCGGGGCTCCAGGATTGTTATTTGCTCTTGATGGTAACACTCTAAAAAGCATTTTAGAAATTTTACATAAAAAGGAATATATCAGATACGAAAGTACTCATAGTCTCAACCAAATTAGAATAAAAAATGATGTAGATCCAATGAAGTTCTTTGAATCATACTATAAGGCCGAAGAGTTTCATAAAAACAACTTAAAAAATCTCAATATTGAAAATAAATCAAAACAATGAGCGATCCAATAGACATAATTAAACTAGTAAATGAACTACCAAAGAGACCGCGTGGTAGAGCATGTATCGTACTCACACATGAATGTTTTGGACAAAAAAACTGGGCTTCAGAAATATCAAAACAGACTAAAATGGCACACTTTGATCTACTCGATTTGTTTGCTAAAACCAATGAACTCAGTTCCAAAATTAGCTCTTTTTCTGTTAAGGATCTATTCAATTTTTTGCAATCTAAGAAAGACACTCCTGTTTTAATAATATCTGGCCTCGAGTTTTTAATGGCAACATGGATGGCCCAAGCTAATCTAGGAGAACAATTTTGCAGCTATGTGGAAAACTGGAATAAATCACCTGCATTGTTGTTAATTCTTCAACATATTTCTGCAATAGCAGAAAGGAAATTTTTACGGCATCCTGACAAAATATTTGTCATCGATCAAAAAAATACATTGGCTTTATCATGATAAACAAAGGTTTATTTAGCACATTTTTCATTGAGAGAATCCGGGAGAAAGTTTCCTTAGATGATTTTGCTAAGGGCCGAATGGCTACACTCACCCAGACGTGGAAAACATGTGACAGAACAAACACTGATGGTCTTTGGAATACGATCCTTAAGCAGGCACTCAGCTATCTTCAGTTTGTCCCTGCAAATACTCCTTTATCTCCTGGAGTTTACAAACTTTATGAAGATTGGGGATTTTCAAACTGCCTTTCCGTCGTATACCTCATAGAGCCAGGTGCTGATATAGATGACATGGCTATAGCTCGATTTTGGCCAGCGAAATTATTACTTCGATTAAAAGAATTTGATCTTAATTGGGGCATTCTGACAGATGGAAGTAGATGGAGACTCTATTCAACGAAAAGTTCAAGACCTTATGAAGACTATGTTGAGCTAGAATTAGCGAAGTCTCTTGAGCGGTCTGATGAGAAAGAATATGGCTTATTTGAAAGTTTTTTTCACAAGGATTCCTTTATCCCAAAAAAAGAGGATAAGCCAAAACAAAAAGGTGAAAAAGAGTCGGCAAGCACACTGTTGAAGTGTCAACTGGATCAATACAGAAAAGATTCTGAGAGGGTTCTTGATGAGTTTGTGAAAAAGCCATTGGTCTATCAAATAGATGAAGTCCTCCAGTATCTTTGCAATGGTTTTATTTTTGACACGCCTCGTAAAGGAGAAGAATACACAGAAGAAGAGCGTAAAGAGATATTTGAAAATTCTGTTAAGCTGCTATATCGCTTTCTCTTTCTTTTCTATGCTGAAGCACGCAAACTTCTACCCTCTGAAGCTGAAAAAGCAGAGGCATATAAGAGACATTCTCTTGAATCGCTTTGCTACGAAGCTCATAAATTCCAATGGGGAAAAAGAACTGATACAGAAGGGTACGATCTTTATATGCAATTTAAGGGATTAATTAATGCTGTTAATGAAGGAGATCCAGAATATGGGATTATGGGGTACAACGGAGGTCTGTTCGATGATACAAAAGAAAGGTTTTTAGGAGAACATAGGCTTCGCAATGACTTTTTCTCTCGTGCTCTATATCTCCTATCTTATGTCGAACCTCAAGATAGAGATCCTGATAAAGAATATAAGATTCCCTATGGAGATTTGGAAGTCAGACACCTTGGGGAGCTTTATGAAAATATTCTGGAGTATACAGTACTACTTGCTGATGCAGATCGTATAAGGCGAAGAACGAAAAAAGGCGTTGATATTATTCTTGTTTCAGAAACAGTTAAACAAAAAGGCGATACATTTATTCAAAAAGGTGATGTTTATTTTGGAGAATCAGCATTAGAGAGAAAACAGACAGGATCATACTATACTCCTGAGTCGATAGTTCAATTTCTCAATAAAAAAGCAGTAGTTGAACCATTGAGGGAAAAATTTGAGGGGGAATACCGCAGCCGCTTTGAGCAGTTCATGGAGCAAGCTAATTCTGGCTACGACGATGTTACAAAACGAGGAGCTAGTCGTTCTGCTCTAGCACTTGTAAAACGCTTTGCTGACGAAGCTCTTTTGAAATTTCGAGTTTGTGATCCTGCGATGGGTAGTGGGCATTTTCTTGTTGATACAGCAAATCAGATGGCAGGATTAGTTGTTGAGTTATTAGCAGAGCTTCCGGAAATTGATGTAACCATAGAAAATATTACAGGTGAGCCGAACTACTGGAGGCGCTTGATAACACGGTTTTGTCTTTATGGAGTAGATTTAAATCCTCTTGCTGTAGATTTAGCAAAGCTTTCACTTTGGCTTAACTGTTTTGCAGTAGATCATAAACTTACTTTTCTTGATCATCACCTCCGATGTGGCAATAGCATAATCGGTGTATATTCTGTTGAACAGCTAAAGGCCGTACCAGGAAAAAAGAAAAAGCTAGATAAGAAATCAAAACAGAAAGTGTTTCCTAATTTTGACAATTTATTGGAAATATTTTTGCAGTGTGCTACGACAATCAAAGAAATTGAAACCGTTGATGAAGACAATTTAGAATTCCAGCAAGAGTCGTTTGAAAGGAAAAAACAGATTTCAGAGAGGAATCTATCCCCCCTAGCTGATCTGATCACTGCATTTCTAATGAGCAATGATATAAAAGAAGAGGAATTCATTGATATATTCAAGAATTTGTCAGATGAAAATAAGGGTATTAAAAATCTAAATGTCCATCTTCAAGAAATTTGGAATTCAATTAAAAATTATAAAGAAAGACATCAATTTTTTAATTGGCCTCTTGAATTCCCTGATGTTTTTATAAAAGATGGAAAGGGAGGATTCAATGCAACAATTGGGAACCCTCCATGGGACATCGTAAAGTCTAAATCACAAGAATTTTACTTGAAATATGATCCGGAATTTCGCAAATATAATAAACAGGATGCGTTGAGAACAGCAGAACAGCTGATGGAAAGAAATCCTATAGTACAAGAAAAGTGGATCGCATATAAAGAATCATTTAAAGAACAAAGTTCTTATTTTCGGGAACATCAAGCATATCAAGCTTTAGGAAAAGGGGATATTAATACATTTAAATTATTTCTTGAGCGGTTCTTTTGTTTATTAAAAGATAAAGGACGAATGGGCATACTAGTACCAAGCGGCTTTTACAATGATAAGGGATGTCAGGCTTTACGTGAGCTTTTTTTCGATAGAAGCAAAATTCTATTTCTTTATAGTTTTGAGAATCGAAGGCCAAGAATTTTTAATGGAGTACACTGTCAGTTTAAGTTTGCATTATTAAGTACAGAAAGTGGAGGGATTACAGATTCATTTAAAGCAGCATTTATGGAACATGATCCAGACCGACTTCCCATAATTGATAAAAATGCATTGAAAATTAAAACAAATCAAATACGAAAACTCACTCCAAGTACGCTAACTATACTAGAGTTTAAGAACCAAAAAGAGGTTGATATTGTTGAGAAAATATATTCTGAATTTCCTCCATTAGGCAAATATGATTATTATCCTTGGATAGCTAAATTTACAAGAGAAATTGATAATACGGATGATATGAAAATTCTAAATCTAGAAGGTCAAGGTCTTCCTCTTTATGAAGGCAAAATGATTAATCATTTTACGAATAGATATTCTTCAAGTACTTATTGGATCGATCCTCTTGAGGCAAGAAAAAAGCTTAAGAAATATAGTAAACAAGAGCACATAGACGCTGACTTTTATAGAGTTGTAAACCGAAGACAGGCAAGCACTACAAATGAAAGGACTATGATATCTTGTGTTGTATCTCCGAACAGATTCACTTGGGATAACCTGGCTGTTACTGTAATTCTAGATATAAATGAAACTCCGCCAAAAAAATTAATAAACGAAAATGAATTATGTTATTTATCCGCCATTTTTAACTCCTTCATATTTGATTTTATGATTCGTCTACAAGCAAACACAAATTTGAGTTTCTTTATTGTGTATTCTATTCCAGTACCTCGCTATACTCATGGAAATAAATTTTTTGATAATTTGGTGCCAAGAGTAGCTAGATTGACATGTACAAATGAAGAATTCAGCAAACTTTGGGGAAAAATATATTCTTCTAAGTGGACTGAGAAGTCTTTCTGGTATTCAACCGATGTTGAATCATTAACAAGTTACGGACCTATTCATGAACAAAAAATACGCATAAGAATTGCTAATGAGGTAAAACATTTTAATGAAAATTGGCATAGAGAATGCGGTTTGTATGACAAAAATCAAGATCAGCGTGATTCCGGAGATCGTGCACAATTACGTGCTGAAATTGATGCATATGTAGCACATTTATACGGTATAACTCGGGATGAATTTTCCTATATACTCGACACGTTTCCTGTCCTTAAACGCAAAGAGGAAGTTGCTTTCGGGGAATTCATGTCAAAAAGAAAGTGTTTAGAGGAATACGATCGCATAACGACAATTTTGCAAAAAATATAGATATAAATATAGATATAGATAAAAAATGATCAAGCTTTTAAGGGATCAAAAGGGGAGATGAGTCATGGCAAAAATTTCTGAAGTAATAAAGCTAAAAACAGGATATGCAAACTTTGTTGAGCTCAAAAGCGCGTATGAAGAGGCCCAGGAGAATGCAGATCGTATGGCTATGTATCGCCCAACAAAATCTCACCGCCAAGCATTCGAAAGACTTTGTAGAGGACTATATCAACCAAATGATAAAAAGTTTTACCTACTTAGTGGTTCTTATGGTACAGGAAAATCTCATCTTTGCTTAATGTTTGCTAACTTCCTAAGTCGATCTAGTGGTGATCCTGACATTAAAGGATTTTATGACAATTATGAGAATCTTGATCCTGACACAACTAAGATGCTCAGAAATATCCGTAAGGATGGCCAATATCTTGTAGCAATTTGTGATTACCATGCAGGGAAAAAATTTGAGGAAGTGGTATTAAAAGCCATATTTGAGGCGTGTGAGAACAAAGGACTCGATGCGGGAATTCAAACAGAATTTGATGAAGCGGAAAGACTTTTAGCATATTGGGAAGAAAAATCAAAAAAAGAACCAGAAAAACTGATAAGGAATATTTATGATGACTTCATTAAAGTATTAGAAAGTATTTCTCCGGAACTCCCAATCGAACAGCTCCGCTATAGATTAAATGACTTTGATCCTGAAGCGCTTCGAATATTTCAATCAGCTTTTAAAGAAACCATGGGAGGAGTCGAATTTCAAGCCCAGTCAGGTAACCTCATTCCAATTATAAAGGATCTTGTACGCAGCAAAGCTTTCAAGGAGAGATTTAAAGGGGTTGCTATTTTTTTTGATGAATTTGGATTTATCTTAGAAAAGTCCTTGTGGTCAAAAGATGTCTTTCAAGGCTTCATGGAAACAATATGTAAAAATGAACCTAATGTTTTATTTGTTGGTTGTATCCACAAGGATTTTAGGGCTTATGCCGATAGATTTAGTAAAGAAGACATTAATGTTATGACTGCGCGAATAACACACGTAGACCTTTTTAATGAGGGAATCGAGGAAATCATAAGTGCTATCGTTGAGACAAATAAAGATTCTAAGACTTGGAAAGAAGCAATACAGCCTAAGACAGGAGTATTTGATCAATTAGTTCCTGTTTGTTCGTCTTTAACGCTGTTTCCATGGATTAAGGATACAAAAAGAATACGGAAAAAAGTGCTTGAAGACATATATGGCGTTCATCCTATGGCATTAGCGTGTCTTCTAAGGCTTTCTTCGGAAATTGGATCCGATGCCAGAAGCACCTTTACTTTTTTCTCTGGCGAAGTTGGAATTGGGGGCGAAGAGGAATCATATGCAGATTACATAACAAAGTCTGAAATAACCCTCAATGGAGGGAAGCTTAATTTATATACAGTGGATCAGCTTTTTACTTTTTTTAGGAGTGAGCTCTCGTTAAAAAATCCAGATCTGCGTCCTGGACAAAGACAAATAGTTAATGGTTATCATGCAAGCCAGGAAACCCTTAGAAAAGTGTCCCAGGAAGAACTGTTTGAAGAAAAGCTCAATGCGCGATTATCTATTTTGAGAACGATTTTGATTTATCAGTTTTGCCAAATATCGACAAACTTAGATAACATACAGTTTGGTCTTTACTGTCTCACTCAGGCTGAACAAAAGCAAATAGAAAGCCACCTTAAATATCTAGCCAAAATTGGAGCTGTTTTTTATCGTCAGCAATCAAAGACCTATGAATTAGCAGTAGGAACAGGAGAAGATCCATACGATCTCATTGAGAGATATTTAAATAATTCGGATCTTCATCCAAAAAATATTGTGGAAACGTTTCTCGAACAAGCAGGTGAAAAGCAAGAATTAGAGTTCTTAGCAGGAAAGCAATATAACTTACAATTTAATGAAGACAAGCGTTTAAAGTGTCATTTTATAAAGGCGAAAGATTTAGGGAGTGAGCTGTGGAATGAGCTAGAGGAAAAACGAGAAGAAATTTCCTTAAAGGAACGACATAGTTACGAGGGGGATGTGATCTATGCTTTGTGTGAAGATGATTTGGATATTCAAATTGCAAAGAATGTTATTCAAGATATACCGATTCTCAATGTAGCAATTGCAATTCCTCACAATGCTCAACCCTTTACTGAGACTCTATTAAAAGTTATGGCTTGTAGGCATTACTTACCACCTAATGAAGCTGAAAAAATCAGTGCTCAAACAGAGTCAAGACTACGCGATATAATGGAAGATCCAGATGATGGCTATCTTCCCATTTTGCAGCGTACACTTCGTTCCATTATGAGCGGAGAGGATGCATGTTGGTACGGTAAAAAAGGAAAAGTTATTGTTGATCAACCAAAACAATCACACAAAGTGGCAGATATGCTTAGTGAAGAGTTGTTTTCAAAGCGATGCCGTATTAAACATCCAGATTTGAACTTAGCTCACGACGACCGATGGCGAGCAAGTAAAAACACTGCCTTGAAGCAGGCTGTGCATGTGTTATTTAAAGCAGAAAGAGTCATGATAGACAATGGTAATCCGGACAGTCATGGAGAAAAACGGTACCTAGAAAAAGTCCTCCTCAAGGGAGCAGGGGCCCTCAAAAAGATCGATTCAGAGGGGACCATAACATACTTTGAGTGTGAAAGTGATCCGAATAAGATCTCGGAGGATTTTCCTATCTTGAAAGATCTATGTGAACGTTTGAGTGGATTGGGCAAAGGAGACGTCCTATCCGTTAGAAGTTTCATAGAGGAGTCCAAATCGAGTCCATTTGGGATGGGAGGAACAGCAATAGTTTTAGCGCTTGTCCATGTCATAAGGGCTTATGGTGAAAGAATTAGAATTTTCAAAGATTCAACTAAAACAGTGGAAATGCAACTTAATGATTATGATGAGGTCGCAAATGTAGTCAGTGATCCTTCTATAAAAGTTGTGTTTGAAGTAAAGGAATTATCGACGGCACAAATTCAATTAATCGATGGGATAGCAAAAGCAGCCCGTGCGCCTGCCTTAAAACATGGGGAAACAAGAACATTGAATTCCTGTAACAAGGCGTTGAATGACTGGTGGAACGATTTGCCAAGGGTATCGAAAATTTTCGCTCTCTATGAAAAGGACAAGCAACAAAGACTAGAAAAATTACTGAGTGTCCTAAATGCAGCTAGTGGAGTTGATCGCTTTGAACTCATTTTACAAAGAATCCCCTCAGTATATAGTGAAGAACCTGTAGGGGAGGAACTTTATGAGGATGAGGCTAACAAAATATTAGAACAATTTGGAACCGATGTTAAACTTTTTGTTTCTGGTTATCACAAAATTCGCAACTCAATTGCAGAAACCGTTTCAGAAGAGTTCGGAGTAAAAGGAGATATAGTTCAGACTGAACAAGCTATGATAAAATGGTATGAGACTTTAAGCCCTAACCAGAGAGACCCATATAAACATACGGAGGAAGATGCAGTGTGTCTTCTCAACCGTCTTTCAGATCCCTCCTTAAATTTTGAGAGTAAACTCTTAACATATTTACCTGATGACTTCAGTTTTGGTCCTGTCACTCAGTGGTCGTTGATCCACACAAAAGATTTTGTTGCAAAAATAAAACAGGCCAAGACGCACATCGATGAAGCAAAACCAGATGTGCCTGAGCCAGAAATTGAATCAAAAACATGGGAGATCCAGGAGGGAGAGAGCCTGGTAGTTGATATTCCTCAGGGAACTTCGAAAATTATTTACACCTCCAGACATGATGACCCCATTAATGCTGACGACTACAAGGTAGCTGAACAAAAACTTGACCTGGGGCAGATTTTAGGTGATCAACCGAGCGTGACTGTAAACATGCGGGCATTAGATAAAGAAGGCAATCCTAGCAAAATAGTAACCGTGAAGTTAATTAACAAAGCAAAAGAGTATGAAATTCAAGTGGAAAAAGATCTGTTCGACAGCGAAAAAGGATCTTTCAAATTCCCCGAAGACTCAAGTGGGCTGATATCAGTAATAAAATCCTTATTAAACCGTGGAGTGAAAAAAGGAATTATCAATAAAGATGTTGTTCAAAAAGTCATCGAGACTATCGACCTTCATTTAAAAAAGCACTCGTAAATGGATAAATTGGACACTATAAAGATTGAAATAAGTTATATCGCAGACTATGACCAGAGGATTCCCGATGATGTTTTAATCGTTGAAACTGATCCAGATTACGTCAAAGTCTGCCAATTAATGAGAGAAAAAGCTGAGTCAGAATCAGTCTCTAAAATATGGACAAGAAAAAAGTCTCACTTTATGTGGCTCCAAAGATATTCAGAATTGACTGGGATTGAATGTATATTTTCAGAAAAGACCGCTCGTCTTATTTTGGCTGAGGAATGGAATGTATCAATTCCAGAATGGCTGGATGATGAAGCTGTTATGAAACAGAGTTTGCTTGATTTGAATATCCATGAGGAACATCCAATCGAATTTGCCGATGTTATTTTGGAAATATTCTTAGGGGAGGAATTTCTTTCTACTGAATTAAACGCTAAAATTCTTTCGTCAATTTTGATGACTTTCGTTGGTCCAGAGGAAAAAAAGGTATTTACTGAATATCCTATTCTTTCTCGATGTATAGAGGAAAAAATAAAAAAATGGAAAGATAATACAAACAAAGATTGGATAAAGAAGGTCTGTGATAATGTTCTGAAAGATCCTGACAATCTTTGGAAGGAATTGTCATTTTGGAGTCTTTTAGCCAATTATCCTGAAAAGCTTCTCGAATTTGTGCTTCCCATTGAACGAGTTCAATTTTTAAGAAATATACCACTAGAAGCTG
>Ga0307380_10009150_pt1 | contig 12606 bp, 21 predicted proteins | sample UN3MG_FD_202239 | JGI IMG/M metagenome (GOLD analysis project Ga0307380, IMG submission 202239) | Soil microbial communities from Risofladan, Vaasa, Finland - UN-3 | ecosystem: Environmental > Terrestrial > Soil > Coastal area > Acid sulfate soil | place: Finland: Risofladan, Vaasa | collected... | reverse complement strand
TGAATCAATTTGACCACAGCATTCATCGTTGCCAACTTACTAAAAGCCGGTGCGAACACCTGTGCTATCATCACCAATGGCATACGGAACTCAACTTCATCGCCAACGGCTATCGTTTGGCTATCTGCAGGCTTTATCGTCAGCCTTATCCAAACTCCACCATTCGGCTTCGTAAAATCTTGCTCGTCTTCATTCTGGTACAATGTCGGATACGATGCACCAATCGACGCTTCGAAAGTGGTCTGAATTTTTGTAATCATATCAGCATAAGCCATTAGCTTTTCGCCTTATAATAGCCAACGAAATCATACCGTGAACTCAATTCAGAAGCCAATTCTGCAAACGTCACCTTTAACATTCCTTCCGGTGCCTTATCGCTGTGTCCTGTCTCAAGCGGAATAATATACGGCACAGCATTCCAGATGTAAACAATCTGTTTCAAATCTTCCAGTTTCGCTATGCTGTTTATCACGCTCAACTCCCGTCCTGCAACATCACCGGATTTGTTTGCAGGATACGGAGCATCGTTACCAATAGAACCCCGGGTCACCTGCCAGTTGTTTCTGGCAAATCCTGTATCCACCGGAGTTCTTAAAACAAAACCTCTAAGCATTTTCAGAGCAAGACCACGGATGAACAACAGCAGTTCTTTATCGGTAAAATTCTTAACGTGCTTCCGTATGGCACGATTGAATTTCTTCCTGTTCAGAAACTCTATTTTAACGCCCATCTTTACCTCGCAACAAAGCATTTATATGCAATAATATTATCTCCGCTTCGAATCTCCTCAACTCTCTCAATTCGAAATTGCGGTGTGTCAATATTCACTCTCTGGCCTCTGTAAATCGTGAACGTAATCGTCGCATCGTTCGCAACCAGAAACTCAGTCAAAGTCTCAAGGGCATTATCCTCTCCGAACGTTTCCTTACTTGCCTTCGGAGGCGTTGCCCATATCACGTGCGGAGTGTTATCTTTCTCAAGGAACGTAACCTGCTTACCATAGTCGCTGATAACTCCGGCAACCTCGGCTAACAGAGCAACTTCATCAAGTTTTTTGCTCATCCTCTACGAACCTCCGCATTTACTTTACTGCCACCACTCGACAGAAACTCAGCAATATAACCATCAATCTTTGCCTTCAGAGATGCAGTAACATTGCTTCCTGTCCACTGCTTCTGAATCGTGATAACATCAATCCGAATCGTTTCCGCTTTCAACTTACCTTCAGAGTCAAGCTGTGCAAAAACCTCATTCCCGTTGATGATATAATTAGCCACCTCAACCGTTGCTTGCTTTACACGTACCGGAACTACATCCGAATCAACAGCATAACCATCTCGGTCGGTCACATAATTCCTCGGCCAATTCAGCGATTGAGCCTCAAGAATTCTATAGCCTTGAAGTGGAGTGTACTGCAAGTCAAGAAACGTTGTCGCCCTGTTTAGAGCCTGCTTCTTCTGGTCATCGGTAGCGGCATTCCAAGCAGTAACATCGGAAACATAATCTTCGATATACTGATTGGCAAACGCAAGGTCAGTATATGACGTTGCGTTGCTTAAACCTGTACCATCTTCTACAACGAATTGTATAGCCATATCATCCGACCTTAATCATTGAAATTAAAAGAGTTATGAAATATTATTAGCGACTAATAATATCCTACTCGAGCAGTTTCGCAACCGCTTCTTTGATTTCCTTGAACCCATCATAATCAGAAGGGTCAATTTCAATCTCATTTTCTTCAATGAAATCTGCAAGGTCAGCATTCGAACGAATGCCTTTTAACTCGACAAGCAGTTCGCTGTCTTCGCTGTCTTCTTCTTTGACAACGGGTTTTTTCTCAACCGGAGCGGGTGCGTTTGCAACGTATGCCCCAACGATTGAGTATCCGTCAAGTTTTGCTTTCGCATCTGCCTGCTCTTTGTTCATCACACAAGTGCCACCCGGCCCTTTTACTGTAAATAATTCTATTCCCATTTTCTTTCTCCGTCACATAGTAAAAAAAAGCAGGAAGGGGTACACTAAGAAGAAAGCCTTAGTGTACCCCAGACCTGCGAAACTTCTACCCCATTATACGAACAGCGAGTTCTGGCCTTACGAGTTTCCCACCGTAAAGCAGGTCAAATTCCCAGACCATCTGTTTGTTCTGACGAAGAACCTCGAGGCGAAGACCAATCCCTGTTACGGGGTCAGTCATCGTAATTATCTGCGTACCGATTGAGTCTGTTTCCAACTGCCTCTGTGCAAAACCAAACGCATCTCTGTGAAAACAAAGATTTACAACGTGGTCATCCACAACGGTAATCAGTTCGTCATCAACGACTGCCGCTACGAGAGCAGGATAAAACTTCAAGCCTGCGATTGCATTTGTTGCGAACGTATAGTCCGGAGCAACAAACTGAGCAGAACCGGTATTGTCAACAACGACATACTGCTGTGCGTGACCGGCAAAACTGATAATATCACCACGGGTTATTGTACCAACCGCAGTTGTTGCCGCACCTTCATCAACATCAATCGTATCAATACCGATTGCATAACCTGCACCGTTATCGACAGCACAAGTACGTGCCGCACCGCCATCAACAATCGTTCCGGCTGTATGAGTCGGAACATCGCCATCAGCATTCCAATTGATACCAAACTTACGTCCGACTTCACCTTCGATTTTCACCTCGGATGAACCAACCTTGTCTGCATCTTGGAACGCAGAAAGTTCAAGAGCGGCCGCTTCAGCGTCGTAATCCAGAACTCCGCTTCGGTTTGCCTTCGGACACAACTGCTTGTTAAGCAGTTTTCTTGCATCGGTCGCACTCTTTGTCAGAACACCGGAACCGAACGGGGTCGTACCTGCTGTACCAACAGCACCGTAAATACCCTGCGTGGTATTCTTATACAGACCGAACAAATATACGTTCACCTCATTGGCAAGAGCACGAACGGCTTCTTCCATCTGCGTAGGCAGGAAGAATTCTTTTGAATCAATCTCGAGCATCTCTTTGTCTGTGAGATATATCGGGTCATTCTTTCTCCACTGGTCAAGCGGAATCTGCACAATCGGGACAGTCGTATCAACAGGAGTAACAGGGTCTTTCCCCGGACTTACTGCCTGTGTACCAACTGCTGAAGGCACAGGAACATCAACTGTCTGACCTTTTCTTTTTGCATCTGCCGAAAAGTCTGAGTTTACCAGACGAGGCATTATTGCAACTTCTCTCAGAACCATCAAACCACGTGCGATAATCTTGGGCATAATATTCGTAAATACATTTGCCATAACTAAAATCTCCTTTTATTCATCAACGTTGACTACAACCTTTCCAGAGGCTATATCCTCGATGTTGTTGTTAAGGGCACTCTTGTCGCTTTGCTTCACGACTTTCTTGCCTGCAGGGTCACCGCCCTTCTTATCATCACCACCACCAAGTCCACTCGAACCCGGCCCGGGAAACGCTTCTGGAAAATCCAATTCCATTTCACTCATCAAGCTATCCACGGAAACCGACTGGCCTTGTCCGTCAATGTCCTTCTGTCCATCTTTGTCCAGTATCATTGTACGGAATTTTCCCGGCTCAAATTCTTCGACATCCATCCGACTGACCATATGCGGAAGCAGAAGCCTTACATTTGCCTTCTTCTGACTTATCGCTGTCGTCGCAACGTTATCAACAAAGATTGTCTTCAACTGACTCCGCAAGGTCTGATTCTCATTCTTCACTCCGTCAATTTCTGCCGTGTGTTTCTGAGCCATCTTATTTCGCTCGGACTCGAGCCGTTTATTGAACGCCTCATCTTTGTCAAACTCGTATTCTCCCTCCTCGATTTGCTTCACTTTCACAAGGGCATCTTTTGCACTAATGGGGTCAACCCCGTCAAAATTCTTGACAGTGCTTTCCAAAGATTCCTTCTCCCCTCTCAGAGTCTTGACCGTGTTCCTCAATCCCTGCACATTTGCCAGTTCAAGACCGTTCACAGATTTAACCCCAAGCACAAATTCACCATCTTTTTCAACATAGTGTTTTGCCTCGTCTTCGCTCAGTCCATCGAGTGTCGTCAAACTTGCCGCTAATACCATTCGCTTTCCTTCCAAAAAAAAAGATTTTCCTCGGGCATCCCGCCCTCTCGAAGCATCCCGCTTCTTTGATTAACCTTCGGTCGCAAACATCCCGCTTGCTCCCTTGTTACATTTGCACCTATTATTGCACATTCTACGCAATCTGTCAAGGAAAAATTTGAAAAACTTTTAGAGGCTCGTAAACCAACGTATGAATATCGGTATTCTGATGCCATCAAACTGCCTTAGAATTGACAAGACCTATGCTATTTCAACAAAAAAAGGGTGAAGGCTATTACACCTTCACCCTGTCAGAAGCTGAACTCGTTCTACCCTTCGAATTCATCTCCATCGTTCATCCCGTCGGCAAGGTCAGCAGGAACACCGGCTCTTACAGCGAGTGCTCTTATTCTGCGAACACGAACCTGTCCACGGATGCCGACATTCAAAACTGACTGCCCAAGCGTCATCAGCAGATATGCCTGTTCATCCTTCGTGTAATCGTTAAGCACTTCCTTGACGTTTGCCACGCTTGCCTTCACCGCATCCTCAAGTGCAAGCATCGGATTATACAACGAAGTACAGGCAATCTGTATCTTCGCATCCAATTCCTGTATCCTGTTCCGGTCAATCTCTGCAAACACTCCATCTTTAAACAGTTCTTTCATACTCATTGCTTTCTCCTTCTTCTTAACAAAAACTATTCTAATTCGTGTGCCTCAATCAGCACAGCGTTCCCAACAATATAACAACCTTTTGGTATCGCTCCCGAAGCCGCCAACGTCGCAGACCGATTCCGTCGCTTATTCTTCAACTTCCCTTCCTCATCCACAATCATATACACATACTTCGGGTGAAAAATCGGAATCACCTCAAAGAATCCACCAACTAATTGCTGATAAGTCACCATCCTGTTCGTCGGTGAAATCACAATCGTCTTCTCTGTCGTATCCGGCATAATCAGTAACGCCATTTCCTTCTCCTTACTTCATCACTTGCTCTAATGTCTTATTTCCAAAGTACCTGTCACGCTCAACAGGTAAACCCAACTGACCTCTCACTCTTTTCAACTCATTCAACGTAAAATATCCCAACTCTCCTTCAAACCCATCAACATACCCAAAGAACAACCAATCGCCATCTTCCTGTTCTTCTCCCTCTGTCGCATACCAAGTCCAATTCGAATCTGGTGTAAAAAACTTCACCGCAATCGGAATCTCTTTTGCGACCGTCATTTCAAACGTCCTCAACTTCGGCATCTTATTCTTTATCTCTTTTGTCATCAACATCATTATCTCTCTCCTTACCAAGATGCGTGATAATAGTATTCACCATCATCATCTTTTAAAGCAGACGCTAACGCAACCGACGTTGTTTCCAATTCCTTCCAATACCACTCGTCAACCTCGTAACCTCCAAAGAAAAAACCAGAGGTCGGTGGCAGAACTCCACACGCAACTTCTTTCGTCTTGGCCGTAAGCACCAAATCAATCGCATCCTTCAGTTCTTCCAACTTCTCACGGTCAACATAATATTCACCACAGTCGTCGTTTCCATTTTGCACGTTCTCAACAAACCAACCGTGAATCTGATTGGCTTTTCTCCAATACATAACTTCTTCTTCAATATACTTTATCTTCGTCACATCAATCGCCTTTGCGAGTTTGCCGGTCACCGTGAAAAATGTCTTTTCGCTGTCGGCCATATGCTCCCAATTCTTCACATAAATTTTCTTGCTGAGATATTGGTCAAGTCCCATTGTCTTTCTCCTTTTTCTTAATGAAATTAAATGTTCAAACCTATAGTACCAAATCCGGCTGAGACTGCAACCGAATCACAGATTTAATTTGTCCCACCAGAATGTCAGCTTTCATTCTTCGTCCTTTCCAAACATCTCATCTTGACAACTCTGACACAACGCTGAAATCTGAAACTCTCTCAGCGAGGTATCGTTCCGAAAATCACTCAGCATAATCGGCTTCTTGCAGAACGGGCAATTACCCTGCTCTGCTTCTTTGACTTCTTCTCCGAAACCGGCCTTCTTCATAATGTCCTTATTCATCTTCTTCCTCTCCTGCAAAACGAAACGCAATACTGATACTCGTCGCATTGTCCATCTTCTCTGCTGTCCACGCTTCCTCTCTGAACACCATCTCTGCGTGTTCAAAATTCTTATCATTGAAATGCAAAACAGTCTCCGTCACTCCCTCCACAATCAGCGTCGCTTCATACACCGGAAGCATCTTCTTCGCAAAATCTGGATACACCTTCTGCACTTCGTAAGCCGTATCCCTGTAGCTGTGCTTCAACGCCTTGAACACCTTCGAAAATTCCTCATCCGTTTCATACCTGTGCAGGTCTGCTTCTATCTGACTCCATTTCTCACCATCGAAGTAGTGCATCACCTTCCGCAAATTATCGTACAGCCTTATCGCAGGTCTTTCTTCTTTCGTCAATACCATTTGTCTTTCTCCCTTCGTTTCAATCTCTTTAACCATTGTCTTTCTCCTTTATTTCTGGGTTCCAACACAATTTGCACGAACGTCTTCTTCCACAAGATACTTCTCTGCTTCTTCCTCGCTATCGAACGTAGGCCAATCCTCGTCAACCACGTAACCATCTTCATCGACCAACTGTCCTTTTTCATTCAACCAGAGATATTCCCAATTAAACATTTGTCTTTCTCCTTATCCAACTTCACAAATACCACAGTAATGCCACATCTTACCATCAGCCTCTTTTACTTCGAACACTGAAGGCTCACCACAATCATCACACTCTTTAACTGGCTTCCAACCAGACCGTACTCTCATCTTTACCTTGCGACCGAACATCGTAACCTTCTTCCAACCAAGAAACGCATCATGCCAATCTTTCATTGTCTTTCTCCTATTTCTCTGTAAGAAAATCGAACGCACCAATTTTGCTATAATCAGAATCAACTTCTTTGAACCCTGCACCAATCACTTTGAACTTTCTCTCGCCAACGACAATCACATCACCACAGCTTACGCTGTAAGCACCATACACAGGCTGAATGTCGTTCTGTCCATACATAAAAATCAACTCCAACTGTTCTTCCAGACTCTCGGCCTCAAGAAACTCTTGAATATCAATAGCCACAGGTCTGACCTTAATCATACTCTCGTGTCTTGCAAACGCTCTCAACTCAACACTGCAAGTCACAACAACTCTCTCGCCTCTGTGAGTCAGTCTGCCAAATTCTTTTGCTTTTACGGCTTTTTCTGTTTCTGTTTTTTCCATTTGTCTTTCTCCTTAAATTGTCAAAAGTTTTTTGTTTGTTTTCTACCTATATACTACCACATAATCAAAAGGATGTCAAATGTTTTTTTGAAAAAGTTTTAGGAGAAAGTCTAATCGGTGCAGTTTTGACCTTAGACTTTGCTAATCAAATGAATTTTTTTTTCATTAATTTAGCGGATTGCCTGCAGTTGTGTATCCTAATTGGCTTAGGGTTTTTACCCTCGTTGTGCTTGCCATAAAGTCTTCCAGATTTGTTACCTTCCCATCACGCCACAGTTGTGCTCTGACCGGCCCCAGAAATTTGTTCTGTTGCTCTGGTGTCATCGTGTCCGTGAACTTACCGAAGTCATCAGCAAAGCCACCGGCAGGTTTCCCATTGAATCGTGCCATCTGGTCGTTCGACAAACTTCTGCCCGGCAGTCCCATTTCTTCCCAACTCATAACCTCTGGTACTGTCGTGCTTCGACAGTTCCAATGCTGTGCGGGTCTTGGCCCTTCACCAACAGGAAATATCTGACCGTGCAGGTTCGCACATATTAACGTCGTCCTGTCATCGAGAGTAGCAACGTACCTCACTCCCTTCATAATATCCGTGTTCTCGGCATACGTCATTTCTCTCGCTCTGTTCGTGACAACCGTTGCGGCAGTTCTCACCACGGCCTTACTATCACGGATTGCTTTCTTCACACCACCGACAGCAAACGCTCCGATATTCTTATCTCTCACGAACTTAGCCAATTCCGGTATCGTCTTACCTTGAATCAACCCACTTCTGAAATCTCTGTATATCCCATCTCTCCACGGCTTCTCAAGACCATCAAACCAATCGCCCATCAACTGACCATCGAACGGCTTTTCCAGTATCGCTGACTCAACCAACTGCGGAGCCGGAACATTGAACTGCAACTGAGCAGGAAGTTGGTCTTGCATCCAACCAGAGAACTGCGTCGCTTCTCTCTGTCCTATCTCAGTCATCCAGTTTATAGCACCGGTCTTGAATTCATCGAACGGCATCTTGCTTACAATCACCGACCGAAGTTTAGCCAACCTTGCTTTAGCCGACAACGACTTTGGAAAGTTGGTCAGCGTCAACTCCTTCTCAATATCCGGCAGGACAACATCACGAAAGAATGCACCTATCTGAGCCAACTTCGCATCCTCAATATCGTGCAGTTGCAAATTCCGCTTAATCATCCAATCAAAAACATCATCATTTATTGCCATAACTTCCTTACTATCAAGGCTTTACAAGATTATTAGTCGCTAATAATTTACAGTTCCTCACCGCCCTCACTCTCAAGGAACGCTTCGGCTTCTGGTGACAGTGGTGGCTCACCACCTTCTTCCACCGGTACTATTTCTGTCGTACCTGTAAATCCCGGCACGTTCGGTTCTTCCGTATTCGCAAACCTCATCGTTTCGTCAACATCAACGTCATCGCTGAGAACTCCGAACCGTTTCAACTCCATCAGATACGTCCTCTGGTCAATATCACCCATCTCTCTTGCTTTGTGCAGGGCGGCAATATCCGAACTCGAACCTTGACCAAACACGAAGTCCTTATTGATATCCAGTTTTATATCGTCCTCCGTGATGTCTTTGCCCATCCACTTCGCATCGAGAATCAGCAGTTGCTTCATCGCTCGTATCGTGCTTGCAATCCACATCTCAATCTGGCTCACCGACTTCGTTTCGTTGATTGCCTGTCCGGTCGCCTTCACATTCCAATACTTCTGAAGCATCGGCTGAAGACCGAGCACTTCCATCCTGTCCTCAATGCTCTTGATGTCTTTATCACCAGACTCAACGGCTTTTCCCGTATGCTCTGCGTAACCCAACTGTGCATCTGGATTCTCGCTGAAGACAACCTGCGTCGGAGCAACTGTCAGACCGGCCTTGATTTCCTCTGCACTAAATCCACTTGCCATCAGAATACCGAACCGACTGTATCGCAGAATATTCTTCTGGTCACTTAGGCTCTGCCAATGCTCAACGTTCGCCCAACCAAGTTCACCCAACGGAGGAAACGCAACCATCATATCTTCCTTCTTTGCGTAAGCCGTTATCAGCGGAATACCATCAATCGCATTCTCAATCTCTCCGCTTTCAATTTCAACCCACTCCTCTTTTTTCTTGTTGGCAGTATTCTCCTTGAACTCCCAGACCGTGTAACCTGTTGCAGTAACAACCCAGATTAACTCAACCGTTTCTTGCATCCAATCATCGCCTTCTCTGGTCTTCATCTCAATATACCGTATCTCAGTCAACTGCTTTTCGTTCGCCTTCTTGTCGCCAACCTTCCAACCAATCATTCGCTTCGGTGCAATCATCCGGTTGAACGGCAGAAGACCTTTCTCTGCAACAGTCTTCTTATTCTCATTTCTCGGGTCTGCAACCTTCGGGTAATCAGCGAAAGCGTGGCTCAATCCCCAACTCACAAGCAGGTTAAAAAACTCCATTGCAAAATCTTGAAGGTGCTGTCCCTCTCCATCAAAGTTCTCAATCAACGGCTCAAGAAATTCCGGCAACTCAATCGTCATCGGCTTGCTGAACGGCCTCGCAACACACTTCGTAATCGTGTCCTTGTACGCATTATACAAAAACGACCTGTTCAACCGTGTCTGATAATTCGGGTCTTGCTCATCCGTTTCTTTCGGCAGGTATTCCTGTCCTGCTTTTCTCATTGCTTTCGTGCCTCCAAGCAGGGCAGTGAGCATCGCCCAATCTCCTTGCGTCCTCATTAACTCATAGCCATCACTCGGTGTATCAACCGCCATCTTATATCTCCTTATCTATTACACGCTAACCTGTATCTGAGGCAACCTTGCTTATCTCGTAAAGCTGTTTTTCCCAAGATGTGAATATCTATATTCGTCAAATCAAATGCCTTTAAAACGCTTGATTTCTGATAACTATTTTCCCTGTAACTGGGAACTCTTTCACCAGATAATAACCAATCCCATCACTCAGATGCGTCAAGAAGTCGTCCTTGCCTTTTTGCTTCAGTATGCCACCGCTGTCATCGCTCCTTACTCCTTCGAAATCACGTGCCGTCATCGGAGCATTTACAGGGTCAATATACATCCGTATCTCACCGCTCACTGACTTCAGCCTACTGTTCACGGCATTGATTCTGGCAACCACCGCACCATTCTGCCTCGGTATCTTGAAATGCAAACGCTCTCTGAATACCGGCTCCAATTTCTGCTTCACAAGTACCCAATCAGAACCGGCTACCTGTGCACTACCTCCGGCACTACCACTTGCATCACCGTACACGTACAAATGACCCCTGTGATTCCCGTACTTCTCAATGAACTTATCGCAGACAATCAGCGTATTGCTGTCTTGATGAATATACACCTCATCAATGCAACGGGTCGCTCCCTTCTGCTCTTGAATAATCGACGCAACCCCCGGACTCACGTTAAAGTCCAAGCACAGCACCAAGTCCAATTCTGGGTCATACTTCTGCCTGTACGTTGCGTGTTCGTCTGGGTCATACTGATAATATGCTCTGCCTGCAAACGTCACAAAACTCGCTCTGTATTCCTGCTCAAATGTCCTCGGGTCAAGGTCTTGTTTCGCCTGCCTTATTTCTTCAGTTGCCGCCTCGATACCAAGATACCGTGGCAACACCTGCTCAGTCGTCCAATGAAAGTTCTCCCAATAATCCAACTCTGGATTCAGCGAGTATTCCTGCACCATCTTGAAGAAATGATTCCTGCCTGCCGGTACTCCTATGAAGTCACACCAACCGAGCGTGTCTGTCAGTCCCGGCCTTATATGCTCACTCCAAACTTCCCAACTCTGGTCAGCGAATTCATCGAGCACACCACCGTGCCAGATGATACCATCAAACCTGTCCGGCTCTGCAAATCCCAATACCCATATCTCAGCATTCGTCGGCAACAGTAGGTTCAAACCACCTTCACTTTTATCTATCCAACCGACTCCTGTATCTCTGCACAGCATCTTCAGTCTGTCCCAATACAGTTTCCGAGCGTGTGTCACAGTCGGCCCACCAAGAAAGTATCTCTTTCTATCGCCTCTGTTTTGCAAGCCTCTTTGAAAGACTCGTCTACAGGCTATCTCTGTCTTACCACCTCGTCTGCCTGCGGGTACTGTGCAGAATCTTCCCCTGTAATTGAAATAATCTCTCTGCACATCAATCGGGTCGAACGGCTTCAACCTTATCGGCATCGTCCCAGATACGTCAATTTGTCCTGTCAATTTGACTGTCCCGAAGCGGCTTCAAATCGTATCACTTTCACATTATGCTCTTTCAACCAAGCCTTTGCCTGTGCTACCGTGAACTTCTTCCTGTCAAACCGGTATGCCTGTGCTGTCAATCCACCGCCTGCTTTCGGCCGTGCCATTAACACCGTAACACCGCCAGACAGCTTCTTTGTTCTAAACGAGCCTTCCTTCATATTAGCAGGACTTTTCACCCTTGCTGAATGCACATTCGGGAACGGCATAACCTATCTCCTATCAACAACTTATGCGATTATTAGTCGCTAATAATTTACTGACTGCCGTGGTCGATTAGGTGGACATAACCTCGCACGATACTGGCCAAAGGAATCGGGCGTTTAACCACGGCAATCAGTTTCCATCAAATTAAGTATATCCAATTCTGTCTCAACCATCTGCCATTCTGAACATACGCAATACATCGCCATAGCAAATCCCGCTGAACCATCACGCTTTACTCCGAAAGAAACTTCAACCATCATTTTTCTTCCGCAGAATCTACACGGTACTGAATCTCTTATTCGTTCATTGAGTATTCCGTGTACCCTCTCTACTAATTCATTCTCATTCATCATAATTCTAATGCCTTTAATGCTTCTGCTATCTGCAGAGCCTTACGTTCTGGCCCACCTTCAACTTCTTCCTCTATCCGTGCTACAGGTCTTCCCATAGCATACTCAAGCAAAGTACGACAGGCTTGAATATCTCCATCACTCAATGCCTTATGTATCATCGCCAATGTTACGTTCTTCATCCTCTCTGGCGTAAATGCTTCACGGAACACAGCCAGATAGTCTTCTCTGTATTGACGCAACTTCGTCCAATGCGGGTTTCCCTTGCCTGCTTTATTCCCTGCCTTGAAACTGCCGTCTGGGTTGCGGTCTCCGTCATCAACCGCCTTTACGGGTTTCTTTTCCTTTTTGCATTTTGCGGTATGCTTCTCATACCAAGCAGTCTTTGTAAAGGACTTACCACACCTTTTGCATTTGAAGAAATTTTTTCTATTCGCTGTCAAGATAATCTTCCAACAA